>TARA_R110002167_G_scaffold17426_17_pt1 | contig 17972 bp, 11 predicted proteins | sample TARA_R110002167 | Tara Oceans TARA_R110002167 (sample SAMEA4398238) | marine metagenome | biome: Polar Biome; feature: [MES] marine water layer (ENVO:01000295) within the mesopelagic zone...; material: water (ENVO:00002006), including particulate matter (ENVO:01000060) such... | reverse complement strand
TGCCGTCGGCCGCGAGCGGATGCAGCTCCGCCAGCTTGGCCGCGACATTGCCGCCCCAGGACTGGCCATGCAGGATTGTATGCGCCGGCCGGCCGAACTGCGCCTCGAACAGCTGACGGGCATTGTCGGTATCCTCGGCCGCCATGGTCACCCCATAGCCACCGCGCCGGTAGGTCGAGCCGACCCAGGCCGAGCCGGCCCGGACCACGACGGAGAACCGGTCCAGATCCTCCAGCGGATCGGCGGCTTCGGGCCGTCCGGTGCGCGGTCCGCCATGGGCGTGGACGACCAGATTGTGGTTCCAGTTCGCGGGCATGGCGATGATGTACCAGGCCCCGTTCGCGTCCTGGCCCGACAGGCACCGCGTCTCCCGGCCGACGGAACCGGGGCAGTCGATCGGGACCATGGCCGTGGCCGACGCTATAGCTGTCGCCGGTGCCGTCTCCTGCGCCGCGACGCTACACGCCGGAAGCAACAGACCGGTCAGCAGGAGAAGCAGACGTTTCATCTTTGGTTTCCGCAAGAAGCGGCGCGGGCCGGTGAGCCCGCGCCAGTTTGAGGATCAGAAACTCTTGGCCAGACTGATGTACCACGAGCGTCCGTAGGGCCGTTGCACCGAGCCGAGATAGCCGTTCTCGGCCAGGGACGGGCCCTCGTCGGTCAGGTCCCGCACGCCGATGCGGACGCGGGTGCCGGAGGCGATGCCGAGATTGTCGAACTCGTACTGGCCATACAGATTGCCGACCAGCTGGGAAGCGACCACCCAGGGTGTGCCCGTATCGCTGAGCAGGCTCGTCTGTTCGACCTCGCTGACATACTGGGCCGAGGCCCCGACCCGCCACGGGCCCTTGCGCCAGATGAAGGTGGAGCTGAGCTTCCACTCCGGTCGACCGTTCTGGGCAATAAGCTGGCTGGAGTCCGGCAGCGGAGTCAGCGGATCGATGGTTCCCGCCTCCCGTGCCGCATACAGCCGGTCGATGATGTCCCCCGGCTCGCGCGAGAAGGTCAGCAGTTGCGAGGCGTTGGCGCGGAAGATGAAGGTCCCCCAGGCCGTGCGGCGCTTGGACCAGCTGAAGCCGAAATCGATGCCCTCGACCGTCTGCGGCAGCAGGTTGATGAACTGGTCATTGATCGACACCACCTCACCGACCGGGGCCAGACCCGAACCATCGAAAAGGAGGACGTCGTCAGCATTCGGCGCGTCGCGTACGACGTTGGGGTTCGACCCGCCCTCGATCCGCTCCAGATAATCCAGGGCCAGGGCCGCCTGGGCCCCCAGCAGGCCGACGATCTTCTCCTGCTGGATCTTCCAGCGGTCGACGGTGAAGGTGAAGTCACCCCAGGCTTCCGGAACGAACCGGGGCTGGAACACCAGGCCGAACGACTGGTTGGTGCTTTCTTCCGGCTTGAGGTCTGGATTGCCCGCGATCAGCAGGGAGGAACTGGCCCCCTGGCTGCACTCGTTCATCGAGGCGATGACTCCGTTCCGGATATCGGCCTCGCACCGGTAGTAGTCGGTACCGCCGGCCGCCCGGGCATACTGGGTCGCATTGACCTGCTCGAGGTTGGGTGCGCGGAACCCTTCCGAATAGGACCCGCGAAGACGCAGGCCGTCGACGATGTCCCAGGCCACCGCGATCTTGGGTTTGGCGACGGACCCGAAGTCCGAATAGTGCTCGAAGCGACCGGCCAGTTGCATGTCCAGACTGTAGACCAGCGGCACGTTCATCGACGGCGAAACCAGTGGCACTGCGAACTCGAGGAAGGCGCCCGTCACGGTGCGGCTGCCTCGGGTGTCCGGGTTCGGACTGACCGCCGCGACATTGGAGATACTGGTGTCGCCGCTGACGATGTCGGTGAAGGTATAGGTCCCGTCGACGTTCTCGTCGCGGTCATCATACTGGGTTTCGCGACGGACCTCGGCCCCGATGGCGACGCCGACCGGCCCGCCCGGAAGCTGGAACAGATCGTTGCGCGACATCTTGAAGTCAGCCAGCGTCAGGGTGGTCCGCGAGAAGCGACGCATCTGGAACGTGATGGCGTCGATCGCCGCCTGGGATGACGGCGAGCAGTCGCCGACGCTGGGGGTATCGATACAGCCGCCCGAGAACGGGTTGTAGGCATCGGGTGTCGACAGGGCCAGTTGCTGCTGCAGGGCTGTCATATTGATGTTCGGCGACAGATCCTCGGCCTCGGCCGCCGAATACAGGATCGCGGACTCCCAGTCGAAACCGCGCCACTCGCCGCGCAGACCGCCCAGGAAGCGGGACTGGAAATTCTTGACCACCACTTCTTGGAAGCCGGTGTCGACGAAGCGGTAATTGCCCAGATAGATCGGCAGACCCTCGGCCGGAACATTGGTCAGGTTCGGCAGACGGTTCGGATTGGTCGCCCCGCCGGCGAAGGTGACCGGACCGAACGGGTTCCAGTAGTTGCTGGCCGGGATCCAGAGGTCATTCAGATTGACCACCGGCGGCTGGATCGCCCGGCTCTCGGCCCCGTAGAAGCCGATCTCGCCAAAGGCCGTCAGCGTCGGCGTCAGGTCATAGGTGCCGGTCAGGAAGACATTGGTCCGCTCGATCGCCGAGCGCACCGTCGTACCGTCGCGCGTGTCGTAACGCAGGTCGCGGATACTGCTGTTGTAGGACCCCGCCCCGTTCACCAGACACAGTCCGTTGCCCAGATCCGCGCCGCCGCAGCCGAGGCTGGCGGGCTGGATGCGGAAGGCACCGGCCGAGGTCACCAGAACCGTTCCGTTCTGCCGAGGCCGCTGGGCCGTGCTGCTGCCCGGCGTCGTCAGTCGGGCCCAGGGCGTGTTCGAGGACCGGCCGTCAGGCCCGGTCGAGGTCTCGAAGCCGGGCTGGTTGGCGAAGAACGGACGCATGTCGTCGCTGGCGGTGAAGTCCTGCTCGTCCGCCATCAGCCGCGTGCGATCGCTGTAGTTGGCGAACAGGGAGACATTGCCGCGATCGAAATTCTTGCCGGCGAACAGGGTGGCCTCGAACTCGCGCATCCCTGTGCCTTCGACGCCGCTGTATTCCGACTCCATGCGGATGCCGTCGAAATCGTCCTGCAGCACCGTATTGACCACACCGGCCACGGCATCAGCCCCATAGATGGCCGCCGCGCCGTCCAGCAGGACCTCCAGACGCTCCAGACCGGATACCGGAATGGCGTTGGAGTTATAGCTTAGCACCGGCACCGTGCCGGTATCGGACGTGCCCTGGCTGGTCGGATGCTGGACCATGCGCCGGCCGTTCAGCAGCACCAGGGTGTTGCCGACACCCAGCGAACGCAAGTTGACCGAATTGACATCGCCGCGCGCGGAATTGCTGGTCTGCGGGTTGTTGGCGGCCTCGAACAGGACATCGCCCATCTGGGGAATGGACCGCATCAGTTCGTCACCGGTGGACGCACCGATGGCGTCGATCTGCTCCTGATCGAAGACAACGACCGGCAGGGCTGCCGTCGTGCTCGCGCCCCGGATCTGGGAGCCGACGACGACGATGTCCTCGACCTTGCTGGCGTCCTCATCCCGGGTCTGTCCGGACGGCTGGGCATCCTGGGCCAGGGCCGGAGCGGCCATGGCCAGCAGCACGGCCGAGGCTGTGGTGGCGAACAACGCCCTCTTCGAACTCATCATCTCATTCCTCCCGTTGTGCCGATTTCCGGCTCTTGTTCTTTGGTCTCTGTCAGTCAGTCGTCGGCGAGCACCGCGTCATCGCCCGGCCCGGCAGCAGGGTCCGGCGGAGCCGCCAGGGCAATCGCGCCGCCGTCCAGCGCCAGCCTCAGCGCGTCGCGATCCAGCTCGCCTTCCCAGCGCGCCACGACGATGGTGGCGACGGCATTGCCGATGAAATTGGTCAGGGCCCGGCACTCGCTCATGAAGCGGTCGATGCCGAGGATCAGGGCCATGCCCGCGATCGGTACGCTGGGCACCACGGCCAGGGTTGCAGCCAGGGTAATGAAGCCGGCCCCGGTGATCCCGGCGGCACCCTTGGAACTGATCATCGCCACCAGCAGCAGCAGGACCTGGTCCTGCAGGCTCAGATCGATATTCAGCGCTTGGGCGATGAACAGGGCCGCCATCGTCATATAGATGTTGGTGCCGTCCAGATTGAACGAATAGCCGGTGGGCACGACCAGCCCGACCACGGACTTCGAGGCCCCGGCCCGCTCCATCTTCTGGATCAGGCTGGGCAGGGCCGCCTCGGACGACGAGGTCCCAAGGACCAGCAACAGCTCTTCCTTCAGGTAGCGAACCAGCTTCAGGATATTGAAGCCGCTCGCAATTCCGACCAGCCCCAGCACCCCGACCACGAAGATGACGGCGGTCAGGTAGAAGGTGCCGATCAGCATGGCCAGATTGGCCACCGTGCCGATGCCATAGGCCCCGATGGTGAAGGCAAAGGCCCCGAACGCCCCGATCGGTGCCGCCTGCATCAGGATCGCCACCAGTTTGAACACGGCGGCGCTGAGCGACTCGAGGAAGCTGACGATCGGCTTGCCGACATCGCCCGTCAGGGTCAGGGCGATGCCGAACAGGATCGAGATGAACAGCACCTGCAGGATATTGCCGGTGGTGAAGGCGCTGACCATCGTGTCGGGAATAATTCCCATCAGGAAGCCCTGGATCGTGGTCTCGTGGGCGGCCGTGCTGTAGGCGGCGACTGCCCCGGCATTCAGGGTCGCCGGGTCGATGTTCAGCCCGCGTCCCGGCTGGATCACATTGGCGGTGATCAGGCCGACGATCAGCGCCAGAGTCGACAGGACCAGGAAATAGCCGAAGGCCTTTGCCGCCACGCGACCCACCTTGCCGATGTCGCGCATCCCGGCGATGCCGGTCACGATGGTCAGGAAGATCACCGGGGCGATGATCATCTTCACCAGCTTGATGAAGGCATCGCCCAGCGGCTTCAGGCTCTCGCCCGTCTCCGGAAAGAAGTAGCCGATCGCCGCGCCCAGGCCGATCGCCAGCAGCACCTGGAAATACAGGTGGCGATAGAAGGGCCGTTGTTTCACGACAGCCGTCGACACCGCAGGACTATGCAAAAGCTCTCACTCCCCGTCGCGGGACGGACCCGCGTGTTTCCTCGCGCGATCTGAACGCCGCGCCTCGCTAGAGTGTCGAGCGACCTGAGCGGATATCCAAGCGGCCACCAACGCCGATACAACTGATTGATAAAAATCGATATTCTATAATACCCGCACATTTCCCGAAAGAAATTGTGTGAAATCTCGCCATGCGACTAGCCGGTTTGTGCGGAATGTCGCACAGTGTCGGCATGGAGCCATCGCCCGCATCAAGGCCGGACAACGCCTCCCGATTCGAAGGCCGGACGCCCTGGTCCATCCTCGTCGTGGCGTGGATCGTGCTGAGCCTGGCGGGCATGCTCCTGGCCGGGGAAACCGCCCGGCGCCAGAGCGAGGCGGAGTTGGCGCAGCAGACCCGGGCCGGTGCCGCCCTGCATGCCGCCGTCCTCCGCAGCGAGCTGGAAAAGCACCGCTCCCTGCCCCTCGTCCTCGCCCAGGACCCGGAAGTGATCGGCATGCTTCGCGCGGCCCCGACCGACCGCACCCTGGTCAGCCACAAGCTCGAAACCCTCGCCGACCGTACCCGGGCCGCGGCCATCTATGTGCTGGACACGCGCGGCACCGCACGGGCGGCCAGCAACTGGAACCTGCCGACCAGTTTCGTCGGCTCCAACTACAGCTTCCGGCCCTATTTCAAGGAAGCCATGGCCAGCGGCAGCGCCGAGTTCTTCGCCCTCGGCACCGTCAGCGGCCGCCCCGGTCTGTATCTCGCCCGCCGGGTCGATGCCGCGTCCGGACCGCCGCTGGGGGTGGTGGTGGTCAAGGTCGAGTTCGACAGTCTGGAAGCGGAATGGCGCGGCTCGGGCGAGCCCGCCTTCGTCACCGACCCCCGCGGCGTGGTGCTGGTGACCAGCGTGCCCACATGGCGTTTCCGCACCATCGCGCCGATGGACCCGGCCAGCCGCAGCGGCATCCTGACGGGACGGACCCTCGACGGCGATGCCCTGGCTCCCCTGCCGTTCCGGGCCGATACCGCGAACCCCACGCCGGTCGTCGTGGCTACCATCCAGGGCGTTAGCGGACGCTGGATGACCGCCACCGCCGCCACCTCGACCCCGGGCTGGACCCTGCATCTGCTCAGCCCGGTTGGCGACGCCATCCGGGCCACCGTCATCAGCGCCCGCGCCGTCGCGGGGCTGATCATCACCCTGATTTTCGGCGCGGCCGCTGTCCTGCTACGGCGACGCCAGCAGGGACTGGCCCAGGCCCGGGCCGACGAGCGGGCGCGGCACGAGCTGGAGCGGCTGGTCCAGGAACGCACCGCCGAACTCAGCGCCGCCAACCGCGACCTCAGCCACGAGATCGAGGAACGGCACCGGGTCGAGGCCAGCCGCGAGGCGTTGCGGGATGACCTCGTCCAGGCCACCAAGCTCGCCACCCTCGGCCAGATCGCCGCCGGCGTTGCGCACGAGATCAACCAGCCCGTCGCCGCCATCCGCACCCATTCCGACAGCGCCGCCGCCTATCTGGACAAGGCCGACGCCAAGGGGGTCCGGCGCATGCTCGACCGGATCGGCGAGCTGACCGCACGCATCGGCTCGATCACCGGCGAATTGCGCGCCTTCTCGCGCAAGACCACCGCCCGGATCGGCCCGACCGACCCGGACGCCGCGATCGACGGGGCCCTGCTGCTGCTGGGTGGACGCCTGCGCCAGCAGCGCGTGAAACTGGTGCGCGAACCCGGCCCCGACGGCGTCCGGGTGCTGGCCGAGCAAATCCGGCTGGAACAGGTCATCGTCAACCTGATCCAGAACGCCCTTGAATCGCTTGAGCAGAACGAAAAGACGGCCGGCCCCGCCACCCTGACCCTGTCGGTCATCCGGCACGACGCCACCCTCGACATTGCAGTGATGGACAACGGGACCGGCCTGACCCCCGAGGTGGCCGCCCAGCTGTTCACCCCCTTCGTCACCACCAAGGCCAGCGGGCTGGGTCTGGGCCTTGTCATCTGCCGCGACATCATCGCGGCCTTCGGCGGTGAGCTGGTCTTTGAACCGTCAGACATCGGGGCCCGGTTCGTCATCCGGCTGAAGGTGGCCCCGTGAATTTCATCCGCCCGACCCGGGTCATCGTTGTCGATGACGACGACGATTTCCGCATCGCCCTGATGGAGCGGCTTGAGCTCGCCGACTTCCAGGTCTCCGGCTTCACCTCCGCCGAGGCGGCCCTGCGGGGAATCGAGGCGGACTTTCCGGGCGTGATCGTCAGCGACCTGCGCATGCCCGGTCTAGACGGCCGTCAGCTGATGGCCCGCCTGCATGCCATCGACGAGGACCTGCCCGTCATCATGATCACCGGCCACGGCGATATCGCCGAGGCCGTCGATGCCATGCGCGACGGGGCCTATGATTTCGTGGCCAAGCCCTTCCCGTTCGAACGCCTGTTCGACAGTCTGAACCGAGCCCTGGAGAAACGCGGCCTGGTGCTGGACAACCGTCGGCTGACCGCCGTGGCCGCCGCCGCCGATCCCGACCTGCCCCTGCTGGGCGAGGCCGCCGCCATGGTCCGGCTGCGGGCCACCATCGCCCAGATCGCCGACTCCCAGATGGACGTGCTGATCGAGGGTGAGACCGGCGTCGGCAAGGAGGTCGTCGCCCGCGCCCTGCACAACGGCGGCCGCCGGCGGGTCCATCCGTTCGTCGCCGTCAACTGCGGGGCCCTGCCCGAGGGCCTGTTCGAGAGCGAACTGTTCGGCCACGAGCCCGGGGCCTTCCCCGGGGCCGTCAAACGTCACATCGGCCATGTGGAACGCAGCCATCGCGGCACCCTGTTTCTCGACGAGATTGAGAGCATGCCCTTAGCCGCCCAGGTCAAATTGCTCAGGGTCATCGAGGAACGCGAGGTCCAGCCCGTCGGGTCCGGCGTCGCGCGCCAGCTGGACCTGCGGATCCTCGCCTCGGCCAAGGGGGCGCTGGGTGAGGCTGTCGCCCGCGGCGAATTCCGCGATGACCTGTTCTACCGGCTCAACGTCGTCACCCTTCGCGTGGCCCCGCTGCGCGAACGGCGCGAGGACATTCCGCTTCTGTTCGCCCATTTCCTGGGCAAGGCCGCGCGCGCCGAGGGCCACCGCCCGCCGGCGATGACGGCCACGATCCGCCACCGGCTGATGAGCCACGACTGGCCCGGCAATGTGCGCGAACTGGATCATTTCGCCCGGCGCGTCGCCCTGGGGCTGGACGCCCTGCCCGCCGCGGATGCCCCGACGCCCGACGCCGGACTGGCGGACCGCGTCAGCCAGTACGAGGCCGAGCTTTTGCGCGAAGCCCTTCTGGCCGCGGCGGGTGACATCAGTACCGTCAGCGACGCGCTGAAGATCCCGCGCAAGACCCTCTACGACAAGCTTCAGAAGCACGCGCTGAAGCCCGGCGATTTCCGTCGTCCCGGACGGCCGTCGGCGGAGAACTGACGCGCGGTGTGCGAGATCTCGGTGTCGCCCAAGTCCGAAATCATTCACGAGGGCCTCGTATGTACGACGTCGGCGCGGCACGCGGCCAATCCAGAACGGCAACGCTGAATAAACGTTTTTCGTGTCAGTAGCTTATGTGGACGGCTCTGCGCCCTGAACGCAGAATACCCTTCACGCTATTCTCTACCGGTACGGAACCGGATCAGGGTTTGCCACGAATCTATCGTGGAACACTTTACCGACACAATCATTTTGGAGCCAGACACCGCGGCCTGCACGGTCGTCAGAACTCCGCTGTTCGGAGGGAAGGTCGATACTGCTGACATGCGTTCGGCCACAGCATAAAGATTGAGGACATGACATTCACCAATGAAGTGATCGTGACACCGGCAGAAGTCGGGGGAGCCAGCGCTCCGGCTCTGCTTGAGCGGTCTTCCTGGGCCTCGGTATTGCTGGGGGCCGTGATTGCCTTCGGCATCCTGACGGTTCTCAACCTTATCGGCCTGGCCTTCGGCCTCTACATGATCGACACCGATGCCGCGAACTTCGGTCTCGCAGGGGCCGGCTGGGTCGCCGGACTATGGTGGGTCGCCTCCTCCCTCGTCGCGCTGTTCGTCGGCGGCTGGGTCGCCGCGCGGATGGCCGGAATTCCCAATCAAACCTCGGCAGCGATCCACGGGGCCACCGTCTGGGCCCTCACGACCCTGCTCGCCGTCTGGATGGTGAGCTCCGCCGCCAGCACAGCCTTCACCGGCGTCGCCGGTCTGGCCGGACGCACAGCCCAGCTCAGCGTCGCCGGCGTCCAGGCCTCAGCCGGGCTTGTGCGTCCCGCCGTGACCATCGCCGCTGACAGCCTGACCACGGAGCTGCGCCAGCAGGGTGCGACCGTCGATCCGGCCCAGGTCCGTCAGTCGGTCGAGGCGGTGATCAACCGCTCGATCAGCCCCGCCGAGCGCCAGCAGCTGGAAACCCTGGCCACGCGCAACGCCGCACAGGCGCTCCAGGCCCCCAGCACCGCCCAGACCCAGTATCGTGAGTTCGCCAACCAGGCCTTCGGCCCCAATGGCGTGATCGGTACAGAAGATCGTGAACAGGCCATCGCCGCCCTCAGCAATGAGCTGGGCGTGCCCGAGCCGCAGGTCCGTCAGGCCGTCGCCAACTGGGAGACCCAGATCTCGGCCATGGGTGACCGCCTGCAGAACGAGGCCCAACAGCTTCAGACCGTCGCCACCGAACGGGCTGAACAGGCCGCCAACGCCGTCGCCGACACCGCCCTGTGGACCGCGCTGGGTCTGATCGTCGCGCTGGGCGCTGCGGTTCTGGGTGGCGTCATCGGACGCCCCCGCTACGCCGCCGTCCTGCCCGACTAAGGACGATCGTCCGACCCCGGCCCCCCGGGCATCAGTCTCCGCCGTCTTCGCGTCCATGCGAAGGCGGCGAAGGCCTGTCCGGTTCCGGACCGGCGACCGGACCGATATCCAGCCATCCCCTGTTCCGCATCAGGTTCAGTATGCGGGTGGCCGACTCGGCGGGTCGGGCCTTGCCGGTATCCAGTCTCACGTCCGGGGACGGCGGGGCCTCATAGGCTGATCCCACGCCGGTCAGATCGGGAATGTCCCCTGCGGTCGCCCTGGCATAAAGCCCCTTGGGATCGCGCGTGCGGCAGACATCCAGCGGCGCATCGACGAACACCTCGATAAAGGCGTCAGCGTCAAACCGGGCCCGCACCGCGTCGCGATCAAACTGACGCGGCGAGATCAGGGCGCACAGGGCGACCACACCCGCCTCGGCGAACAGCCGGGCCACCTCCCCGGTGCGCCGAACATTCTCGGCCCGGTCCTCGGTTGAAAAGCCCAGGTCCCGGTTCAGCCCGTGCCGCAGATTGTCCCCGTCCAGCAGCACCGTACGAACCCCTTGCGCATGCAGCAGGCGCTGCAGCTCGGCAGCGACCGTCGACTTGCCCGCCCCGGACAGGCCGGTCAGCCAGATCGCCCCGCCGCGATGCCCGTTCAGCCGGGCATGATCACCGCGCGTCACCGCAGCCGCGCTGGGGTGAATGTTGGTGGCCTGGTCGACCACACCGATGGCGACTCCCGCCGCCGCCGTGGCCCCCGTCTCGCGATCAATCAGGATCAGCGCCCCCTGCTCCGGATCGTCCCGGAAGGTGTCGAAGGCAATCTGCGACGGCAGGGCGATGACGCAGTCCGCGATGCCGTTCATGGCCAGCTCCGGGCCCTCCCCCACGGTCCGCGAGACCCGCGCCGGCAGCGTCCGCGTCCCCATGCGGATCAGATAGCCCCGCTCCGGGTCCAGCGGGGCCTCGTCCATCCACAACAGGGTCGCCGCGAACCGGTCGACCGACGCCGGCCGGTCATAGGGATGGGCCAGGACGTCGCCGCGCGAAACGTCCACCGCCTCGTCCAGCACAAGGGTCACCGCATCGCCCGCCTGGGCCGTCAGCCGGTCGCCGTCCCAGGTCACGATCCGCGACACCGATGCGCTCTGGCCACCGGGACCGACGACCACCCGGTCCCCGGTGCGGATTCGCCCGGACGCCACCGTCCCGGCATAGCCCCGGAAGCCGGCATTGGGCCGGTTCACATACTGCACCGGAAAGCGGAAAGCGCGATCCAGACCGGAGTCCTTGCCGGGCACCGCCTCAAGCGCATCGATCAGCGTCGGCCCGTCGTACCAGGGCGTTGCCGCCGACCGGCTGGCCAGATTGTCGCCGCGCCGCGCGCTCAAGGGAATGGCTGTGACCGACTGGAAGGTCAGATCGCCGGCGAAATCGGCATAGTCGGCGCGAATCCGGTCGAACACCGCCTGGCCGTCGGCGATCAGGTCGATCTTGTTGACGGCCAAAATGACGTGCCGGATTCCGAACAGCGACACGATCCGGCTGTGACGCCGCGTCTGGTCCGTCACCCCCCGGGTCGCATCCACCAGAATGACCGCCGCTTCGCAGGTCGAGGCCCCGGTGGCCATATTGCGCGTGTACTGCTCATGCCCCGGCGTATCGGCGACGATGAAGCTGCGACGCACCGTCGAAAAATAGCGATAGGCCACGTCGATCGTGATGCCCTGTTCCCGCTCCGCCTCCAGCCCGTCCAGCAACAGGGCATAGTCCGGCAGGCCGTCGGTCGTGCCGAACCGCCGGCTGTCGCGATGCAGCGCCGCCAGCTGGTCCTCCGGCACCTGGCCGCTCTCGAACAACAGCCGCCCGATCAGGGTCGATTTTCCGTCGTCCACCGACCCGCAGGTCAGAAAGCGCAGCAGGTCCCGCTCCGGCGCGACCTCGGCCGGCGGCACTGCGCGCAACATGGTCTCGGTCATCAGAAATAGCCCTCGCGCTTCTTGCGCTCCATCGAGGCGGTCTCGTCGGCATCGATCAGTCGGCCCTGCCGCTCGGACTGGCGGCTGCTGCGGACCTCGGCGATCAGACTGTCCAGATCGTCGGCGTCGGACTCGACCGCCGCGCTCAGCGGATAGTCGCCCAGCGACCGGAACCGCACGCGCCGCAGCTCCGGCACCTCGCCGGGCAGCAGCGGCAGCCGCTCGTCGTCGCGAACGATCAGGGCACCGTCGCGCCGCACCACCGGCCTCAGGGCCGAATAATACAGCGGCACAACCGGAATGGCCTCGGCGCGCGTGTATTCCCACACATCCAGCTCGGTCCAGTTCGACAGCGGAAACACCCGCAGGCTCTCGCCCGGATTGATCCGCGAATTCCACAGCCGCCACAGCTCGGGCCGCTGGCGACGCGGGTCCCAGGCCTGTTCGGCATTCCGGACCGAGAAGATCCGCTCCTTGGCCCGCGACTTCTCCTCGTCGCGCCGCGCCCCGCCGAAGGCGACGTCGAACCGGTTCAGCTCCAGCGCCTGTTTCAGCGCTTCGGTCTTCATCACCTGGGTATGGATGGTCGAGCCCGAGGCCACCGGACTGATCCCGCGCGCCAGCCCGGCCGTGTTCACATGGACCAGCAGCTTGACCCCGTATTTGGCCGCCACCGTATCCCGGTGGATGATCATCTCCCGGAATTTCCAGGTCGTATCGACGTGCAGCAGCGGGAACGGCGGCGGGGCGGGATAGAAGGCCTTGGCCGCCAGATGCAGCATCACGCCGGAGTCCTTGCCGATCGAATACAGCATCACCGGATTGCACGCCGTGGCCGCCACCTCACGCAGGATCTCGATCGCCTCGCTCTCGAGCCGGCGCAGGTGAGCGGACAGGGCCGGCCGCGCTGTAGTCGTAGGTCGGGCGAGCTGGACGGCGACGTTCATGATCGCTCCTTGGGCGAGACGGTTCGGGGCCAATCTGAATGCGCCCGCCGGTGGCGACGGGTCGAACGATTAGATTTCGACCGGCTGATTAGAATTTCTACAGGCTGGTCAGCCGACGAAGGCCCGCTCCAGCACATAGTCGCCGGGCTCGGCGTTCGACCCCTCCACCAGACCGTACCCGTCCAGCAGGACCGCCACCTCGCGGATCATCGCCATCGAGCCGCACAGCATCACCCGATCCACCGCCGGATCGAACCCGGCCGGCAGGCCCAGGTCGGCGAACAGGACCCCGCTGCGGATCCGGTCGGTGATCCGGCCGGCCTGCGGAAAGGCCTCGCGCGTGACCGTCGGATAATAGGTCAGCTGCGCCCGGGCCTCCTCCCCCACCAGCGGGTCGTCGTGCAGGTCCCCGGTCAGGAATTCGCGATAGGCCAGATCGGCGACGTCCCGCACCGTATGCGTCACCACCACCTGCTCGAACCGCTGATAGACCTCCGGATCACGGACCAGACTCAGCCACGGGGCCAGGCCCGTTCCGGTGCCGATCAGGAACAGCCGGCGTCCCGGTCTCAGCGCATCCAGCACCAGGGTCCCGGTCGGCTTGCGCCCCAGCAGGACCGTATCCCCGACCGTCACCCTGCCCAGCCGTGAGGTCAGCGCCCCGTCCGGCACATGGATCGAGAAGAACTCCAGCTCATCAGCAAAAGCCGCGCTGGCAATCGAATAGGCCCGCACTACCGGCTTGCCCGCCACGCCGGCCTCGGGCGGCAGGCCGATCATCACAAACTCACCCGCCCGGAACCGGAATGACTCCGGCCGCTCAATCGCAAAGCTGAACAGCCGGTCGGTCCAGCGCCGCGTCCACAGCACGGTCTGGCTGTGCCACGCCGCAAAAGACACCGCCGGCGCGGCAGGTCGGGCGAGAGTCGAAGCGTCGGTCATGCGAACGGCCTTTCTGAAGACCGCCTTCTAGAACTGCCCATCGCCCGTTTGCGAACGAGGATTACTGGCACCGATGCGCAGGAATTCTGGGGTGTGCCCCCGGATATCCGGCCTCAGAGCTGGTCCATATTGTTGTCGTGATGCACGGCCTGGGTCTTCAGCCAACTGATGAAGGCCGCGGCGCTGGGCGGCACCGGCCGGTCGCGCGGCAGCACGACATGATAGGCGAACCCCACCGCCTCGCTGCCGTCCGGAAACGGCGCGACCAGCCGCCCGGACGCCAGATCGGCCTGGGCCAAGGTGCGTTTGGCCAGGGCCACGCCCCGTCCTGCGGCCGCCGCTTCGATCAGCATGCCCGACTGGTTGAAGCGCGAGCCGCGGCGGGGATCGGGATGCCGAACGCCCCGGGCTTTCAGCCACATGGCCCAGTCGGGTCGCCCGGGATCGCCGTCGTTCGACATGTCATGCAGCAGGGTGTGATGGATCAGGTCCGCCGGCTGTTTGATCGGATGCACCGACCCCAGCAGCGACGGCGCGCAGACCGGCAGGACGGTCTCAAGCAACAGCCGCTCCACGATATGACCGGGATAGTCGCCGGGCCCGTAGCGCACGGCCAGATCGACCTTGCCGTCGCCCAGCACCGCCGGCTCCATATCGGCCGAGATCCAGATTTCGATGTCGGGATGGGCGGCGTGGAAATCGTCCATCCGCGGCATCAGCCATTTCGAGGCGAACGACGGCGTCACACTGATCGACACCTGCCGACGCCGCGGCGGCTCCCGCAACAGGGCCGAGGCATCCATCAGCCGCTCGAACCCCTCCCGCAGCAGCGGCACCGCCGACCGCCCCAGCTCCGTCAGCTGCAGACCCCGCGCCTCACGGGTGAACAGCGGCGCGCCGACGATGTCTTCCAGCAGCCGGATCTGCTGGCTGACGGCCCCCGGCGTGACCGACAACTCCTCCGCCGCCCGGGAAAAGTTGAGGGTGCGGGCGGCACTCTCGAAGGCGCGAAGGGCGTTCAGGGGCAAAAGGGGTCTGGCCATGCCTTTAGAAAACCTATCAGCGCCACGAAGACAATCTGGTTTGTGAAAGCGGTCCTGCGGGCAGACGGTCGAAATCCGCTGCGGGCCTCCCGTCCGACAGCGCCGGAGCCCCGTGATGCGCGTCTTTCTTGCAGCCATTCCCCTGGACCACGCCCGCGTCGTGGTGATCGGTGGCGGCGAGGCGGCGCTGGCCAAGCTGCGTCTGTTCCGCAACAGCCCGGCCGATCTGGTCTGGTTCGCCCCCGAGCTCGATCTGGCGGACGGAGCCGTCCCCCGCTCGGGACCGGAGCCCGTCGGCCGCTATCCGACCGCCGCCGACCTGTCCGGTGCCCGGCTGGTCTTCATCGCCATCGAAGACGCCACCACCGGCGAGGCCCTGGCCGACATGGCGCGCGCCGCCGGGGCTCAGGTCAATGTCGTCGACCGCCCGGCCCTCAGCGACTTCCACACCCCGGCCCTGATCGACCGCGACGAGGTCGTGGTCGGCATCGCCACCGGCGGCTCGGCCCCGATCCTGGCCCGCGACATCCGCTCCCGGATCGAGGCCGTCCTGCCCGAGGGTCTGGGCCACGTCGCCCGGCTGGCGCGTGAGCTGCGCGACACGGTCAAGTCCAGTGTCCCCGACTTCATGGCCCGTCGCCGCTTCTGGGAGCGCGCCTTCCGCGGGCCCGCCGCCGACCTGGCCGCCGCCGGCCGCCCGGCCGAGGCCCGCCGCGAGATGTTGCGCCTGATGAACGCGGCCGCGCCCGAACAGGGCGTGGTCCACATCGTCGGGGCCGGTCCCGGCGATCCCGAGCTGCTGACCCTGAAGGCCCTGCGCGTGCTGCAGGACGCCGACGTCATCATCCACGACCGGCTGGTGCCCGACGCCGTTCTGGACCGCGCCCGCCGCGACGCCCACCGCCTCTACGTCGGCAAGACCCGCGGCGATCATTCCGTGCCGCAGGACCAGATCGAACAGCTGATGATCGACGAGGCCCGGGCCGGCCACCGCGTCGTCCGGCTGAAGGGCGGTGATCCCTTCGTCTTCGGTCGCGGCGGCGAGGAGCTGGAGGCCATGCGCCGCGCCGGCGTGCCGGTCTTCGTCATCCCCGGCATCACCGCGGCCCTGGCCTGCGCCACGGCGGCGGGCATTCCCCTGACCCACCGCGACCATGCCCAGGCCGTCACCTTCGTCACCGCCCAGGCCAAGGTCGGGGGCGTCCAGCCCGACTGGGTTCGTCTGGCCGCGCCCAACCACACCCTGGCCATCTACATGGGGGCCGACCGCGCCACCGACACCGCCGCCCGGCTGATGGCCGCCGGCCGCGCCGCCTCGACCCCGGTCGCCGTGGTCGAGAACGCCAGCCGCCCCAATGAGCGGATCCTGCACGGTCGGCTCGACAGCCTCGGCCCGCTGGTCCGCACCGCCGGACTGACCGGCCCGGCCCTGATGTTCGTCGGCGAGACGGCCGCCTTCTCCCTGGCCGAAAGCCGGTCAGAGGTGGCGGCGTGAGGATCGTCACCGCCAACCGCTTCGGCGACGGCCGCGTCATCTATGTCGGCGCGGATCAGGCCCCGGTCGACCACATCACCGACGCCCTGGTGCTCGATGAGTCCGAGGCCGACCCGGTGCTGGCCGCCGCAAAGGCGCGGCCCGGCATCTTCGTGAACCCCTATCTGGTCGAGACCGTCGACCACACCCCCTCGGGCCGCGACCGGCTCAAGGAGAGCATCCGGGCCGCCGGACCGACGGTCGGCAACAGCCTCGAAAGACCCGCCTGATGTACCGCTATGACGAGTTCGACGCCGCCCTGGTTCAGGAGCGGATCGCGGAGTTCAGCGACCAGGTGGACCGCCGCGCCAGCGGGGCCCTGACCGAAGACGAGTTCAAGCCCCTGCGCCTGATGAACGGCGTCTATCTGCAGCTGCACGCCTATATGCTGCGCGTCGCCGTCCCCTACGGCACAATGCACAGCCGCCAGATGCGCAAGCTGGCCCACATCGCCCGGACCTACGACAAGGGCTACGGCCATTTCACCACCCGAACCAATATCCAGTTCAACTGGCCGGCGCTGACCGACCTGCCCGCCATCCTGTCGGACCTGGCCGAGGTCGAGATGCATGCCATCCAGACCAGCGGCAACTGCATCCGCAACACCACCACCGACGTCTTCGCCGGGGCCGCCGACGATGAGATCGAGGATCCCCGGCCGTGGTGCGAGATCATCCGTCAGTGGTCGACCATCCATCCGGAATTCTCGTTCCTGCCGCGCAAATTCAAGATCGCGGTCATCGCCGCCGAGACCGATCGCGCCGCCATCCGCACCCATGACGTCGGCCTGCAGATCGTCCGCGGGACGGACGGCGAAACCGCCTTCCGCGTCTTCGTCGGCGGCGGGCAGGGCCGGCTGCCCCATATCGCCCAGGAGATCGCCCCGGCCGTTCCGGGCACCGAGCTGCTGGCCTATCTGACCGCCATCCTGCGCGCCTGGAACCTGCTGGGCCGGCGCGACAACATCCACAAGGCGCGGATCAAGATCCTCGTCGCCTCGCTGGGCATCGACGCCTTCCGTGAGGAGGTGGACCGCCAGTTCGCCACCCTGCGGCAGGAGGCCCTGCGCGTCCCCGAGGACGAGCTGGCCCGTATCCGCGCCTATTTCACCCCGCCCCCCTTCGCCGACCTGCCGCGCGTCAGCGGGGCGTTCGACCGCGCCGTCCTGGCCGATCCCGACTTCGCCCGATTCAGCCGCAACAATGTCCGCCGCCATCGCCAGCCCGGCTATGCCTCGGTCGTCATTTCGCTGAAGCCGCTGGACGGCGTGCCCGGCGACATCACCGACGCCCAGATGGAGGTCGTCGCCGACCTGACCGAACGCTACGGCTTCGACGAGGTCCGCGCCGCCTATGAGCAGAACCTGGTCCTGCCCCACGTCCGGCTCGACGACACCCCTGCCCTGTGGCGCGCCCTGCTGGACGCCGGTCTGGCCACGCCCAACGCCGATCTGGTCACCGACATCATCGCCTGCCCGGGGCTGGACTATTGCAGCCTCGCCAACGCCCGCTCGATCCCGGTGGCCCAGGCCCTGTCGAAACGTCTGGCCGATCTGGACTATCAGGAGCGCGTCGGTCCGGTGCGGATCAATATGAGCGGCTGCATCAACGCCTGCGGCCACCATCACGTCGGCCACATCGGCGTGTTGGGCGTCGACCGCAAGGGCGAGGAAT
>TARA_R110002167_G_scaffold39261_5_pt1 | contig 17989 bp, 14 predicted proteins | sample TARA_R110002167 | Tara Oceans TARA_R110002167 (sample SAMEA4398238) | marine metagenome | biome: Polar Biome; feature: [MES] marine water layer (ENVO:01000295) within the mesopelagic zone...; material: water (ENVO:00002006), including particulate matter (ENVO:01000060) such as...... | reverse complement strand
GGTTGACGAATTCATGCTTCACCTCCGGTCTGATCCAGGGATGCTCGTACCAGCGTTGCCAGGTGGCGTGTCGGCATGGCGCGGGCCTTGCCCTCGGCCGCCAGTACATCCAGCGTGCCGCCAATATTCATCAGACAGCCGCAATCAGCACTGGTAATCACATCAGCCGCTGTGGCTGACATCGCCATGGCCTTGTCGTGTGCCATCGCTGCCGAAATCTCCGCCTGCTTCACCGCAAAAGTGCCGCCAAAACCACAACATTCGGTAACCCGCGCCGGCTCCACCACCTGAACACCCGGCAGACGGCCGACCAGTTCCCGGTGCTCGGCCGCCACTCCCATGCCCCGCCGCGACGAGCAAGAGGTGTGCAGTGCCACTCGTTGCTCCGTTATGTTGGTAATACCACGAGACTCAAACTGAATATCGAGAACGTTAATCAGAAATTCGGAGAACTCATAAGTACGTGCTGCCAACGCCACCGCCTGCGGCGCTTCCGGCTGGCCACGAAACAGCGCCGGGTACTCCAGATGCACCATACCGGCACAAGATCCCATCATCACTACAACGGGAATGTCCTCTGCAAAAGCTAACAGCTGACGCCGGGCAACGGCGCGGGCTTCGTTTTCGTAACCGGAATTCCAGGCTGGCTGGCCGCAACAGGTTTGTGCTTGTGGAAACACCACCTCAACGCCCTGGCTCTGTAAAACCGCAATCGCGTCCATCCCCGCCTGGGGGAAAAAACTGTCGACCAGACACGTGCCCATCAGGTACACCCGCGATGGTCGGGATGGATAGCTGCGCCGCCGTGACGACAGGGAAAGGGTCATGAGGATTCCACCTATACGGATGCCAGGTGCACTGCGTCAGTAGCCCGGCCGCAGGAATCACGACCGACATCGCAGAAAACACTTGCAGTTATTATTGTGATTGAATAAATTGGTCTTACCAATTTACCAAAAATACAACGCCAAATTACCTCTGAATATTGTCGGGGTCAATGGACAACTGTGGCCGCTACCGATCAAAGTCGCACGTCTGGCGTAAAATCAGCCACCATGGCGCACTTGATGGCACATTTGATAGCGCACCGTACACAGGATTTCCCATGACCCAACGCATCCAGAGTCAGAAAATCTCCGCTATTATTGCTGGCCAGCTGGAAAGCATGATTATTGAAGGCAGTCTGGAACCAGGGCAGAAAATGCCGACCGAACGTGAATTGGCTGCTCGCTTTGACGTCTCTCGCCCTTCCATTCGCGAGGCGCTGAATCAGCTGGAGACCAAGGGACTGGTCAGCCGTCGGCAGGGCGGTGGTACCTATGTTGCCACCGCCCTTGGCCATTCTCTGGCCGATCCACTGCTGGAATTGTTTCAGAGTCACCCGGAGTTTAATTACGATTTGCTGGAATACCGCCATGCGCTGGAGGAAGTCGCCGCTCACTATGCGGCCCTGCGGGCGACGCCGGAAGACCATGCCATTATTGAACGTCGTTACCAGGAATGGCTCGACGGGCATCAGGCCCGACTCGGCGCCAAAGCAGAAGCCGAGCTGGACTGGCGCTTCCATTTATCCATCGCCGAGGCATCACACAATGCCGTCCTGTTGCATTCCATGCGGGCATTACTCAGCCTGTTCAAACAGACCATTGCCACCAACCTGACCTACCTCTACACCGAGGAAGGACGTCGGGATACCATCCGCCTGCAGCATGAAGCCCTGAAAAATGCGGTGATCCAGCGTAATGAAGACGACGCCCGACAGGCCGTCAATAACCATTTGGCCTTTGTTGAAGAAACGCTGCAGCAGAGCAGTCGCTTTGAAAGTCATGCCCAGCGCGCGCTGCGACGTTTCTCGATGATTCGCTAGGTGTCTGTTGTTTGCCATCCAATCAACATTCATCCCGCTTGATCAGCTGCTGCACCAGCGCCACCAGTGGTTCCAGCCGGAAGGGTTTGCTGAGATAGCCATTCATGCCGGCTTCCAGGCTAATCCGTTCATCTTGCGCTGAAGCATTGGCCGACAGCCCGATCACCGGGGTATCGATCTGGTAGTACTCCCGTAACAGCCGCGTTGCTTCAAGCCCTCCCAGTACGGGCATCTGAATATCCATCAGTACGATATCAATCGGCTGTAGCCCGTTCAGCAAGACGTCAACCGCTTCATGACCATTTTCTGCACACACCAGGGTCGCCCCACGCCGGCCCAGCATTTCACTGACCAGCTTGCGATTCACCGCGTTATCATCAACGATCAGGATGCCAATCCCCTGAAGCGACAACGACTCCGGCGCTGGCGCACCATTGGCGAGGTCTGTGCCAGGACGTGCATCGACCTGATCAGCCTCAGTTTCTGCAACGGCAAGCGCTGACGAAGACATCTCAGAGCCAACATCCGGCAATGCCAGAGTCAAAGACACGCCAAATTGACTGCCTTTATCTTCTTCACTGCTCACCAGCAATTCGCCTTCCATCGCTTCCACCAGCGAACGGGTAATACTCAACCCGAGACCGGCACCGCCATAGTGGCGAGTATCCGAGCCATCCACTTGCTGGAATTGCTCGAAAATCAGCGACAGCTTGTCTGCCGGAATACCACGACCGGTATCGTTAACCATAAATCGGAGCCGGACATGACCCTCACCAAAATGGATCAGTTGTACCGCCAGTTCAACCATACCGGCCGCCGTAAACTTTGCCGCATTGCTGATAAAATTGATGAGTATCTGGGTCAATCTCAGCTCATCACCGCAGACGTGTTGCGGGATACCATCGTCCAGGGTCAACGCTGCCTTGACGGGCTTGTCTCCCAGCAAGGCCTTGAGACTGTCCATCACGCTCTCCAGCATACGATGCAGCGGGAACGGCTTTGATTCGATCTCAATACCCACTGCCTGAATTCTGGAAAAGTCGAGAATATCATTCACCAAAGCCAGCAAGTGCCGCGCCGACGCCAGCGTCTGACTGGCATAACGGTGCACATGGGGTTCGGTTGTTCGAGTATCAATCAGGGTCGCAAACCCCATGATGGCATTCAGTGGGGTACGTAATTCATGGCTCATATTGGCAAGGAACTCGGACTTCGCCTTGTTGGCCACTTCCGCTTCCGTCAATGCCGCCTCACTTCGGGCATAAGCTTCCTGCAATTCGGTGGTGGCAACCGCCACTTCACGTTTGAGCACTTCCGGTTCGTTCATCAAATGCCAGAACATCCAGCCCAGCAAGGGAGCAACAATACAAAAGACCAGCCACAAGACAATCCGTTGTGGCAGCAGATAGCGATAATCCAGCGCCCGACTGGCACCTATTTGCCAGGATCCCCCCGGTAAAATGACCGATGCAACCACCGGATCTCGCTCAAATACCTTGGCATCACCAAAGAACACATCGCCCTTGGCGCCCAGTGCATCCTTGCCACGCACAGCCAGATCCAGCCAGTATTCATGTTTGGATAAACCGGCATCCAGTAACAGCCGCTCGATATCGAGCAGTATGGTGGCGAAGCCCCAAAATACTTCACCCTCACCCTCTGGCAAAAAAATCGGATTGCGGGCAATGATCGCTCTGCCCCCCTGAACCAGGGTAATCGGCCCGGCAATGACATAACGACGTTCATCAATCGCACGCTTGACTATCTTCCGGCGCGCCGGATCTGCCAGTAAATCGTGACCTAGCGCCTTGCCATGGTGTTCCTTGTTGGTCATATAACGGACGACCGCGTCCGGTGCCAACTGCAAGCTCATCACGCCATCGGTATTCTGCTGGCTACTGGTCGCAAACACCTCGAATTCCTGTTCGGTAAAATTTGGTTGCGCATGAACAAAAGCCGCCAAGCCATAGGTCAACTGCAGGTGCTGGTTCACTACGGCAGACAGGCGGTTACTTACCTCATTGATACGGGTCTTGGCAATAATGGTCTCTGAGGCCTGTTGCTGGGCAACCAACAGCCGATCCATGTACAAAAAGACCAGACCCAGGCCGACCAGCAACACAACAGGAAGCAAATATTTGCGCATGGCACTCCGGGTGATCGCAAGGTAGTTTTTATCCCACGCTCCAAGACTAGCCCACTGAATACAATCCGGGAGAGAAGCCGCCGACAATTACTATGCCCAACTGTCATTCCTGCTCAGGCAGACTCAACGAGTCTCGGAACCGATCCACTCAACCCGGTATAAATCGCGGCGACGATCGAGAAAATTGGTCACCGACCCTTCATTTTTGACTTCCTGAAGTTTGGCCAGATCAACATCCACAATCAGTGTCATTTCAGTATTGGGGGTGGTTTCCGCCATGATGGCATCGTGTGGAAAAGAGAAGTCGGAGGGTGAAAACACCGCCGTCTGGGCATACTGTATATCCAGGCTATCCACTTGTGGCAAGTTACCAATACTGCCAGCGATCGCCACATAACATTCATTTTCAATGGCCCGCGCCTGGGCACAACGGCGGACACGCAAATAGCCATTTTTGGTATCGGTCCAGAATGGCACCAGCAAAATCTGCATTTCCTGTTCACTGAGGATACGTGCCAGCTCGGGGAATTCGACGTCATAACAGATCAGAATACCGACCTTGCCAAAGTCAGTCTGGAACAATTGCAGTTGATTGCCGCCCTGCATGATCCAGTCGCGTTTTTCGTGCGGGGTAATATGGATTTTTTTCTGTTCTTCCACCGAGCCATCGCGGCGCATCAGATAGGCTACGTTATACAACTCATCATTTTCGATCACCGGCATGGAACCGGCAACAACGTTGATATTGTACGACACCGCCAGGCGGGATATTTCGTCCTTGATTTGTTCACTGAAACTGGCCAGGTAGCGGATTGACTCAACGTAATTTTTATCCGGTGCCATCCCCATCAGCGGGGCATTAAAAAATTCCGGAAACAACGCCACATCACAACGATAGTCAGCCAGGGCATCAATAAAATACTCAACCTGTTGCAGGACTTCCTGAACGCTGTGCATTTCTCGCATTTGCCACTGCACACAGCCAATCCGGGCCGAGGTTTTCTGGGCACCAAACAGTTTGGCTTCGCGCGCTTCATAATAGATATTCGACCATTCCAGCAGGGTCGCATAGCCATGAGATTCCTTGTCGTCGGGTAAATAGCCCTTGATCACTCGTTTAACATCAAAATCGTTGGCCAACTGGAATGTCAGAATCGGATCGTAAAGCTCCTTACGTTTCACCGCCTGGATATATTGTTGGGGCGTCATCTCGCGTGAATGATCCTGGTAACCAGGAATCCGGCCGCCGGCAAATATGGCGCGTAAATTGAGGTTCTGACACAGCTCCTTGCGCGCTTCGTACAGCCGACGTCCGAGACGCAGGTTGCGGTAATCCGGGTCAACAAAGACGTCAACACCGTATAACACATCACCATCTGGATCATGTGATGCCAACGTTTCATTACCGGTGATTTCTTCGTAGGTGTGGTCGTCACCAAAATTGGCGTAGTCCACAATGACGGCAAATGCAGCCGCCACAACACGGCCACCGTCTTCAATACAAATTTGCCCTTCCGGGAAACGGTTGAGCATTGACTGATAGTTTTTTAACGGCCAGCCACCGCCCAGACCGGGATACACCTTATCCATAATCGACTTGATGTCGGCGTAATCTTTTTGGCGCAGACTGCGCATCAGCAAGCGAACATCATGGGTTGGATCATTAGGCTGGGTCATAAAAGCAACTTCCTGAAGAATAAGAACCTGTAAACGCCATTAAGCCGTGAAAGTTCCCGCAAAGTCACCCTGATAAAGTCACCTGACCAAGGTCAGTCTGCTGGTGTAAGAGCTGGTGAAAGCATCCTTGCCAGAAAGTGCAGTCGTAGCACTAGTCTCAATTCAAGCCCTTGGCTTGCGCCAGTTCGACTTCCAGTAACAAGCGTCCAAAGATCAGTTTGGTTACATGGGCCTTCATTGCGGAATGTAATTCCAGCACGGCCTGCATCCCTTGCCCTTGCTCATCATCCGGTATCGTCACGGTATGACTGAATTGATGATCAACCCAGACCTGCTGCATCCGTGCGACCACTTCGTCCTGAAGTGCTGTTTGAGCGTCACGCTCGGATAATATCGTACGGATAATATTTTCCAGTATTGCCCATTCCGCATCCGCATCTACGGGAATATTAAAAGGTATTTGCATCCTGACCTCGGTTTTCATCAATGAAACCCGATGCTAACACGGGGAACGTGATCTGCTCCTCTCCATCACCCCAGACCATCACCCCAGACCATCACCCCAGACCATCGCAAGGTTAACGGTCGTTGCTGTCAGCTTTAGGTGGGCGCGGCATATGAGCCGACATTTCCTCTTCTGTCAGCACACCGTCACCATCGGTATCCATCTCACTGAAGTGCTCAGCCAGCGGTGGAATACTGGCAGCTTCATCACTAGAGATCACACCATCCGAGTTACTATCCAGATCAGCGAATGCCGGTGGTCGCTGACCATGCTGGCCACGCTCTCCGTCCCTATCATCCGCCATTGCCAAACCGCTAATCGTACACAACAGCAGTACAACACCCGCCAATTTATTCATCGATTCACCCTGGAATAACAATCTTTTTTGAACCGTCATTGTGCCGCTAACGCACGTAAGAGGGTGTCAGATAACGCAGAAAAGCGTTGGAAAGTGCGACGAACAGATGTTCAAAGCAGTGAATCGGAGACACAAAAAACCGGCCAAAAGGCCGGTAAACAAGCAGTTCCCTGCAATCGTCGGACTGCGGGAACACAAAAGAGCCAACCCCCAAATTGTTGGCTCTTTTACTTCACACGCGAGGTGAAGGACTTACAACAGTACTCGACGGATATCCGCAATCATCGCCACCAGCGTGGTAAAGAAGCGGCCACAGTCAGCACCGTTGATCGCACGGTGATCGTACGACACAGCCAGCGGCAGCAAATTGCGCGGAACAAATTCCTTGCCATTCCAGACCGGTTTCATCTGTGCCTTGGAAACACCCAGAATGGCCACTTCTGGCGCATTCACGATCGGTGTAAAGCCGGTACCACCAATGGCACCCAGACTGGAGATGGTGAAGCAGCCACCCTGCATATCGCGAGGTTTCAGCTTGCCATCTCGAGCGGCCTTGATCAGGTCGTTGGTTTCCTTGGCAATCTGGTAGATACCCTTTTTATCAGCATCACGCAGTACCGGTACCATCAGGCCGTTTGGTGTATCGCAGGCAATACCGATGTGCACGTAGTTCTTGTGCACCATATGCTCACCGTCGTGGTGCAGCGATACGTTAAAGCTTGGCTCTGCACGCAGCGCCATCGCTGCCGCCTTGATCAGGAATGGCATCGGCGTCAGTTTGACACCCGCCTTTTCTGATTCCGCTTTCATTGACTTGCGGAATTCTTCCAGATCGGTGATATCAGCTTCGTCGAACTGGGTCACATGAGGCACGTTCAACCAGGAACGCGACATATTAACCGCCGTCACCTTCTTGATTTTGCTCATCTTGACCATTTCGATTTCGCCAAACTGGCTGAAATCGACTGCCGGGATCGGTGGAATACCAGTCCCGCCGGTCACGGCAGCCTTGGCAACGGGTACTTGCTCGGCCCGCTTCAGTGCTTCCTTGACGTAGTTGCGAATATCATCCTTGGTAATACGACCGCGAATACCGCTGCCTTTCACCTTGCCCAGATTCACACCCAGCTGGCGCGCCAGGCGACGGGAAGAAGGACCCGCGTATACGTCGGTAGGCTTGGCTTCTGTTTCGGCCAAAGTACCGGCCTTTGCAACAGGTGCCTGGGCTGGGGCTGGAGCCGCAACAGGAGCCGCCGCAACAGGCGCTACCGGAGCCGCAACAGCCGCAGGCGCTGCTACTGCTGCGCTTGCAGGTTTGAAGATGGCGTACAGATCACCTTCGCTGACGGTATCGCCTTCTTTCACCTTGAAGCCCACCAGAATACCGTCTTCCGGTGCCGGGACATCCATGGACGCCTTGTCGGTTTCCAGTACAATCAGTGAATCTTCTGCTTTTACTGCGGTGCCCGGAGCCACACACAATTCAATCACGGTCACACCATCAGCACCGCCCAGATCCGGCAAGGCCAGTTCCATTTCGGCAGCAGGCGCTGCGGCAGGCGTAGCAACAGCCGCCGAAGCTGCAGCAACAGGGGCTGCTGCTGGCTCTACAACCGATGCCGCAACGTCAGCTGCACCAGCAACTTCCATGATGGCGTAGACATCTCCTTCTTTGACTTTACTGTCAACCGCAACCTTGAACTCGATAATTTTACCGGCTTCAGGGGCAGGAACATCCATCGATGCCTTGTCAGTTTCAAGTACCAGCAGTGAGTCCTCTGCGGCAACTGTAGTACCAGGCTCGACACACAGTTCGATCAGGGTAACTTCGTCGGCACCACCCAGGTCTGGAATGATCAGTTCTATCTGTTTGCTGCCACCACTGGCAGTAGCTGCAGGAGCTACTACAGGAGCTGGCGCAGCAGTTGGTGCAGGCGCAGGCGCTTCAACCGGTGTCGCAACCACTGCGGTTTCACCCGCAGCGGTTTCCAATACCAGAATCGGCGCGCCTTCGTTGATCTTGTCACCAACGCTGATCAGCAATTCAATCACCTTGCCAGCCGCCGGAGAAGGTACTTCCATCGAGGCCTTGTCGGTTTCCAGCACAATCAGATCCTGATCGACTTCCACCATGTCGCCAACAGCAACCGAGACTTCAATTACATCAACGTTTTCCGCACCACCAATATCGGGCACTTCTACAGTCATTTTGCTCATATCAGTCTCCTGTCAAACTGTGGTCGGATCAGCTTTGTTGGCATCGATGCCCAGCTTCTGCCGCACTTTTGGCAACTCTGCTGTGTCGAACTTGCCCTGCTTGGCCAGGCTGGTCAGTGCCGCCAGAACCACAAAGCTGCGGTCGACTTCAAAGAAGTGACGCAGTTTTTTGCGGGTATCCGAACGTCCGAAACCATCGGTGCCCAGCACTTTGAAATCACCCGGCACATAGGCGCGCAGTTGTTCACCATAGGTCTTGATGTAGTCGGTAGACAGAATAACCGGGCCGTCCTGCTCACTCAGACACTGGGTGATGTACGGCACTTTCTGTACTGCTTCAGAGTTGATCAGGTTCCAGCGCTCACAGGCCTGTCCATCACGCGCCAGTTCGTTAACACTGGTCAGACTCCAGACATCGGATTCAACACCATAGTCTTCACGCAACATAACCGCAGCGGCTTCCACTTCACGCAGAATCGTACCGGCACCCATCAACTGAACACGAGGCCCGCTGGATTTCTTGCCTTCTTTCAGCAAGTACATGCCTTTGATAATGCTGTCTTCAGCACCTACTGGCATTTCCGGATGAACGTAGTTCTCGTTCATGGTGGTGATGTAGTAGAAGCAGTTTTCCTTGTCTTCGTACATACGCTTGAGACCATCCTGGATGATCACCGCCAGTTCGAAGCCATAGGTAGGGTCATACGACCTGCAGTTTGGAATGGTATGCGCCATCAGGTGGCTATGGCCATCCTGGTGCTGCAGACCTTCGCCGTTCAATGTGGTACGACCGGCAGTGGCACCAATCAGGAAGCCACGGGCCTGGATATCACCGGCCAGCCAGGCAAGGTCACCAATACGCTGGAAACCAAACATTGAGTAGAAAACATAGAACGGTACCATCGGGCAGGCACTGTTACTGTAAGCTGTTGCCAACGCTACCCAGGCAGACATGGCACCGGCTTCGTTGATGCCTTCCTCCATGATCTGGCCTTTCTTGTCTTCCTTGTAGTACATGATCTGATTGGAGTCATGCGGGGTATATTTCTGACCGGCTGAGGAGTAAATACCCAGTTGGCGGAACATACCTTCCATACCGAACGTACGGGCTTCGTCAGGCACGATAGGCACAATACGCTTGCCGACTTCTTTGTCTTTCACCAGCTGCGACAGTACCCGGACAAATGCCATGGTCGACGACTGCTCGCGATCACCGGAACCGGTCAGCTGGCCTTTGAAGGCTTCCAGAGCCGGAGTTTTCAACGCTTCAAAATCGGCACGACGGGAAGGCACAACGCCGTTCAGCTTGTCACGACGTTCCTTCATGTAACGCATTTCAGGGCTGTCAGGCGCTGGACGGTAATAAGGAACCGTTTCCAGTTCGTCGTCGCTCAGCGGGATACCAAAACGGTCACGGAATTTACGCAGTGCGGCTTTATCCAGTTTCTTCACCGAGTGCGTCGGGTTTACCGCCTCGCCTGCTTCACCCAGACCATAACCTTTCACCGTCTGAGCCAGAATCACGGTTGGTGATCCCTTGTTCTCCATGGCTTCCGAGTAAGCAGCGTAGACCTTGAATGGGTCATGGCCACCACGGTTCAGATTAAAGATGTCGTCGTCCGACATATCCTTGACCAGTTCCAGCAGTTCTGGATATTTGCCAAAGAAGTGCTCACGGGTGTAAGCGCCACCGTTGGCCTTGTAGTTCTGCAACTCGCCGTCACACACCTCGTCCATACGCTTCTGCAGCAGACCGGACTTGTCTTTTTCCAGCAGTACATCCCAATGACGACCCCAGACCACCTTGATGGTGTTCCAGCCAGCACCACGGAAGACACCTTCCAGCTCTTGCATGATCTTGCCGTTACCACGCACAGGACCATCCAGACGCTGAAGGTTACAGTTAATCACGAAGACCAGGTTTTCCAGCTGCTCACGGCCTGCCAACGAGATAGCGCCCAGTGTTTCCGGCTCATCACACTCGCCGTCACCGAGGAATGCCCACACTTTACGATCACCACGAGCGACCAGATCACGGGCGGACAGGTAACGCATCACGTGCGCCTGATAAATCGCCTGGATCGGGCCAAGGCCCATGGAAACGGTCGGGAACTGCCAGTAGTCCGGCATCAACCACGGATGCGGGTAAGAAGACAGACCACCGCCATCAACTTCGCGACGGAAGTTGTCCAGTTGGGATTCATCAAAACGGCCTTCCAGATAGGAACGGGCGTAGATACCGGGTGAAGAGTGACCCTGGAAGTAGATCAGATCGCCAAGATGGCCATCATCGTTGCCACGGAAGAAGTAGTTAAAACCGATGTCATACAGGGTAGCCGCAGAAGAGAACGATGCAATGTGACCACCAAGGCCTTCATCATTGTCGTTAGCGCGCATCACCATGGCCAAGGCATTCCAGCGAATCAGCGAGCGAATGCGGCGCTCCATAAACAGGTCGCCCGGCATACGCCGTTCCTTATCGACAGCGATGGTGTTGCGATACGGTGTAGTAATGGCGGCGGGCAGGTCGACGCCTTTCGACAGAGCGTGATCAAACAGTGCTTTCAGCAAGAAGGCAGCACGCTCGGGGCCTGAGTGGCGAATGGTAGCGTGGAGTGAATCGAGCCATTCTTGTGTTTCGTAGATATCGACATCTTGTGTCATACGGAACTCCCAGTCTTCTTATACATGCGCCCGGATCAGGCGCGGGTGAAGGCCTTGTGAGCCTGGTAACCCCTAAAATCTGGTCTTATCGATTATCCTTTTTACGATAATCGACAATATCTGACCCCGTTTTATAGGCTAAAAATTCTTGGTCTCTGGTCGTAATACTCCGAGGGTCAGGAGTAGCAGGCCCAGACGACGGGCGACAGTCTGCCGCGTCCCAAACAAGAAAACAACGCCTCCCCGTAGTTTTTTTACAACCAGGCAACGTTATTTCCCGTCAAACACGCAAAGAAATGAAAAGCCAAATATCGCCCTCCACACCCTATTCCCACTGAACTATAAGCACTGAGAATAACCAGAATCACTGCAAACTATGGATGATTTTAACGCCAGCATCGATTTTCGATGGAAATATCAGGCACGTTTTGCCTAGCCACTGGTAAATAATTTACCGCGTACCTTTTTCCGGAATTCACCCGGCGACTGCCCCTGTAACCGACGAAAGATCTTGATAAAGTAGCTGCTGTCGCCAAAACCCGTTTCTTGTGCAACATCCGCAACAGACAAGTTACTGTGCTGCAACAATTCTCGGGCGGCCTGACAGCGAATGGTCTGCTGATACACCAGTGGCGTTACTCCAACGACCTGTCTGAAGCGGCGCATAAACTGCCGTTCACTCAACCCGGCCCTTTCTGCGAGCAGACCGAGTGAAAAAGGTTCCCGCAAATACTGGCGCATCCAAGCCTGCACCAGTGCAATCTCTTCATCCGCGTGTCGTGCACCCTCACCAATAGAATACACCTTGTTTTCGAACGGTTGCCGTACCTCTGGAGAGAACTGCTGCTCAATTTGCAATGCCATCTCCCGCCCCCAGGTCTGACCAATAAAATGAATCACCATATCGGCCCCGGAGTTAACGCTGGCAGCACAATAAATACGCCCGGCCTGGGTCAACAAGTGCTGGCGCTGTAACAGCACCTGTGGGTAATCGGCGGTAAAACGATCCTGATAATGCCAATGCGTCGTTGCTGGCTTGCCGTCAAGAATACCGCTGGCGGCCAACAAACAGACTCCGGTACCCACCGAGATCACACTGGCTCCTTGCCGATATTGTTCAGCAATCCAGCCAATAACGCTGGCATGGGTCTGCAACACTCGCCGAGGGTTGCGCCAGAGGGCCGGTACGACCACCAGACTGGTGGATTCAATTTCAGCCAGGGTTCGATCCGGACAAAGTCTCAGCCCCCCGAGACTGGATATGTCACCCGGCTCCGCCACTCCGGTTTCAATGTTGAAGCTCACGTTACCCTGCCGCGCTACTTTTAATCGGGCACGTACTGCTTCCAGCATTTCGATCGGGATTGCAATACTGGAAGTCAGCATTTGATCAACCAGCAATACCGTCACATGTTGCAACAAAGTGTCTCTCCCATGTTTCACATAACGACAATATCATTTTATCTTTTGTCCATATCAACCTACTAGGTGGAAATTTGATGCCCGTAAGATAGTGAAAATACTTTTTGGGCCTCGATTATGAAAAATCTGGCAGTAATAACCGGTTTTGGTGGAATCAATGCCGCAGGCCGCAGTTCGGGCCATCATGCGTTTCGCCGCATGATTCTCGACTCACTCACCGGTGCCAAACGCGAACAGACGCTTGCCAGCCTTGCCAGTCTGATGGCAACCACGGATGAAGATGCCATTCTGAATGGCACCCTGGTACGCGAATGGGACAATGTGCCATGGGATGCCAAGGCGGTGCCTTTTCACAAACCGTTCAAGGATGAAGACGGCAACCCCTGCTGGCGCCTGACGCACCGTCGCCTTGCCGTACAAAGCGCCGGTCAACTGCCCGCGGGTTTTGACCCGGCAACCCTGTATCGCTCACTGCACCACCCGCGTGGTTTGCAAATGGCCGTCTATGCCGCATCTGATGCTCTCGGCTCGCTGGGAATCGACTGGGAAACCCTGTGCCAGCACGTCGGCCCGGATGAAATAGCCGTTTATGCTGGCTCTTCCATGGGTCAGCAAGACAGCAATGGTAACGGTGGCATGATGCAGTCGGCCTTACTGGGCAAGCGCACCTCATCCAAGCAATGCGCCATGAGCATGAACCAGATGCCGGCCGATTTTATTAACGCCTATGTGCTTGGCAACGTTGGTACAACTGGCTGTATGTCTGCGGCTTGCGCCACCTTTTTGTACAATTTGCGCCTCGCCAGAGAAGACATAGAAAACGGCAAGCGCCGTGTGGTCGTAGTGGGCAATTCCGAAGCCCCCTTGGTGCCGGAAATCGTCGAAGGTTACAACGCTATGACGGCACTGGCGTCGGAACAGAAACTACGGGATCTGGACAATATTCCCGCCACTGCAGCGGCGGATCTCCGCCGCGCCAGCCGACCATTCGGTGACAACTGTGGCTTTACCATTGCAGAATCGGCGCAGTTTTTTATTCTGACGGATGACAAACTGGCGCTGGAGCTGGGGCTGACCATCCACGGCAGCGTTGGCGATGTTCAGGTCAATGCCGACGGCTACAAGAAGTCTATCTCCAACCCTGGTATCGGCAATTACCTGACCATGGGCAAGGTCGTTGGTAACGCCCGCCGCCTGCTTGGTGAGGATGTCTTGCGTCACGGCACCTTTGTCCATGCCCATGGCAGCAGCACGCCCCAAAACCGGGTAACGGAATCCCATATCTATCAGCAACTGGCCAGTGCCTTCAAACTGGAAAATTGGCCGGTAACGGCTGTCAAGGCTTATGTCGGACACTCCCTGTCCGCCGCCTCCGCCGATCAACTCAGCGCCACACTGGGAACCTGGGCCGAGGGGTTTATCCCCGGCATCAAAACAACCCACAAGATTGCGGATGATGTGCACCAGCAACAGCTGGAATTTGTCCTGCAGGACAAGCAGATCGACCCGGCCGAACTCCCGGTTGCCTTTATTAATGCCAAAGGCTTTGGCGGCAATAATGCTTCCGCCATGATTATTTCACCGGCCAAAACCCGCCAGCTGATCGCACAGCGTTACAGCGCAAGCGAGCTCAGTCACTACCAGAATCGTAATGAAACTGTGGCAGAAACTGCACACCGGTACGACAGCGACGCCACCGCAGGAACAACCCGTCCACGCTATCACTTTGGCGAAAGTGTGCTGGAGCCTGCCGATCTGACCATCAGCGACCAGGAAATTCGTATTTCAGGGTGGGATCAGGCCGTTCCTCTTTAAGGCCAGCCTGCGGTTACCTGGGTATTTGTCTGTCGCTGTTGGCATTGACACTTCTGAGCTTTACTCGTTTGCTATCACCAGCCAAGCTCAGAGGATCTCCAGGCAGCGCGCGTCCAAAGCACGGGCAAATCACTCAGGAACTGACGAATTTGCGGCTGAAACCTCATTGCTGGAAGTAAATGATCAGTAGACTATCAGATCGATTCACCCACTCGGGCCAAGGAAAACATGGAATACAAGATTATCTTCGGCGGGCAAGTAGGCGCTGGTAAAACGACCGCGATTGCCGCTATCAGCGATGTACCGGTAGTCAAAACGGAAGCCAGAGCCAGTGACGACGTTGCCTTGCGTAAAGACACCACCACTGTGGCAATGGACTATGGCCTGATCAATCTTCCTGGTGGCGAGAAAGTCCACCTGTTTGGCACTCCGGGCCAGACCCGCTTCAGCTTTATGTGGGACGTCCTGACCGTAGGTGGCTTGGGATTGGTGCTACTGATCGACAATGCCGCAGCCAATCCGGTTGAAGATATGGTCACCTATGTTGAAGCATTCCGTAAATTCATTGACAACAATGCTTTGGTTGTTGGTATTACGCGTATGGATCTATCGACCAATCCGCCGCTGGCAGCCTACATCAGCAAGCTGCAAGAAATGGGAATCAATGCACCGGTATATGAAGTGGATGCCCGCAAGGCAGAAGACGTCGAAGTCATGCTGATGAGCCTGCTCTCTATTCTGGAGCTGGGCTTGAAGTAGAAGCAATAGTTAACAGCAGTCATGGTTGATAATGGTTGAAGTAATGGCGCTACGTGGCAAATCAGCCTTGCCGGGCATCCAGACCCGATTGCACGACGCCTGTTCCAAAAGGAAACCAAGTAATGAATGAAACCTCTACACATCCCGAAGCGACGCGGATTTTTGCCATATTACGTAGCATGATTTCAAACTCCGAAGGGGCAATACTGGCCACTGCCACCATGACAACCGACGGTCTGATTATTGCCTCCGCACTGGGAGACGGTATTGATAGCGATATTTTTGCAGCCATGAGTGCTTCCTTGCTGGTACTGGCAGAGCGTGCCTCCCAAGAGGTAGATATCGGCGAACTGAATCAGGTGATGGTCATGGGTAGCCAAGGCGTTATGCTACTGACGCATATCGGTCAGGATGCAGTGCTTGCCGTCTCGACCACACCGTCTGCCAATCTCGGCCAGGTACTGCTGGATACCACTAACGCAGTCACTGCGTTACGCAGCCTGCTCGACTAAAGAGACATGCTGACGGGCTTGATTTGTATAATCCATCGCACTAGTGTCTGCACAACCAACCGACTCAGGAATAGCACCACATGATCAAGGTTATTATCGATCGTCGTATCGCAGACGATATGGAATCGACCTATGAAGATGCCATCAAACACACCCTGCGGGCGATTCTGGAAGCGCCTGGTTACGTTTCCGGGGCCTCCTATAAAGACGCCAGAGATCACCATCACCGCATTATTATTACCAATTGGCAAAGCTTGCAGGACTGGGAACGCTGGGCAGTATCCAGTGAACGCCGCGAAGTCATTGCCGCAATCCAGCCAATTCTGATGCGTGAAGAACGTATCAGTATACTGACTGCCTGATTCAGACTCAGACGCTACTCAGCCAACGATGCTGCAGCCGCTTCACCGCAGCATCCAGGGCTTCATCCAGCAACAATTCGCGGGTTTTACCAGAACGTTTTGTCGGTTGAAAGTCGTGATCACCGCTGTCCAGCCAGAGCAATTCAATCTCATCAGGCCAGTGCCTCTCGCCAAATAATGCCGAGATCTCAGCCTGCTTGCCAAACGGATCCCTGCTGCCTTGTAAAATCATCAATGGCACAGAGATACGGTCAAAATGCTCGACTCTGAGCGTGTGTTCCTTGCCGGGTGGATGAAAGGGATAGCCCAATACAATAACCCCGGACAAATTAGCCGGAGCCAGGCCCGGCAACGCCAGCATCGAGGCAACGCGTCCACCCATTGACTTGCCAACGATCACCACCGGCTTCTCCATCGCACGAACAGCCTCACCCAATTCCTCCACCAAACGATCAACTGGCGGTGGCGGGCGACGTTTTCCAGACACCCGCGACTGGGCCATATAATTAAATTCCACCCCGGTTACGGTAACGCCCCTGGCCTCGAATCCCTCTCTTGCCGCGACCAGAAAATCCGAATCAAGACCCGCACCGGCACCGTGAACCAGTATAATGTCAGGATTCTGGTGATTGGCTTCTGTCTGAAAACAAATTTTCTCTGTCATTTGGTGTTACCACTTTGGTCGCAATTTGCGCTTTTCAAGCGCTCGATTTATGTCGTTTTTGGCTTCATTGCGTTAGGTCAAGGTCAACAAAGACGTCAGCCTTATGATAACCATCACCGCTACAAACACCGGATTACCGGTATTTATAACGGAAAACCGCCCGAATAACAGTCGAGTAAGGCCATATCACTTATTGATATTAATTCTCAATTACAATGGGCAAACAGGATGCATTCCCCGAATGCTATATCCCTGAAATATCAGGCAGTTGCCGGACGTTTATTTGCAAAGCGGCAATAACCGCCCGATAATGTGTCGCCAAAATTTAGAACCCTCAATCCCACGCTGTTATTGGAATCCAATCATGAGCACAGCAATCGACCATCCCGAATACAACTACAAGGTGGTAAGACAATTTGCCATCATGACAGTTGTGTGGGGCATAGTTGGCATGACAGCCGGTGTATTCATCGCTGCCCAGCTGGCATGGCCCGCACTCAACTTTGATACCCCATGGCTGTCTTTCGGACGCTTGCGCCCGCTGCACACCAACGCGGTTATTTTTGCATTCGGCGGTAGCGCCCTGTTTGCAAGCTCCTACTACATTGTGCAGCGTACCTGCCGTACCCGTCTGTTCTCGGACACACTGGCCAGTTTCACTTTCTGGGGCTGGAACACGGTCATTGTGCTGGCAGCCATTACCCTGCCAATGGGCTTGACTTCCACCAAGGAATACGCCGAACTGGAATGGCCAATTGATATTCTGGTTGCCATTGTCTGGGTTGCCTATGTGGTGAACTTCCTTGGCACGCTGGCGATCCGCAAGGAAACGCACATCTACGTGGCCAACTGGTTCTTTGCCGCCTTCATGATCATGATCGCGATTCTGTATATTGGTAACAACCTGGCGATCCCGGTTTCCCTGACCAAATCCTACTCCATCTACGCGGGCACCATTGACGCCATGGTGCAGTGGTGGTGGGGTCATAACGCCGTCGGTTTCTTCCTTACAGCAGGCTTT
>TARA_R110002167_G_scaffold41874_2_pt1 | contig 18012 bp, 17 predicted proteins | sample TARA_R110002167 | Tara Oceans TARA_R110002167 (sample SAMEA4398238) | marine metagenome | biome: Polar Biome; feature: [MES] marine water layer (ENVO:01000295) within the mesopelagic zone...; material: water (ENVO:00002006), including particulate matter (ENVO:01000060) such as...... | reverse complement strand
GGTCAAAAAGCTAAAACAAAAGCTCTTGTCCTTCCGGTTGCTCCTAAGGGCACCGTCGGTGCGGTAGTGCTTAATACCAGCGCCGTCAAGGCCGGTGTAAAGCCCAGCTTGTTCTACCCTCAGGGCAACGTAACAGTGCAAGTGCTTCCGCTCCCTACTGGTTGCAGCAGCAAGCAGCGTAGCAACCACGCGGCGTTCAGCAAGGCGCTCGGCAGCAGCAAGGGTAGCCTAATCGCGGCGCTTGCCAATGGCGGTACGCGCCGTCACCTACGCCAGCTCTGGCGCTATGGTTTGCTGGTTCAGGTAGGTAGCAACCCTAGCACTGTCAGCTAGGTACCATGTTGTAGGTGTTAGGCCGTGCGCCTAACACCTAACACTAACCATATGGTTCCACGTGCCACACATTAATCACCCCCCCTGAAAACTTTAAATAAAAAAATATTTTTGGCGTCCCTCGGCTCGGTACAAAATCCCTAATTTTATCAAGCTACCCCAAGTACTCAGTGCTTGCTTCAAAGTGTTGCTACATGCTACTATGCCCCCATGAACAGAGTAGATGACATAGAGGAGCTAAGTGGAGAGGTTATAGACATCTCTACTTGGAAGCACAAGCTGAACCAGCTAGCAGCAGAGAGTTCGGATACGCAGATACAGCTACCGAAAGCCCTCGCGGGGAGGAGAGTCGACCGGCAGGAGGTTGCCAACGCCTTTCTAACGAGTTTTGAGCTTGTCGGCGGTGTGCCAAGATTAGCCCTGTACGCTGACAGTCACTACGATGAGTTCATCAAGATATTCGGGCGGCTTATGCCCAAGGAGACGCTCACTGTACATGACGGTGAGATAGTGATAAAGCACGCGATAGCACCGAGCGCACTAGACGACGAAACAGGGGAGCGACGCTAATGGCATTAGCAGCAATAGCACGAGGAGTAGGAATCGCCGGCAGAGTTGCTGCGCGGCAGAAAACCTTGAGGAACGCCCAAGGCCGATTCATGAAGGCCCAGCCCACAGACCTAATAGGGATGACGCAAGCTGCGCTAATGACGTACAAGAGCCCGAAAGCAGGGTGTGGAAAGGGGCAGTACAAGAGTTTACAGTGTAAGGCTGCGTCAATCTTAAAGAACGTACAAGACACTGGGAACGCCAGCTCAAGACAATCTCAATTCCTACGTAATTTTTCTGGGTTCAGATAGTGCAAGTTGAAGTTGAATATGACCCCCGACCTCAGTTTATACCGTTCCATCAGCGGGATCAACGCTTCGCTTGTTTAGTCTGTCACCGCCGAGCAGGTAAGACGGTAGGTGTTCTACAAGACACCATAGCCAAGGCGCTCTACACCAAGAAGAAGAAAGCGCGATACGCCTACATAGCACCTTTTTATAGACAAGCTAAAGACGTGGCTTGGGAATACCTTAAAGATTTTACCAGAGACGTAACCGTGAAGGTGCGTGAGTCTCAGTTAAGGGTGGAGTTAATCAATGGATCATGGATCACACTGTACGGAGCAGACAACCCCGACGCCTTGCGAGGACTCTACCTCGACGGTGTTGTACTTGACGAAGCCGGTGATATGCGTCCCGGACTCTGGGAAGATGTTGTCCTCCCTGCCCTTGCTGACCGTAGAGGCTGGGCAGTCTTTATTGGAACACCAAAAGGTAAGAACCATTTCTTCAAGATTCATGAGAGGGCCACTAACGACAACAAGTGGTTCAACTTAGTACTCAAGGCGTCAGACACTAACCTGATCGCCCACGAGGACTTAGAAGAAATACGCAGCATCCAGGATGAGTCGTCATACCTGCAAGAGTTTGAGTGTAGTTTTGAGGCCAGCATTAAAGGAGCCTACTACAACGAAACGTTCATGAACTACCCGATAGAGAAGAAGACGACATGGGACCCAGACTACAAGGTTAGCGTCTCTAGTGACTTAGGTAAGTCAGACTCTACAGCTCTTTGGTTCTACCAGATTATTGAGGGTAGAGTGCGGTGCATAGACTACTACGAAGCCCACGACAAGGACTTAGACCACTACTTCATGGTACTTGATTCTAAGCCTTACGAATATGACACCATGTGGCTACCGCATGACGCAGTAGCCAAGACGCTAGCTACTACACGCTCCACCATTGAGCAGTTCATAGCGTGGGTAGACAGCAGGTGGCGCGTAGAGAAGGTTCCACGCTTGTCCGTTCAGCATGGTATAGACGCTGTTAGAATGGTGCTGAGACTCACCACCATGGACCCCACTAACTGTGAGGCTGGTATTAACGCTCTTAGGCATTATAAGAGAAGGTACAACGACATTACGAAGTCGTACAGTGACCTTCCGCAGCACGACTGGGCATCAGACGGAGCGGACGCATTTAGATATCTAGCCCTAGTAGCTAAAGTAGAGCTAGAGCCAGAAGAAGTAAAAGTAGAAACAGACATCAAACCCGCAGAATACACACTAGACGAATTGTGGAAGGAAAAGGATAATGGAGACAATTGGCGAAGTAGAACCATCAGAATCTGAGCAAGACACTCAAGATACTGAAGGAATGGATAAAAAGGAACTACAAAAGTTCTGGCAGGAAGAGATGAAAGGGTCAGACAGACGCCTTCGTAAGTTCTTAAGACAAGGTGGCGAAGTCGTCAACAGATATCTAGACAAGCGGAGCAATGAAGACGGAGGTACGTTATCTAACGGGCCACTGTCGTCTTCACGACTTAATCTATTCCATTCTAACATCTCCACACTACAGTCCATGCTGTACGGCTCCACCCCCAACGTAGAAGTGTCTAGAGAACACGCAGACCCAGACGATGACGTGGCGCGTGTAGCCTCTGTTTTGTTTAAGCGTATTTTAGATGCTGACACCGATCAGTCAGGTGCAGATCTACCTACAGTCCTTAAAGCCGCACTGCAAGACAGGCTGCTTCCTGGCTCAGGGTGGGCGCGTGTGATGTACAACACTAGGTTTGAAGAGCAAGAAGGTTATGTCTTCAACGAAGAAACACAGACGATGGAGATGGGGGTTGAAGAGAAGTTAGTAGAAGAAACCTGCACTCCGGTTTATGTACACTGGCAAGACGTCAGATGGGGCTGGTGCAGAATCTGGGCTGAAATGCCTTGGTTGGCCTTCCGCACGTACTTAGACAAGGCAGAGGCAACTGAGAGGTTTGGCGAGAAAAAAGCCGACAAACTTAGCTATAAACATCAAACACCCATTGACGGAACCGGACTTGGACAGACTGATTCAGACGAAACTGACACTGAGAACCAAAAAGCTGAAATATGGGAGATTTGGAAGAAGAATGGTAGAGAAGTGCATTGGTACTCTAAGAGCTTAGACGAGATTTTAGACAAAAAAGACGACCCACTAGAGCTAGAGGGCTTCTGGCCTTGTCCGATGCCCATGATGGCTAATATCACGACTATGTTGCTTCAGCCCAGATCTGATTTCGTGATAGCACAAGACCTGTACAACGAAATAGACGAGCTAACATCACGAATTAGGGTAATAACGCGAGCCGTGAAGGTGGTTGGGGTTTACGACAAGAATGCAGACGCTAGTGTTGGTCGTATGCTACAGGAAGGTCAGGAAAACGAACTAATTCCCGTAGACAACTGGGCTATGTTCGCTGAAAAAGGTGGTTTAGCAGGTGTTATTGACTGGTTTCCAGTTCAAGAGGTTGTAGAAACGCTTAAGACGCTTAGAGGCGTTTTAAGCGAAACTGTTGGTCAATTGTATCAATTAACAGGCATGAATGACATCATGTCTGGGGGAAACACGGAACAGTACACGGGTGAGGGCACCCAGCAGCTAAAAGCGAAATTTGGTAGTATCCGTGTACAGGCTCTACAAGACGAGTTTGCTAGGTTTGCTAGTGATTTAGAAGCCCTTAAAGCACAAGTCATAGCGAAGCACTTTGACGCCGCAACTATAGTTGAACAGTCAAACGCGGAGTTTTTGCCCGATGGAGACAAAGACAAGATTGGGCCTGCTCTTCAGCTAATGCAGTCAGACGACTCTAAGTGGCGAATACAGATACGGCCCGAGAGCATAGCCATGATAGACTATGCACAGCTTAAATCTGAACGTACTGAGTTCTTAACAGCTATGGCAACCTTCCTGCAATCATCACAAGCTGTGATTAAACAGGTGCCGAACTCTACGCCTATACTACTTGAGATGCTGAAGTGGGGTATGGCTGGGTTTAAGGGCGCGAATTATCTTGAAGGTATAATGGACAGAGCTATTGACGAAGCTATGAAAGCTGTGCAAAATCCACAGCCTAAAGAAGACCCAGCCAAGGCTGCGGCTGAAGCTGCTCACGGGTTTGAAATGCAGAAGATACAGGCTAAAGCTCAGGCTGACGTGGCAGTTATTAAACAGAAGGGTCAGGCAGCTATGCAGGAAGAGCAGCAAGATCATCAGAACAAGATGTCGCTTATGCAAGAAGAGTTTCAACGCGACATGAAACTTATGATGGAGCAGTTCAACAAAGACGTGACCCTTGTACGTGAGAATTTGTCTGCTGATATTCAGACAGAGCAGGCGCAGTCAGCCTACGCTATTGAGGAAGAGGTCATACAACACGAAAACAAGATGGAGGAGATAGAAACCAGTGGCGAGATATCGGCAAGACAGCAAGACGGGAAAACTAATACAGATTAGTGGCGCTAAGTCTATAGAGACAGGTGGCATTATAGTGAAAGATTTTGACGCTTTTCTATCCCCTGTGGACGGTAAGGTTATCAGAAACCAGAGAGAGTTAGATGCGCACAATAAGATTAATAACGTGGTGGACTCTAGGGAGTTTACTGCGGAGCATTTTAAGGCAGCAGAAGAGAAGAGAAACAAGGTGTTTAGAGGAGAGCGTACTGTACGTGAAAACTTTGAGCGTAAACAAGAAATAGACAGTGTAATACGAGGGTTGGAAAGATGAACGACATAGAACAAGCTATAAGCGACGCAGTTGACGAGCACGAGGTAGAAGAAGTAGAAGATGTAGAAGAGGTAGAAGCACCCTCTGACATTCAGAAAGAGCTTAATGAGGCTAGTGAGGCTAGTGAGGGTCAAGATGAACGAGAAGACGAAGACAGCACCGAAGAATCTAGCGACGGGAAAGACGATGTACGAGCTGAAGAAGATGTTACGGATGAAGCAACTACTGACGAAGCACCAGAGGACGAGGAGTCGAGTGCCCCTGTAGGTCTATCGGCTTCTGCGAGGGAAGAATGGAAGGACACACCCAAGGCTGTTCAGAAGTGGGCTAAAGATCGTGAAAAGCAATTTTCTGTGGGTATACAGAAGTACGCAGAAGGTGCAAAACAAGCCCAAGTAATGAACCAAGTTTTGCAACCTTTCGGTCAGTACCTACAAGCTAACGGTGGAGCTCCAAGGGCTATAAGCACTCTATTGGGAACGGCTGTACAGCTTCAGTCTGGCAGTGTAAGCTCAAAGGCCACAGCAGTGGCTAGCCTGATAAAAGACTTTAGCATTGACATAGACGCTCTGGACATGGCTTTGTCGGGAACTGACATGCCTGCTGAGATGCAGGGAACCGACGTAGCGTCACAGATAGCAACCGCTATTAAGCCGTTCCAAGATCAGATTACGCAGTTTCAAACTAACGCCAATAACCAGTCAAACGCTCTTATAGACAACGAAGTGAACGCCTTTGGTAACGACGCCAAGCACGAGTTCTATAAAGACGTTAGAATGGACATGGCTGACTTAATGGATATGTCCGCTAATCGCGGGGCCAATATGTCACTAGATGAAGCGTACCAGAGAGCTTGCGCTATGAACCCTGAAATATCTACCATAGTACAGGCTCGTAAGAACAAGGGAAACGCGGCCAGAAAGAAACAGGCTAGTAGTTCTGTGAGAGGTCAAGTAAACGGCGGCGTCACTAGCCTAGCCGGAGACAGCATACGATCACAGCTGGAAAGCGCCGTAGATTCAGTAGGGCGAGTATAATCTTGCAGCGGGAGGCGCATGGTGCTACATTGAACACCTTAGTGCCTCCCTTAGCCCTCCTACACTGCTTTGCATTGTACGGGCAAACTAGGTAGGCCAGTGTAGTACCGCCCTCCAGGACACCTCCAAGGGCCTCTGTATAGCAAGGCTAGTATGTAGCCCCATGCAAGTTAAACCCTAAACTATCATGGACAATACAGGAGCTTATAGCTATGTCCTTCCCAAATGTAAGCGATATTCTCGCTACAACCATTTCAAACCGTTCTAAGACCGTTGCAGACAACGTGTCAAAGAACAATGCGCTACTTTCTCGTTTAAGTGAGAAAGGTAAGATCAAAACTTTCAGTGGTGGTCGTAACATCTTCCAAGAACTTACGTTCGCTGAAAACGGTAACGCTGGCTACTACTCTGGCTATGAAGTCTTACCTACAGCCGTCGCTGATGTTATCACGGCTGCTGAGTTTGACATCAAGCAAGCGGCAGTTCCAGTTACAATCTCTGGTTTAGAGCAGCTTCAAAACAGCGGCCGAGAGCAGATGATTGACTTAATGGAGACCCGCCTATCCGTAGGTGAAACTTCACTAGCTAACCTATTGGCTGGCGGTCTGTATTCAGACGGCACTGGCTCTTCTGGCAAGCAAATTGACGGCTTGAACGCCGCAGTCCCTACTGACCCAACTACTGGAACCTACGGCGGCATCAACCGCGCTACGTGGACATTCTGGCGTAGCGTCGTTAGTGACCAAACAGCAGCTAACGGTCTAGACTCTACTAAGATTCAAGGCTACTGGAATGCTCTATGGGCACAACTGGTTCGCGGTATGGAACGTCCTGATCTAATCATCAGTGACTCTACTGTATGGGCGGCTTATGTTGCGAGTCTACAGGCACAACAACGCTTCACATCTCCAGAAGTCGGTAACCTCGGCTTCCCGTCTATTAAGTTCATGGACGCAGACGTGGTTCTAGATGGCGGCATCGGTGGATTCTGTCCAGCGGGCACAGCGTTCTTCTTAAACTGTGACTACCTACATTACAGACCACATTCCAACCGTAACATGGTTCCATTGAGCCCTAACCGTCGCTACGCGACCAACCAAGACGCTGAAGTACAAATCATCGGCTGGGCTGGTAACTTAACGTCATCTGGTTCACAGTTCCAAGGACGCTACGACGCCAACGGCTAGTAGCAATCGCTAAGGGGTCGGAGTGACCTCTTAGCATCTTTTAATGCAGGACTCATTATTATTGGGAGACTTTAAAATGAGCGATTTCAAAGTAATTAGCGGTATGATAGGTGGACAAGCAATTGACGCTACGTCCACCACACCTAATCACCGTCTTGGTCAAATTGTCAGAGCTATTGACATGTCCACGGGAGACTATGGTGTTGGTGAATTTGTCTACGCGAACGGCGCGGCTTCTACAGTAGTAGGTTCAGTTGTAAACTATCTTCCAGATGGTCATGCGACAGCTCTAGCAGTAGCCAACTCAGTAGGGGCAGTTGCTCTGTCTATGTCAGCCAACGTTGCTAGCTCTTATGGCTGGTATCAGATAACTGGGTTAGGAGATGCGAAATCTCTAGCCGGTAACGCCGACAATGCAGCGCAGTATCTAACAGCCACAGCCGGATCAGTTGACGACGCAGTAGTAGCTGGAGACCGAGTTCACTCGTTCATGTCAGCTTCAGCAGTCGGTACACCATCAGCAGGGCTAGTACAAATTGAGCTTCAGTACCCGCTCACTAACGACATTGCGGACTAGTAACAACCCGCTTGGGGGGAGGGAGAATGTGCTTTGCGGCAGGTCTCCCTTCCTCACTTTTTCAACAATATAAGAGAAATAATTATGAGCTTACAAGAAGCAGAATACGGGTTAACAGAATCAGCAATGGGACACAGTGGTCAGAATGCTGGCGACGAAGCGTTACTGGTGAAGTTCTATCTTCACCCACGTCAGAACGCTGAGAAAACGCTTACAGAAGGTCGACCTATATTTGACGATAGAGAGTACGTCAGTATAATGGTTCCTGGGAATAAATCTAGTGTTGTGGAACGTCCGGCTACGGCTATGGACAAGCAGAGGTTTCCTGCACACTATAAAGCGTTCACAAATAGAGTTGAAGGTGACGGTGAGATGCTCCAAGGAACACCGTTAGCCGAGTGGAGTGGGCTGACGCGCGGTCAGGTTGAGGAGCTGCGGTTTTTTAATGTCCGCACTGTTGAGCAGCTTTCCACACTATCTGACTCTAACTCCCAGAAGTTCTTGGGTGTGGGCACACTTAGAAAGAAGGCAAAAGCGTATCTTGAAATGAGCGAAGGCAACGCGGGCGCTGAGCGGTTACGAAGTATGGAAGACGAAAATGAGCTGCTTAAAGAACAGATGGCTCTAATGGTGTCTAAGATGGAAGCTTTAGAATCAGCAGACACTAAGAAATCAGCAAAAAAGTAGGAGTAGCACATGGCCCGAACTCAAACAGCATCAGCTATCATCAACAAGGTGGCGGTTGAGGTCGGGCTAGCAGCAGTCCAAGACCCGTGGGCAGAAACAGACGGTAATTTTACACAGCTTATAGGACTGTTAAACTCTGCCGGTGAAGAGCTAGTTGAGCTTCATCCTTGGCAGCGTTTAAAAAGCACAACTACCTACACTACAGACGGTACAGGATCACAGGCTGTACCAGTTGACTTCTGCTACATGATAGATCAAACGGGCTGGAACCGCAGCTCTAATATTCCGCTACTAGGCCCAGCATCCTCACAAGAGTGGGCGTTCCTAATAGGCCGAAATCTTAACGGCGAAAGCATCTACCTCACCTTTAACTTTGAAGATGATGAGATGACGTACTTTCCCACAGATAATACAGGTTCTGAAATAGCCTACGAGTACGTCAGTAGAAATTGGGTAGCTGACGGTACTGACCCAACTGTTCACAAGGACGCAGCGGATAACGCTAGTGACCTAGTTCTGTACGAACCCATACTTATGCAAAAGTTTCTTAAAGCCAAATTCTTAGAGGCAAAAGGGTTTGATGCGTCTAGCGCACGTCTAGAGTTTGAAAATATGTTTTTAAGTCGTACAGGTAAAGATAAAGGAGCGCCTACACTGTCAGCTAGTCGTTCTCGCAACAGTTTGCTTCTTCTTAACGTCTGGCGTAATATCAGTGATACAGGGTATGGATTGTAATGGTCTACAGAAGTAATCTTGGCGTATTGGGGGCTTCATTTCAGCCTACAGTACAGCCATTTCCATTTCCAGCTTCGGTCGGTGGTATAAACGCCATAGACGGGCTTATGGGAATGAATATTACTGACTGCATATACACATTTAACCTCATGCCTGTAGAGTACGGACTACAACTTAGACAAGGGTACTACGAGTGGGCCGTCAACATAGGCGGGGCGTCCGCAGAAGACGTAAGAACCGTAGTTCCCTATAGTGGACTTACATCTTCAGCGTCTTCAGACAAAGTGTTCGCAGTAAGCACTTCTGGCATATACGACGTCACTACATTTGGCACGGATAATCCAACAAAACTCGTAACATTCGGCACTATTAATGACGAGTCTGGATACGGGGTTTCTACAAACTTCAACAACGACGCTTCAGAACACTACTTGTTCTACGCCGATAGAGCTAATGGAATCTACCAGTACACGGTTTCTGGAGGATGGGCAGTACCGACAGGTTGGCAATATGACCTAGGATCTGGTCTTGTATCTTTTCCAGTAGCAGACGTCAGATTTATAATGGTTCACAAGCAGAGAGTTTGGGTGTTCTTAAAGGACTCAGAAGACGCTTGGTATCTACCAGTGGCTAGTATATCTGGAACTCTAGTAAAGTTTACGTTCGGTTCTAAGCTCGTAAAGGGTGGCGCTCTAGCTGGAATGTTTAACTGGACTGTAGACGGAGGCATAGGTGTTGACGACCACTTGGTTGTGGTTTCAAGAGCCGGTGACGTAGCCGTATGGAAGGGTTCAGACCCCACAGCGGCTGACTGGGATATGGTAGGTATATGGTTCATAGGTGAACTTCCGGCATCTTACAAACTTGGTCTTAATAGTGGCGGAGCTTTGTACCTGTTGTCGTCATTCGGCATTGTAGACTGTGCTGATCTACTCCAGGGAGTAGACGTTGGCGGAAGTAACTCTGGCCCGTCATCCAGGATCAATAGGTTTCTACGTGCAGACATAAAGGCTGGAATAGCGTCTCACGAATGGGCTATAGAAACTCACCCCGCGGACGGGTTTCTTCAAGTAATAACACCTGAACCTGTAAACACCCCGTATCTACAGTACACACAAGACCTTACTACAAAAGCGTGGGGATTTTGGGAGGATGTACCAGCCCTGTGTGGTGTGTCCGCTGGTGGAGAATACTACATGGGGTCTGTAGATGGTAAGGTATACGTCTACGGAGGCATAGCTGACGGAACTACAGTATCTGGCACCATAGGCACCGAAATTAATTTTAGAACCTTAACAGCGTTTACTGGGACAGACACACAAGGAACCAACAAGAAAGTCGGTATGGTAAAAACACACGAAATATCAGTTGGCGGGGACGGTGCATTCAACGCCACTGCGGTCTACGACTACAACATAGAAGCTAGAATTAACGCCCCCATATTTGTAGACGATGCTGGAAGCGGTGTGTGGGACAGCTCAGTGTGGAGTGTAGGTACGTGGTCTTACGGCACTGAAGCTAAGTCTACGCTTCGTGGCTCTACAGGTATGGGTAACGTGTTCGCAATAGCTTTAGCAGGCAGTGCGAGAAATAGACTGAACATAGTAGGGTGGGATGTAATGTTCCAGCGTGGAGGTCTGCTGTGAGTTATAGCGTGGTACCTCTAACAGCCAAAGATCAGTGGGAATGGATGATGAAACAGTGCCACGTGATAGCCTGTTCTGACAGTCAGGGTCTTATGGCCTATAAGGGCACGTCTATAGTCGGGGGTGTCGTAGCAGACAACTTCACAGAAGATTCGTGTCAGGTTCACATAGCAATGTCAGATCCAATGGTCTTACGTCACGGGTTCTTGTCAGAAGTAGGAACCCACCTTTTTAGAACTTGCAATAGAGCTCGTATATTCGGTATTATACCGTCTAACAATCCAAGGGCGCTGAAGTTTGACGCTCACATAGGCTTTACAGAAGTGGCCCGCGTTCCTAACGGACATTCCACGGGCATTGATAGCGTAGTGATGGTTATGGAACGAGAAACCAGCAGATGGATTAAACCATTACAGGAGAAAGCAGCATGAGTGAAGCACCAGTATGGGGTTCAGGCTCCGTAAACCAAGCTGCTTATCAGGGTCAGGTACAAGGGTTAGCTGATAATGCCGCCGCGCACAAGACTAGAGTCACAGCGGCAGCCGTTAGACGAGCCAATAGAGCCACACCTACGGGAATGCAATTTGGAGGTCCAAATGCTAATGTGCAGACGCAGGGAACAGGCTACTCACCTACTACACAGACAACGCAGGGAACAGGCTACACACCTACTATACCCAATCGTGGAGAGGTTTCACCTAAAGGCGTAACGTATGAGGATAGACAGAGTGGCAGACCCCCAAACGCAGGAAATGACTACTACGGATTTGGGTTAGGTAACTTCGGTGTAACCCCAAATGGGACTGTCAACACAGGGTCTTCACAGCTAAATTCTTCTCTTGTTACAGGCGATCCGAAGGCAGACGCGTTTAGAGATCTATACTTCTCTAGTACAGAAGGTCTAGGGGGAATGGATGTAGGTGATGTTGGCTACGATCTGCTTAACCAGAACAATTTAACTCCTGAGGCTGCACAGGCGTACTTTCCTGAGTTAGAAGACGGAGCCATACAGACAGCCTATGACACTATAGGCGGTAGAAATGAAATGTTTAATGATGTCGTACCAGACCACCAACAAGGTGGAACTGCTAACGAGGCAGACATGATGTCAGCGTACGACTACTTTCAAACTAACAACATGACAGCGGCAGACGCAATAGCTATGTTTCCGGAGTATGAACCTTCAGACATAGAGTACGCGTTCCAGCGAGCAGCAGTATTGAGGGGTAGTTAAGATGGGTAAGTCATCATCACCAGATTACGAAGGAGCAGCGGTCGCACAGGGCGATGCTAACGAGGGTGTCGTTCGTAGTCAGACGTACGCCAATCGTCCAACGCAGACTACACCTTGGGGGTCTGTACAGTGGACTCCTGGACAAACTACTGATCCATCATCAGGTGAACAGGTAACTACTTGGGAACAGAACGAACAACTGACGCCGGAGTTACAAGGAATACTTGACCAGCAAATAGGCGTTCAGGGCCAACGAACTGATATAGCGTCCAACTTAATGGGTAGAGTGGGTGATGAGTTCGGTCAGAAGGTTGACTGGTCTGGCCTTGACCCAATGGGAGGGTATGTTGACCCGCAGCTTACCACAGGCGAGAACGTACAGAACAGCGTGAACTTTACTGACGCACCCGCTATTGGAGACCCCAACCAAACACGACAAGCTGCAGAAGACGCTGTGTACAATCAAGCTATGTCACGAATACAACCTGAATATGAAGCTGGTAGACAACAGAAAGAGATAGCCCTACGCAACAGAGGACTAGGTCCAGAGGACGAAGCGTACAAGGCAGAAATGCTTGGGCTTGACAATAGATTTACGGACTCTCGTAATCAGGCTTTATGGTCAGCCAACGACGCCGGTAGAGACGAGGCGGCACAGATGTTCGGGCAGGACGTCACTAATAGGGGCGTGTCCACTGGAGAGACTCTGGCGCAGGGTAACTTCGCTAATAACGCGAGCGAGACCAACTACGGACAGGCGCTACGAGCTAACGCACAGAACTACGGTCAGGCTATGGGGTCTAGTAACCAAGCCACGGCTATAAGACAGCAGCAAATGACTGAAGAAATGCAGCAGCGTGGTTACAGTCTTAACGAAATTAACGCTCTACTATCCGGTCAGCAGGTCAGCTCACCACAGATGCCTTCGTTTGTAGCGGCTGGCTCGGCTCAACCAGCGCCAGTATATCAGGGCGCAGTTGACCAAGGTAACTTTAATCAGGCTAATTCACAACAAGGCATAGACGCCATTACAGGACTAGCCTCAGCCGGTATGGGCTTCCTTTAGGAGAATCACGTGAGAGATGAAAACGGACAGATAGACCCAGAGTACTTAATGCGGGATTCTGAATTCTTACTGGAGTTGTCCAAGGCGGGTATTGATCCTACGCAACTTAGCGAAGAAGAGTTGGAGGCTGTCTACATAGACTACGAAGGTCAGCGCACCACAATAGACAAGCAGAGGCTACAGGCGGAGAACATGCGCCAACAGGCCTCAGCAGGTATGGGCGGAACCCAAGCGGGTAATGTATTCGTAGCTGACGGTGCGGGGGAGGCCATAGCTTCCATGATGGGTAACTACGCTAACGTCCGCAAGCAAAAAGGTCTTGACGAACAGGAAGCCGCACTGTCAGCAAAGAACTCTTTAGGTAGGCAGTCCATGGCCCGTGAATACTCCAACGCTCTGCGTGGTAGTGCGCCCCCGCAGCCTAGTGGTGGTCAAGACGGTATAATCACACCACAAGAGCTGGAGCGACAACGGCGTCAGCAGCAAGGTGGAGGCTTCGCATGAACGGGTTAGATAACTTTGTTCCTTACGACCCCAACACAGCCACTGACGAAAGGCAGCGGGCAACTGCACAGCGGCTACGTCAAATGGCCTCTGTGGGCGCGTTAGGGTCTACCAGCCAGATCAAAGAAGTGTCAGACACTGGTAATGCTCTGATGTCACAGCCTTTTGAGTTCGGCGATAAGATGGCGGACTTAGCAGACCGTCAGAAGACACGTGACTCCAACGAACGACGGTTTTCTCGTACTAGAGCCGGTGGTTATCTTTCTAGGGAAGAGAAAGGTCTGTTCAATGGTACAAGTCCAGAACGTGCTCAGATGTCTGAGGCTTTGGGTAACATGGAGACCATGCAGATTCTTACACAGGACTACAAGCCAGAGTACGCAGGCGGTGGTGTTCTAGGCTTTGCTGACCGATGGCTTCAACAGGGCTACACGTACGAGCCTGGAATAACCGACCAGATTAGGAACGCACCATTCATAAAAGAGTATTTTGGTGACGAATCTAGAGTTGACGTGCCAACCCACGTTACAGGAGAAGACGGAACTAGACGCCAACTTTCTGACACAGAACGTGAGCAATTAGTTAGACAAACTGTGGTAGAGAAACAGAATTGGTGGCGAGACTATGAGTTCCTATACACTCTGCCAGAGCGTAACCGATTATTCGGTGCTACGCTAACCGCTTCTGAAGCTAAATCATGGCGCGGAGCTAGTATTAACGAGGGTATGCCGGATGATCAGATACAAGCCAACCTGAAAACTCTTAAAGACCTTTACAGCAGAAGTTCACGTAAAATGATAGACGAACGTAGGGCATCGTTCTGGTCGGACGGCCTCATAGGCGAGTACGAAGACCAGTTTAGCCGATTTTCTGGGGGTGCTAACGCAGCGCAGGGACCTGATAGTCCGTTAGTAGATCCTAGTCAGACGTCTAACACTACCGTGATACCACAAGGATCACCGTTTCCAGATCTTATTTCACCGACCGACTGGGACACACTTGACGACACAGATAAAGCAGAAGCGATGTCGTACGCAGACGAGTATGGTCCGGAGGCTCTGCTGGAGCTGATGTCAGAACTAACCGGAACACCTGCACCGTCAACCCCCACGTCATTTCCACTGACTACGGGTCAGCCACAAAGTGGTCGAATACAGAGGAATAACTAATGGGCGCTTTATCAGACGCTATAGCTGAGAAGAAGCAGTACAATGAGCTTCTGGCTAAGAACGAAGCAGAGATGCGGGAACGCGCGAACCCCACACGTAATATGTCCCCTAGGCATAAACTACTAGCTGGTACGGGTCAGGGCCTGACGAATGTAGCCCGCCAAGTCGGAAATATGGTTGGTTTGGTGTCAGACGAGCGTATGGAAGAGGCCAAGGCTAAAGACGCGGCACTTCTTGACACTACGGCTGGAAAGATAGGTTCTTTTGCGGGGGAAACAGCAGCTTTAGCTCCCTTGATGCTTTTGGGCGCACCTGTGGCAGCGGCGGGTAAGGGTATTCAGCTTCTAAACCGCGCTAGGACGGGCGGTAGAGCAATAAAAGCAGCAAGTACGGCACTGCCAAGGGCTAGGGGCGCAGGTACTCTAGGAGCGGCTACAGCAGCCACAGAGGGCGCAGCAGCAGGAGCTATACTCTCCGGCCCAGACAATAGAATGGGGGGCGCTGCGGAAGGAGCTGTTGCTGGAGCCGCTATGAATAGAATCATTGGAGGTTTAGGCCGTAAGTTCGCGCAGGGCATAGACAAGAAGCCAGCCGCTGAACAGCTAACGTCAACAATTAAGCGTTTAACGGGTAAGTCTGTAACTGTACCTGTAGCTCAGGGAGCTAGGAACAAGGCAACAGCTTTTCCACACCGCTCTGGCCTTTCCATGTTTCCGCTAGCCAGAGGTGGAAGTAACAAGATGGCTACGGAACTACAGAAGGGTTGGGAAAAAGCGATACTGGCGCAGACGTTTGGTAAAAAGAACGCCCAACGTGTGATGGATAGAATGGACGACAGTGACAGCTTTACAGAGGCCGCACAATGGGGTCTAGATAATCTGTCAGGGGGCTATAATCTAAATAGAAAAGCCCTCGCTGATGTACTACGTTCAATGACCAAAGGCGATATACTGTCCCCTAGAAAACTAGACTCCGCAGCCGGTAAACTGGCAACCGGACAAAGCCGACCATTCTACGACCTAACAAGTTCGTATCTTGACGTCATGGGGCGGTCGTTAGAAGAAAGTACAGTGGCCGGACGTAGGATATACAATAAGGCCCAGAATAACGGATCCTTAGCCGCAGGAGGCGCAGCTTCTGGGTTTAACCTTCTAAACTACGCGGCTCTTACAGGCGGTACGATGGCAGCAGCTAGTAAACCAGTTCAGAAATTTATAATGGGTGACACAGTAATAAACTCGGCTATGCGAGGTGTAGGTAGAATCGCTAGCCCATACGCAGCAGCAGTCCGCAATCAGATTGCGGGGGGAGAACAGTAATGTCAAGAAACGCGTCCGGAACCTACGGGTTAGTAGCAGGGAACCCTGTTGTAGCAGGGACAACTATTGAGGCTTCGTGGGCCAACACCACGATGCCAGACATAGCAACAGGTATAACATCTTCACTAGATAGAAGCGGTAGAGGTGGAATGCTTGCTGCTCTAAAAGGCATTGACGGATCAGCGACTAACCCTGCTATATCTTGGACTAGCGAAGGTACTTCTGGACTTTTTCTTAAGAGTTCCACGGACGTAGGTGTAACTGTAAGTGGGCTAGAGGTCGCAGCGTTTAGTGCTACGGCTTTTACAGCTTACGATTTTGTAATAAGCGCAGGTTCTATAACAAACACTACAGGGGCCATCACGTTCGGTAATGAGAACCTTAGTGGTACAGGGACTCTAGCCTTTACGGGCGGTGGAGCTTTAACAGGTACATGGTCAAACCTTGGCTCTGTAACCACTATAGACATCAACGGCGGAACAATAGACAACGCGGCGATTAATTCTACACCTATTGGGGCCACGACACCAGCCGTTGTGACAGGTAGTATAGTCACAGCTACGACAGGGTTTGTAGGTGGTCTGTCTGGAAATATCACTGGTAATGTTACGGGTAATCTCACTGGTAACGTCACTGGTAATGTGGTCGGTGCTGTCACTGGTAATGTGACAGGTGATTTATCCGGTAACGTCACCGCCGCTTCAGGCACTTCTACGTTTAATGACGTGGCTATTAACGGTGGTCTGGACATGAATGCCGGAACAACGGCGACCATCACCAACCTCGCGACGCCAACTAACCCAAATGACGCAGCTACCAAGGGATATGCAGACGGGTTAGCGGCAGGAAAGCTGAACTTATCAGGCGGAACAATGTCTGGTGATATAGTCATGGACTCTAACAAGATTACAGGGCTGCTTGACCCCACTAGCGCACAAGACGCAGCAACAAAAATCTATGTAGACAACACCATTCAGGGCTTAGACGCAAAGGCTTCGTGTCGCGCAGGAACTACAGCCAACATCTCTTTAACTGGAGCTCAAACTATTGACGGTGTGGCTGTTGTCGCCGGTGATAGAGTACTGGTACAAAATCAAACTTCTGCGGCAGAGAATGGCATATACGACGCTTCTGCTGGTGCGTGGTCACGATCTTCTGACGCAAACACTTGGGACGAATTAATCAACGCCTACACTTTTGTAGAGGTTGGAACAGCGAACGCCAATAACGGCTTTGTAGCGACTATTGCTGCGGGGGGAACACTAGGTGTAACGGATGTTACTTGGGTTCAATTCTCAGGTGCTGGGCAGATTATAGCTGGCACGGGTCTTACTAAGACAGGTAATACACTTGATGTAGACACAGCTTCTTCTTCGCGAATTGTAGTCAACGCAAATAACATTGACCTTGCAACTACTGGCGTGACAGCGGATACCTATAGGTCTGTCACTACAGATGCTTATGGTCGTATTACAGGTGGTACTAACCCAACGACTGTTAGCGGGTACGGTCTTACTGACGTGTTCACAAAAACAGAGGTGACCTCGTCTCTTGCTCTTAAATTAAATGCCGCTGGTGGAACTGTGACGGGCGCTATCGCCATGTCTACCAATAAGATCACTGGTTTGGGCGATCCAACACTAGCACAGGACGCGTCTACCAAAGCCTATACAGACTCTATTTTAGGCAGTGCTACTTCAGCAGCTACTTCTGCGTCACAGGCGGCTACTTCAGCTAGTAACGCTTTGACTTCAGCTAGTAACGCTGCGACCTCTGAGGGTAACGCTTCGACCTCTGCCTCTGCTGCGGCGGGATCGGCTACAGCGGCGGCGGCATCCCTGGATGAGTTTACAGATATTTATCTAGGCGCTAAGTCAACAGCTCCTACAGTAGACAATGACGGCAATGCTTTAGCCACT
>TARA_R110002167_G_scaffold365914_1_pt1 | contig 18040 bp, 15 predicted proteins | sample TARA_R110002167 | Tara Oceans TARA_R110002167 (sample SAMEA4398238) | marine metagenome | biome: Polar Biome; feature: [MES] marine water layer (ENVO:01000295) within the mesopelagic zone...; material: water (ENVO:00002006), including particulate matter (ENVO:01000060) such... | reverse complement strand
AGATGGCCAAACTTGGCAAAAAACATTGCACAAATTCGTCAGGACGACGCTAGGTGTAGATTTGCAGCCCATATTGACCCACCAGTTGTACGGAAAGGTGACCCACCGTTATAAACTTAAATCATTGGGTGCCCCGCCCTCTCTGAGTCCTAAAGTGGGTTATATCATTCTGCAATTTTGACGAGAATTGGTTCAAAATTCAGTGCAAATCAACACCCCTCTAATCAGGTGGCAAAAGTCACTACGCCACTACAGGTAAACTACTGATCGTGAAGCCCGAAAGCCCTTGGTCGGGTACACTTGACTCGTGTTATCTCTAGACCGTCAAGGAGTTGTGTCATCCTAATAGCTGAAATCAATTTTCTGAACGCAGACTCCCCATGCAAATATTAAAATCGCTTTACGTCAGCAAGAAACTTACCGAACAATGCCGCAAAAACTAAATCCCCAGACACCAAGATCGCCAAGTTCAAATTCGCGGTCCCGGCGAAGAAGCATGAATAAACAACAATAACCACCAGCAGCTTAGATATTAACCCAAGCTTCACAATGCTAATATTCTCTTTAGGGTTTTCCCCTACCCACCAATAACCGAGGCCAAACATAGCGATTGCGAGTACACCGATCAGCTCATAGGCATTGCCGTTCGGTACAGGTTGCATACCAAGATCAACTGCTATGCCTGAGACCCAGAATAATATTACCGCAGCAGCCCAGTTGAAAACTGCGCTCACTTTAAAAAGTAGACGCACCTGACTATCATTCATTCTATTCACTCCTTACTTAAAATATGAATTGCGACGGCGGCTTCTTCAATACCTTGTAAACCACCCCCGTTTTCTTGAATGGCAAATCGTGCACCCGGTACTTGACGATCACCGGCCTCGCCCCGTAACTGAGTTACCAGCTCATATAGCTGGCCAATACCAGTCGCTCCCAGAGGGTGCCCCTTAGATTCAAGCCCTCCTGAGACGTTTATAGGAATGCGGCCGCCTAGGGTAAATTCACCCGCCTCGGCGGCCGGACCGCCACCACCAAAGGGCACGAAGCAGAGGTTTTCAGACTGAATAATCTCACCCATTGCGGAAGCGTCATGCACCTCGGCCACGTCCATATCTTCCGGGCCAACTCCGGCTTGTTCGTATGCCTGCAATGCAGCTAGATGGCCAACATTCTTATCGTATTCTTCCAATCTGCGATGACTGAAACTACGAATTACGCTGGCCGCTACTTTAATGCAGCGGGAGCGGTCTGCACCGATACGCTTTAAGCCGTCTTCAGTACAAAGTACAGCAGCAGCTGAACCATCGCTCAGTGGAGCGCACATCGGCAAAGTGATGGGATAGGTAATCGGTGGCGCTGCCAATACTTCTTCAATAGTAAAGGGTTTGCGAAACTGCGAGTAGGGGTTGTGTACAGAGTGCTGGTGATTCTTTGCACATACCGCTGCAATTTGGCGCTGAGTGGTGCCCCAGGTTTTCATATGGTAGCGACACAAGCCGGCGTAGATTGACATAAAGCGGCTGAAAGGTTTGTCGGATTCGCTGCCGGGCGGTATCTCGACGCCCTCGCCCATACGGCGTAAATTCTCAAAATTTTCATCAGCTCGAGAAACGTCCCAACCAGCCTCAAAAATTGACATCGCCTTAACTTTGTCGGGAATATTCATTTTTTCCACGCCTAGCGCAAGCGCCACATCGCAGGTTCCCGCACGTAGGCTCTGCACCGCCAGATTTACAGCGGAGCTACCCGAAGCACAGGCATTTTCAACGTTGTATACCGGAATTGACTCTACGCCAATCTTGCTAAATACCACCTGCCCAGGGATAGAAATCTGCCCTTGTAACGGACCGTTAGTCATTCCAGCGTAATACGCCACACCCAGATCTTTCACGCTGCAACCGGCGTCTTTAAGCGCGCCGTTAAGTGCTTCACCAGCTAAATCTTCAAGGCTTCGGTTTGGATGACGGCCAAACACTGTCATCGCGATACCAGCTATGTAGATATCACTCATAATGTATTCCTCTGGATACGAATTGAAACATCAGGGTGATAGCAGAGCGATCACGCGAGGATAATGGTTTGGCAAAATCCGCGATAACCAGAACAAGGTTCTCGACAAGTAGCCAGTTAGAATCCGGCGCTTACCACGGCGAATACCATTTAGAATATCAGCCGCACAGGTCTCTGGTGCCGTTCGCAGCATGGAGTCAGCAGCCGCGGAAAAGACTGCCTCTTTTTCAGTTGCGTTGCGCGATCGTCTACCCGCCTTTTCGATATTGGTTTTGATACCGCCGGGGTGAACGCAAACTGCCCGAATTCCGCTCCCTTCCAGCTCCTGCCACAGGCACTCAGTTAAACCGCGCACACCAAATTTCGAGATGTTGTAAGCACCCTGAGCGGGAAAGCCAACCAAACCAAACACGCTGCTGATATTGACTAAGCATCCCTCATTTTGACGGCGCATTATTGGTAAAAAGGCCTTGCAACCGTAAATCACGCCCCACAAGTTGATACCCAACTGCCATTCAATTTCATCGATATCGAGGTGTTCGATGGTGCCCACCACAGTAGCTCCGGCATTATTAAATACGAAATGTGCGGCACCGAAGTCCCGTTCAACATCCGCCGCATGCGAGTAAACAGCGTCCTTGGAGGACGCGTCCACCACATACGCGCGATGATCGCAGTTTGCTGGCAGAGTCGCGCAGGTTTCCGCCAACCCCTGTTCACTAATATCCGAAAGCGCCAACCGCGCCCCCTCTGCGGCCAATTGCTGCGCCAGCGCGCGACCAATCCCTGAACCGGCGCCGGTTATTACTGCGACTTTTCCAGAATATATCGACATCAAATGTCCTCTTATTTATTTGTTATTTTACTCGTAAGCTTAAATACGACGTTCAGCATCAGACCAGTACTGCTCACGTAAATCTTTCTTCAACACTTTACCAACGGGGCTGCGTGGCAAAGACTCGACAAAATCGACTGTCTTAGGCGCTTTAACACTGCCGAGCTTTTCTTTGCACATTGCGATCAACTCTTCACTGCTGACCTGACCACCTTTATTCAACTCGACAACGGCTTTGACCGCTTCTCCCCAATCGGCATCCGGTACGCCGATTACCGCACAGTCCTGCACAACCGGGTGGCTCCACAACACTTGCTCTACATCACTGGGGTAGACGTTAAAACCACCGGTGATAATCATGTCTTTCTTGCGGTCGGTGATATGCAGATAACCGTCGCTATCGATATGGCCGATGTCGCCAGTGTGCAGCCAACCATCAACAATCGTTTCCGCCGTCTTCTCAGGCGCCTTGTAATAGCCCTTCATCAACAGGTCACCGCGCACACAGATTTCTCCGCTCTCACCTGTAGGAAGGATGGCGTTGTTTTCATCCATGATTTCAACTCGAACCAGCGGATTAGGCCGACCGACCGATGACAGGCGCTCATCATTAGCCAAGCGCTGATTAACAAAATGCTCATCGGGCGGTAGAAAGGCAATTGATGCTGGTGCTTCCGTCTGGCCATAACCACCAGTCATCACCGGACCAAATACCTCGATGGCTTTTTTCAGCTTCTCCACCGACATCGGCGCGGCGCCGTACATAAAATAACGCAGCGATGAGAAATCCAGATTTTCAATGCCCGGCACACCCAGCAGACGATAGATCACCGTTGGCGGTAAAAAGAATTCCGTCACCCGTTTTTTAACAATCGCTTCCAGTAGTGGACCACCGTCGGGCTTAGCGAGCACGACTACTTCACCGCCGCGAGCGGTGCATGGCAGAGACAGCAGACCGGCGGTGTGGGTCATAGGCGCAGCAGCTAGGTTTACCGGCATTTCATCGGCGTGATAACTGCAGCTGATCATAAAATGTGCGACAAACGTCTGGGTACTGCGATGGGTGTTCATCACGCCTTTAGGCGCCCCGGTGGTACCGCCAGTAGGTGACAACATCACCACATCGTCCATATCGACCTGAACATCGGGACGCGTCACCGGCTGCGACTGACACCAGGCCCGCAAGTAGCTCGTACCCTCGACATTGCCATCGATACAAATCCACAGTTTGACCTTGCCAAGCTGGTCGCGCACCGAATTGATTTCTTCTAAAAACTGCTCCTGGAAGAAAATAATATCGCAGTCGAAGTTCTCGAGAATCTGAGCGTTGCCCTCTACTGAGCTGCGGGCATTCACCGGCAGCCAGGTCAAATTGGCGCGCCACAAGCCCAATGTACACGCCCATGACTCCACATCGTTACCCGCCCATACCGCGCCTTTGGTGCCTGCGGGAAAGCCCGCAGCCAACAGGGCATTAGCGATTTGACAAGACAACTCGCCAACCTCGTTAAAGCTCCAGTCGCGATCACCCTGACTATAAGCAGTGCCCGCAGGATTTATCCGCCAGCCTCGATCGAAGAAATCAATAATTGCCATCGTTAAATACCTCTCTGCTTATAGTGTTTCAACTGTAGCAGTAGCAAGACCACGCTGTTCAAGGAAGCCCAGTAAGTAGCGGTGACCGAAAGCCTTACTACCGGAAGCGAAGCCTACGCAGTTTATATCGTTGTCTAACAACTTCATCACGCCTGCGACCTGAAGAGCGCCGGTAGAAATATAAGGCGTCACACCACGCACAGTTGCACGCACGGCCGCCAATTGGCCACGACCAATTGCAAAATCAACGCTGCGTTGAATGGTGGTGCGCTCACGGGGCGGCATAGAAGGCGTTGTGGAATCAACAATCGCTTTAAGAAATGCATCCTGCTCCGCTACAGGCTTATCTTTATACTCAGCTTCCCATTGCTGACCAATTGCATGAACCGTTCTCATAACGGGGTTGTCGTAAAAACCAACTCCGGAAACACAGGCGCGTACGCGGGAGTCATTTTCAAAATATATGGGCAGTGATGTACCACCCCATGGCAGTCCAAAGACAGGCTCCATAAAATCAGGCGAAGCGAAATTAAAAGTGGAATCGCTGGCGTGAGGAACCAACTCGTTCTCCCACAAGTAAAGAGCCGGACTGCGATACATCTCAAAAATAGACGCGGTTGAACCTACTGTTACTCCAGCTCCAACCCCACGCGGGCCACGCGCCAGTGCTGCCGTTTCGAGGGTATCAATACCATGGGTTTCCAGCGCCAGCTCCGCTGCAATTTCTGAGAAAGTGAACATATAAGACAGGGATGGCGATACTAACAACCCTGCCTGACTGTACAACTCACCAAATTTGTCACGTACCTGGCAAATATAGTCCTGCTCCCCAGTGGTATCGAGGTGATGGCAGCCGGCTTTCAATGCGGCCTCTACAGCCACAAGTCCGTACTTAACAAAGGGACCAACTGTATTGCAAACAACTTTCGCGCCCCTAAACGCATTAACCAAGCTATCTACATTATGCTCAGCTTCAATAATTTCATACTTCGCCGACTCAAGACGAACAACACGCTGAGCCATCATCTCTTTGATACGCGCGGCACTGCGGCCAACCGCTGTGAAACCAATGTTCTGATCTATCAACCAGTCCATTATCAACATGCCGGTATAACCACTGGCGCCATATACTACTACGGGATAGTTAGCCATTTTATTTACTCCTGATTTGCAGTTTTTGGATTAGTTATGTTTCCGACATTCCTGAAAACTCTGATAGGCAAATTGCCACGGCTGTATTTTCAACACGTCGTAAGCTGTAGGCTCTACATTAAAGATTCACAGGAATATCAACTTGCTTTTTCCCGCCACGTATTTGTTATAAGATGCCAAGCAGGCATAACGGGCTAACCAAAAATTGCACTCTCCTGCCGTATGCTTGCTATACAATGCCAATGAAAATAATATAATTAACGACAGAGTGAGACCGAACCATGAGCAATATGCGCGCGTGGACACTGCATGGCCTTCCAGAGTTGGTGGACAAATTAGGCGGTGACTCCCGATCAATGTTGCAGCAATTCCATATTTCCCACCGCCAGCTTTACAGCGACGACGCAACGCTACCTTCGCTCACTTTTATTAAGCTACTGGAAGCCTGTGCAGAACAGCTCAACTCGAGAGACTTTGGCCTAAAGCTGGGTTACGAAATTGGCCCAGAAAGCATGGGACCCGTCGCACTGATCGCCAAGCACTGTAAAGATGTACAAGAAGCGATGCAGGCAATAGTAAAATATATGCACAGCTTCTTGCCCTCATTGCAGTTTGTTTCGCAGCCTATGAATCAAGATGCGTATTCACTAGTGTATGAGTTACAGGAAACCCAGGCGGGAGCAGCAAGGCAACTGATGGAATGGGGTATTGGCGTCGGTGTTCGCCACCTGCAGCTATTGGTCGGCAGCAATGCGCGGCCCTACTCTATTCATTTTAGCCACAGCCCATTGTTGCCGATCAACTTCTATCGGCGCTTTTTTGGCTGCCCAGTGTACTTCGGTCAAGAGTTCACTAGCTTGAACATCCGTATTAATGATTTAAATAAAGAGCTCACACTAAGCGATCCGAAAACAAAGAAGATACTGGCGGACTATATTGAGCGAATGACATCGGATATCGACGGCAATCTGGAGGCGCAACTGCGCGCCTCCATTCGATCACTACTGCCCACAGGCCGCTGCAAACTGAAAGTGATTGCCGACAAGTACGCGGTCAGCCTGCGGACAATGCAGAGAAAGCTAGAAGTAGAAAACATAAAGTTCAATGTGCTACTCGACGAAGTTCGACGCGAATTGTTCTTAGTTTATATCGCGGAAAAAAGCATGCCTATGTCCCGCGTTGCAGCGATGCTCGGCTATCAAGAACAAAGCTCTCTATGTCATGCATGTAAGCGCTGGTTTGGCAAAGCACCCAATAGTATGCGAGACCAACTCGTTCAAGCGGCGAGCTAAATTCACTCGTCATGCCTTACTTTCAGAAAACTCATTCTCCAGTTCTAGCAGCGCATCAATAATATAAAGAGACAGCTTCTGAATGCCCGGCACCGCGTCACGGCATGCGGTGAATCCAAAATTCAGGGCACCGGCATAACTTAAGCAAGTTATATTCAAACACTACCCCTGAGTTGGCGCCGACACTGGATATATCTCTTCTAATTTTGCGCCCATCATATAAAGGCTTTCTCTTGGGCCGGGCACGTTTGAAATAACAACATTGAAGTAAGGCGATACATGTCCGCTCAAGCCTATCGTTAGCAGCAGGACAGGCAGCATAAACAAGTTTGAGTAGCGCGCAGCAACGTCGCTGGGCAAATTTTTAAGGTGTGCAACACCAGCCGATGCATCGTTATGAATTAGTGCCAAACGGCGTTTGGGATCAGCAATATCGGTACCCAAACGCGTGATAATACCTCCCACGCTATTCCCACCCATCTCGTCACCTGGCCGGCGCAGCGAAACCGGCACAAGAGCGGTGATAGACTTCTCTGGCAGGGCGTTCGATTCTTTCAAAAATTGCCTCAACGCACCACTGCACATTGCCAACACGACATCATTCAAACTCGTTCCGCTGACTTTTGCCAATCGTTTGAGCCGATCAAGCTCAACCTGCTAAGTGGCAAATCGACGCTGGCCAACAATGCGTTTATTGAGAACAGAGTTCGGCGTACGCATTGGAATAAGTGGTGTGCCCTCTGCACTGTTGGCGTCGGCACGGAGCTGCGCAAAGGCCTTTGCGGTCGTAGCGTAAGATCGAAGCCGCGCAAGCATTGACCTTTGTGTTGGCACGGTTGACCTAGGCGGAGACAAATTATTCTTCATCGCCAGTGCGGACCAAGGTGCAGGTGTATCGACATCGGCATCTATTGATAGCGGATTCAACATCAACGATACCGCACTAATGCCATCCACCAGAGCGTGGTGCATTTTGGTGAAGCGGGCGAAGCGATTATTATCCAAGCCTTCGATGACGTTGGACTCCCAAAGTGGACGGCGCCGGTCGAGGCGGTGACTATGCAATCTGGAAATCAACATGCCTAATTCTCGTTCCCCCCGGGCTGGGTAAGGCTAAGTGGCGGACGTGATAGTCCAGGCCTACGTCGCTATCAACAACCCAATTTGCTAGTAACTTGGAAATAGAGCCGCGGCCCAAACGAAGATTCCATGGCTCAGACACATCCGTGGTTTCCCGAAGCTGCTCCACAAGACGTGTCACAAAATCGTGACCGGCACCTTCCGGCAGCGAGAATATTTGCAGACCGGCAACGTGAGCCGGAGAGTCATGGTCTCCAATAAATAGGAACGACGCGTCGACAGGGCTTAGAATTTCTTCATGAATTGCTCCTTCAAAATCTGATCAAAACCCCTGCGTGGGTGACCGCAATTAAACAATTCATGGGCTCGGCCTAAGGATTCAAAGGCCGCGCTGATTGCTCAACACTTACGTAACGTTAGCCGCCAGCGACTCCCGGAAGTAATTAGCAACTCGGGAACGTGGTAGAAAGGGGTTGCCGTTGGAGGTAAAACAGGGCGTCGAATGACGCCCAAACCTGGTATTTGGTTTTACATTAAGTAGCGTATTGCGGCGGCTATTGCGCTATTTCGCAACAGCTCACTATTTCCACCGACATTTTTAACTACGGCTAAAAGTGCGCCTACAACAAGATCTATTACTAGTAGAACATCCGTAGCGTTACACCAGCAGTGCGCGACTCCCCAATAAAGGTCTGATAACTCCCCTCTTGCGAATTGGCGGCTGTGTCGACTGTGGTAGCTATATTTGCCGCTGCGCCTTGAACCAGATAGGTTTCATCTGTCAGGTTTTTACCCCACAGAACAATGTCGAAGCTGTCATTGCGCCAACCAATTCGACCGTCAAGTAAGAAGTAGGAATCACGGGCATGACGCGGATCCCGATCTGAGCTAGGCAGGTTATCGCCGGTGTACAGATAGGCTACGCGTGCGTAAAAATCACCCTCAAAAAGGGGCTGCGTCCACTGCGCAATCAAACTACCTGAAAGGTCTGGCGCAAAGGGAATACCCTCTCCATCGGCGGTGCAAAACTGACCATTATCCGGCGTCGCGGAATAGTGACACGGACCGGCGCTATACTCTTCATAACGCGCGTCGAGATAGGTCGCAGCAGCCGTTAAACTGAGATTTTCGGTGGCGAGGAATGTTGTCTCTAGCTCAATGCCGTCGACCACTACCTCTTCGGCATTATTAACAATAAACTGCAAACCAACGAAGGTTGCATTCTGATAATTCTCATAAGCCGTTGAAAATAACGCTGCATTCAAACGCATACGGCGATCGAAAAGCTCTGATTTACCACCGACTTCAAAATGCGTAACCTTTTCCTGATCGTATTTTCGTTCAGAATCACCATCGAACTCGCCAAATTCAAGGTTGAATCCACCCGCCTTAAAACCACTCGATATCGTCGCATACAACAGGGTATCTTCGACCGGAAACCAGCTAAGTGACAGCGTTCCAGTCAGATCACTCCACGTATCATCTCCGGCATAATTATTATCTAACGGCGTCAATAAGCAGATAAAATTAGTATTAAGGCTAGTTAGCCCTAATAACGGGTCGAGGTCTATTTCGTGTGGTGGCAGGCAGGTGTCCAGCGTCAAATCCCGATCATTGACAAAAGTGGCACTCTTTTCCTCATAGGAATAGCGAATCCCTGCAATTAGCTCCAAATCGGAGGCAATCGAATAAGTAGTGTGCAGGAAAAGCCCCGAAGACTCCGTTCTCTGCTTGCCGGTGAAATAGCCTTTGTCACCAGGAGACCCCAGCAGCGGTAAACCGGGAAGCAAGGTAGTAAGCAGATTGCCCGCCGCATCGAGGATTGGTACAGCCGCGTCTGGATTGCCAGTAATGTTGCGAGCCAACTCTGCGCCCACCGCCGCGCCATACTCGTCAACATCGTCCAGCAGCGCAAATTCGCCCTCGTCCGCATCACCGCGGGTATAATCACTTTTGAAGTAGAATGCGCCGGCGATCCAGCTAAATGTATCAGCATCATTATTGCTAATACGTATTTCGAAAGAGTTTGATTCACCCTGCTGAGAATCGAGAAATGAGAGTATATTAAACGGGGTTTGGGAAACCGTGTTGTAATCCAGGTTCGCTTCGTACTCCTCGTAAGTACCAAGCATGTTTAGTGTAATATTCTCGAATTCGTGTGCTAACGAAAGCGTAAAGTCGCTGGAATCCTGAACGAAATGTGTCGGCTCGACTTGGTTGACGGTATTATCATAGGCATCGTTTGGTGCCATTTCACCACGACCGAGCTTGGCACGCATATTATTTAGTATATTCAAATGCGTTTGGCTGTAATAAATATCACCCATGGTGCTATTCATATCCCGGTCAGCAAAGCTACCTATAAAGCGCAAACTACCCGAATCACTATAGTCAAATTGGAGTTGACCGCGAATGGCGATTTGATTGAGCTCGCGGCCATCGTCACCGCTGATATTATCCTGTACCGGATCACGCTTGGTACCCGCGAAACCCCATCGGGTGTAAAGTGAATCCGTAAGCGGAATATTAATTCCCGCTTTAATCTGGCGAAGATAGTCAGTTCCACCAGTAAGTTCCAGAGAGCCCTCTAAATCTGGCCCAGGCCGTTTGGTATTCACACTGATTACCCCAGCGGTAACGTTCTTTCCGTACAGCGTACTCTGCGGCCCTTTTAGAATTTCAATCGACTCCACATCAACAAGCTCGCCCAAGCCCAGACCTGAACGGGACTTAAATGCGCCATCGACAAACAAACCGGTTGCTGGCTCAAAGGTGGGGATGTTGCCTTCGTTACCTATACCGCGAATACGGTAACTGGTGTTGAAGGGGCTGGTATTGGTAGACACAACTAATGAGGGCACCTGCATCGACAGATCCGTCATGTCGTTGATACCGGCGTCTTGCAATTCTTGCGCGCCAACAGCGGTGACGGCAACGGGCACGTCTTGCATACTCTGGCTACGTTTTTGCGCAGTCACGACCACTTCCTCAAGCATCGGGGCTGCCGCTACTGCGCTTGAAAGCAATACAAGGTTCAGGGCAGCGGTGGTAACAAAAAGCCGGTCACGGTCATAATATTTTTTTATTTTTAAAGTCATTTGGCACACCATTAAATAAGAAACATCTGGTATGGCAAACGATACGGATAGTACGGATATTCAACTTGTTATCCCGCGCCATCTTTTTGTGACTGCCCGCCACGTGGGCGTAACAGCACTTCGCCAGCGATCTATGATCTGACCGCTTATCGAAACATAGGGAATAAAATTGAGCGCGCTTTATGTTTGAATACGATTATAGTGATCGCTGGAGCGGAAACGCTAAACTGAGCATGAGTAATATTAGCTGGACAATCATGAAGACCATATAATGCCCCTCATTGATTGCCGCTTTAACTATAACAATTCGAATACTAACTAAAATATTTAATCAGGACTTAAGCAGCCGGCTGATTTGCATACACTTCTTTACTCCATTGACGCATAAGCTCTATGTCATCATGTTCAAAGGTGAGTTCATATCTAGGAGACAGGTATTCCATCATTCTGAATGCCATTTGACGAAATAATCCCGGTTTGAACCACTTATAGTAAAACAAACCCAATCTGTCTTTTAAAGTGGGTTTATATCCAAATCCTTCCGCCATAATATCCATTGCATCGGTGAGCATAGAAAATACATATCTCGCCCGAAATGCAGTTTTCAAGCGATGCCAATAATTATTATGCGCAAAGTAACGGTATTGATCGTGACTTACAGCACCATGTTCGGCCTCTTCTAAGAAATGCCAGTGGAAAACGCGTGCAGCCTGTTCATGCATATCATTACGCATTTCTGGACACTGGAACCAAATTTTTGCAAATGAATAGAGTGAGTGCTCACCTGCTGCTACTACGCCCAGCATCCCCACGGCATCCAATCCATTGGTCATCTTACTGAGCACTTCGCCAAAATTTTCTTGAACAGCCTTAATATTATAACCTTGGGATTCCAAACGCTTATTGAGCTTATTATGTACAGAAGAATGTAAGGCTTCTTGAGCTATCATGTCGCGGACATCTTTCAATAGCTTTTCATCGGCTTCTATTGTTTCAAGCGTGGGTAACAACGCTTTAATGAAAAAACTTTCAATAGGCGTCGCACCTGCCGATAGGGCCGCCCACAAATAGCTAATTAGCGGATTCCCGCCCTTCACAAATTCTGCAGGAACCTCAGAGAAATCCCAGCGTAGATCTCTGCGAATCGGAATATCAAACGGGGTTTGCGATAGGCTCGGCGTACTTTTCGGATCACTAGGTTTCATCGACCTGAACTCCAATAAACTTGATAATTATTTGACGATCTAAATACTGTCACTAACGCGCTTTCATGTGAATGGTCACATCGCACAAATACTTGGCCATACCGCCTACTGTGTAATGGCATTTATATCTGAACGCCAAACAACCAGACAAGCTGTGCAACCCCTACTAAACCGCCAAGAACACCACCCAGCAATACTATTAACATCTGATCTTGCTCAAACGCAGGTAGTAAGAGTTGTTGAAACTCCTTTGGTTTTAAAGCTGACATTCGTCTGGCAATCAGTGCGACAATCGGTTGCGCTAATTTTTGATTTGCATCGGGACTGTCTATGGTTTCTATAATGCGATCAGCTGCGTACTCCACCGATTTCTTTTTCAGTTTTTCAAAACCATCTGCCGTTACCGCTAATTGCGCTGCGACTTTACCTATCATGTTTTTATCTAAGGCCTTCCTAACGTGACGATGGACAATACGATGCACTTCCATACTCTTTGGCCCCTCCCATAAATAATCCATAAAGGCCTTGGGGCTCATAAAACTACTGGTAAAAATCTCGGCGAATTCCTTGCTGACGACAGACTGTCTACGCAAGTACAAACCTTGCAATTTGAATGGGCCCATCATGATGGGGTCGGCGGGATGCGCGATCATTTTTAGCGCGATCCAATTGGTGCCGGCGCCAACAAATACGCCGAAAACAGGCAGCACCCATACATAGGGATAGAAATACCAGATTAAGGCCTGCACACAACCCAAGGGGAAACCAAACATCAAACCAGAGCGAATGACAAAGCGCAGCTCACTGCCGGCACAGCGAAGAAACAATTCGTTAAGTAGTTCGGGATTATCCCGCACCTGATTTTCTGCAATCTGCGCAAAGTCGACGAGTTGATCAGCTCGATCGGCAAACTCTGCCAATATGTCTTTTGCTACTCCGGGCAGCTTTTCTTGTACCCGGCTAAAAATCATCTTTTTTACCATTTCTGGCGTGTACTGCCACCCTTGGATGTTTTGCTCTATCAGTATTTCGTCAATCCAATCATTAATATACGGCGATATTAACGTTTGTATCTTTTCGATTGCGTGACCATCATCAAGGGCAGCGACAACCTCCTTGGGAGAACATATTTTTGCGATAGAGATGTTCACCAAATTCCGCGTTAGACGAATACGCAGACGGGGAATAATCCCTTGCCAGCCGAAATACTGACCAATGCCAACAAAGTTAACGGGGTAAAACATCATTTTTATGCCGAGTAAATTGGTTAACCAACCCACACCGGCTGTCATAGGGGCAATGACTAAATAGGGAATTAACTCGCTCCAAGACATGACTATCTCCGAATACATCGACACGGCAAAAAAAGCACCGCCAAGTAGATAAAATGAAATTCAATTGACCACAGTAGAGGGTATGAGCGACAGATACGCCCCCTTTAATGGGGAGTTTGGAACAGTATCTGGATTCTATCTAGCTTCTTTTTTAATTCTTGCCAATAAAATCATACAGCCTGCCGCGCTAGCGAGCTCAGCCACCGCCGCCACCATGTGAGGATAGGACACGTCAATCTGAACAATAGACCCCACAAAGCGAACGCCACCAACCGAAATAAATACTATCGCCAATAGTTGCAGTGAAAATACAATATTCTCTCGCCTAAAAATCTGGACACCCAAAAACAGCCCCAAACCAAGCTGGATACCACCGTAGGTCGCGCGAGTATCTATTAATGCATCATCATCCAAGGTGAACTTCCCCGTCAGCGACAAGATCTCCATCGGAAAAAGCAAGTATGCAAGACCAATCAACATCAACATGGCGGCCACCACCGCCACAACAATACGCCCTACTTTATCTGGACTCACGAGCGCTCACCGTGGCGTTCACGAACAAATTCAAACTGCTGATTTTTTATTTTTTCATCGCTCGCCAATGACTTAAGTCGCGTTAAAACATCATAAGGTGATTCAACAGACAGCGAATTAAGAAGCCAAGATGGTAAAGGGCCCGCAGGATCGAGATGTACTGTCGTCGAAATCTCTACCAACCCCCCAGCAAGCGGTGTCAACTGCCAATCATTAACGGCTTGTGTGACCCGAACGCGCCCCTTCACGGGTGCTAGTAAATCGCGGGTGGCAACACTGTGCATCGTCACAACCAAAGATTCTGGATCCTGCTGCCAAGTAACTCGATTTACCATATCACGATCGGAAACGGGCCACGGCATCTTGCTGTGGAGGTAAACCAACTCTTCCTTTGGCGAAACCTGTTTAAAGAGATATGAGTCTCCGCAGAAGCTGTCCCAATGGGGCCTCAATGATGGGTCGCGAATTAGCGTAACCAATTTACCTAAACTACTTTCTACTGTAGTTACCCCCTTTACCGCATTGAGCTCTGAGCCAGCCACCGGCTTGGTGTACACTCGAATTTCATTTTTATCGCGCGCAAGGGTCCATTCATCGGCTTGCGCGTGAGATGTAATAGCCAGAAAAAATGTCGCCACAGACAGTGACAACAAATTCAAAAACTGTCTTTTAATCAAATATGTCATGCGACCTCTGGCTAAATACAACTAGATGAATTCTAGAGGAACACCTTGTACAGGCGATAGATACAATATTGCCGAGCATAATAAAGACCAACATCGTATGGAAGAATGGCTATTGTAGACAAATCCTTGGCCAAACATGCCCCCCATCACGGGGGGAGGCTAGCTTGCCGTATGGTGTCAAACTCGCCCCCTGAGTTGCTAAAATAACAGAATCAACATCGTTGGAACCGAGATGACTAACAAAAATACTGCAAGATCTAAACGACGCATCGGAATGCTTGTTGCCCTAGCGCAAGGTTGCATGATTTTATCAAATGCAAGCCATGCACAGACCAGTGAAGCACAAAAATCTCAGCCAATGCGGCTCGAAGAAGTGCTTGTTACTGCCCAAAAACGCTCTGAAAATGTCCGCGATGTTCCAATATCACTAGCCGTCATGAGCGGCGATGACATGCGTGATGCCGGCATTAAAAGTTTTAATGATATGGCGCGCTTCATGCCAAATATTTCCTTAAACGACAGTTCGAGCTCCCTTTATGTTCGAGGCATCGGCTCACCGGAATTAAACCCGGTGGGCGAACAAGCTATTGCATTTATTCTAGACGGTGTCTACTTGCCACGTGGCGATTATCTAAAACCTGGATTTATGGACTTAGAGCGCATTGAAGTGCTCAAAGGTCCACAGGGAACACTTTTCGGTCGAAACGCATCAGGTGGTGTTATTAACATTACCAACGGCCAACCATCAGAAGATGAATGGATAGGCTCAATCACCCTGACGGGCGGTGAGCGAAACATTCAGGAAGGCGAGGTAATGATCTCCGGTCCAATCTCGGATGATTTCTCTTTCCGCTTTGCAGCAAAACGTCGCACAGAGGATGGCAGTACCTACAGCGTCACAGACAATGAAACACTCGGTGATCGCGATCTTGAGCAAACACGACTAATACTGCGCTACAACCCGGAATCTAACTTCGATGTTACCCTTGGAGCGACGATATTCGACTACCGCATAGAAACCTGGCTTGGTAATGAATATCACGAATATCCCTCTGACTTTGGTTTGGTGGTTGGTACGCTTGACCCTAAGCTAGAAACAACTCTTGATCGCCGAACCAGTGCACCCAATGACAACCAATATGACGGCAACGGCTATATGATCCCGCTGACCATCAATGTTGATGTCGGTGACAGCACCATTACTTCAATAACCGCAATCGCACAACTGGAAGACAATCAAGGTGGCGACGTCGACAACACCGCAGCCGATATCGCGGCAATGCCGGTGCATATGAAAAACAGTCAAATGAGCCAAGAACTGCGCTTCACGTCAGCGCCCGGCGACTTCGAGTATATTGCGGGACTTTATTACTTCACAGCCCAGCAGAATACCGAACTGACTCTACCTCTTTATCTCGGCGCTAACACAGTATTCACCTTCCTTGGTGATACCTTATTAGGTGACTCACTACCCATTGTCGGAGACATTCTGGGGCTATTATCTCCACTTGTTCCTACTGGGAGCTCCGGAGATGCCGTTGACACATTAGTTGAGTTGAATGATATCGATACAACCTCGTCGGCTATATTTGGCCAAGCCAAATGGCAGATGTTAGATGAATTAGCACTGATAGTAGGCGCCCGATATTCCCGCGACGTAAAAGACGGATTCTATGGCGCCTATTCCACCGGTCCCGCACCAATCTGGCCGCTGTTAACTGGCGTTGATTTTGAAGTAAAAGCCAAGGTGGTCGACAAGGATTTCTCGCCTAAGGTCTCGCTAAGCTGGGAACCGTTTGAAGAAGCGACCTTTTACGCAACCTATGCGCAGGGTTTTCGGGCGGGTAGCTTCAATAACGGCGCAACCTATCCAGACAAAGTGTTATTCGACGCAGAGTCTTCCGACACCTATGAACTAGGTGTTAAAACCGAATTACTAGGTGGTGCAGCAAGACTGAATGTCGGCTTGTTCCAAACCAATTACCAGGATTACCAAATAAGTACCTTTATTGGCTTAGGCTACATAACGTCGAATGCCGAAGAGGTAGAATCTAGGGGCGTCGAGGCAGATGCCACCCTCATGCTTCTACCTGGTCTAATCCTGAACGGCAACGTCGGCTACAACGACGCAAAATACGTTAAACACACCAATGGTGGCTGTGTTACTAAACCAGTTGGTCAAGATCCGCTTGCCTTGATCGGTAGCGCCACCAACAGCAACGCGGTTTGCGATCTAAGTGGGCAGGATCTACATCGCGCCCCTAAATGGAACGGGAGTATCCGCCTTGACTATGTGTTTGAACCGTTCAACTGGGGAGTTGATTTATTCGCCGGTGTTGACGCGACCTTTAAAGACGACGAGTTATTCGACTCTGACCTTGATCCCCTCGATAGTCAGGAAGCCCATTGGTTGTACAACGCCCGTATTGGTATAAAAAGCCAACAAGATACATGGCGCGTTGAAGTACACGGCAAAAACCTAAGCGACGAGCTGATCAAATTGTGGAGCGGTGATGCCATCCTGGCCTCCGGCGGACACTTTGCCAGCACCAACAATCCGCGCTATTTCTTTGCCACGGTATCGTATCGCTACTAAGCCAACTGCCGCCATGCCATGCCATCTAAAGATGGCATGGTCTTTTTCATACTCAACCCTTTGGAGAAACCTTATTCATGACCTCATTCCGCGTGTTCACGAAAATCGTTCCTGTACTAGTTATGCTAGCGGCATCGCACTATAGCCATGCCCAAATCACAGTTATCCAAGGCCTATCAAACACCGTTATTTCTCCACTCACACTGGTTGCAGAGCCCCTATTAACAAACGGCATGGATCTAGCGCACAGCTCACTATTAAAACCCGTTGCTGGTATCGCCTCTGGCTTAGTCGGCGCTGCACTTGGACCTGACGCAGGCCTAGAACCAATAAGTACCCCTTTACTAAATGCTGTCGGCAAGACCTACGGCACTGTACTTGCTCCGGTTATAGGAGAGGTACTGGAAGTCCCCAGCGCTATTATATTACCGGGACTCGACAACTAACGCCGCCAATCGAAACGACCGAGCGCAGCCCGAAACTACACGTACAAATACCGAGTCGCCATTTATGCGCCAAGGTATCAATGGCACTTTATGACAGATAATAAATATCGTATCGCCGTCGTAGGTGGCTCCATCGCCGGTTGCAGTGCGGCAATTGCCCTCGGTCGAGATGG
>TARA_R110002167_G_scaffold94784_1_pt1 | contig 18042 bp, 22 predicted proteins | sample TARA_R110002167 | Tara Oceans TARA_R110002167 (sample SAMEA4398238) | marine metagenome | biome: Polar Biome; feature: [MES] marine water layer (ENVO:01000295) within the mesopelagic zone...; material: water (ENVO:00002006), including particulate matter (ENVO:01000060) such as...... | reverse complement strand
GCGCGCCTCATCAACGGGGCAGGGGAACCCGGCCGCCTCGACCAGCGTCTGCACCCTGTCGGACAGCGCGACATCGCCGGGCGCGGGCCAAGTCAGTTCGTAGGTGTGAGGTGGAAACCCGTTATAATCGAACAACAGCGACGGGGCCGGGTTTTTCTGCACCGTAAATTGCGGCTCTTCCCAATGGCCTGAAATCACCAGCAACGCCTTGGGGGCTTCCGGCAATGACGCGGACACATCGGCAAGGAACTCGCGCTGCCGGTTCCAGGTTTCTGGCGGGTCCCAGTCCATGAAGAAACAGGGGCCTCCACCGTGTGGAATGAACATCGTTGGCATTCGGGTCATGTACTGCATCCTTTCGTCTTTATTGCGAGCGAAGCCTGACGATCCAGCCCGCCTATGGTTGCTAAGATTCCGGTTACGCCGCGCTATTCAGCAAATCACCGTAGGGCGATTTCTTTTCGCGAACCCGGTTTTGCGTCAGGAACGATATGATCAGTGCCGCCCATGCGATGATCGCCGGCGGCCAGCCCGGATCGCCCGCAGCTATATGCGCTGAAGCGGCCAGCAACAGGTGCCAGAACATCGCCGCATAGGCGAAATCGGACAGGAACGTCGACGGGCGCCAAAGGATGACTACGGCCGCCACGATCTTTAGGATGGCCAACGGCCATATTATGTAGGTTGGGTACTTCAACAAGCCCTCATACATTCCCGCAACCATGTCATGCGCGGTGATGTAAAATGTCGCCCCGCCCAGATAGACCAACGCAACCAACCCGGTTGCCGCCCAGTATGTAATTTTCACAGATTTTTCGCTCATTTCGACGTCCCCTTTTTTTGTAATATTTGCCTGGGCATTCTTCCGAATGGCTCACCCTTGCTAGGTTTTGCTATTCGCTCTAGTATTATAAAGCGTCTTAGTTTTGAAAGAAAAGTAGGCACTGAAAAGTAACTGCCCTTGGAGAACCTCAAAATGAAACAAACAACACCGCCCGCGTGTCCCATGGACTCCATTCTGCGCTTGCTGATGGGGCCGTGGACAACTTATATTCTCTGGGTCCTTAGTGACGGCGGGCCACAACGTTTTGGGGTGCTAAAACGGGCAGTGCCGGGAATTTCGACTCGTGTTCTGACCGAACGGTTGCGAATGTTGCAGGCGGCCGGGGTGATCTGGCGCGATCAGACCCAAACGATCCCGCCCGCCGTTACCTATGGTCTGACTGAACGAGGTGACGATCTGCGCCAAGTGCTCGAATCCTTGGGTGAAGTCGCGCAGCGCTGGCAATCCGAAGGGGCGTTTGAAACGGGTGATGTTGCTGCAGAATGATCAATACGACGATGTAGTGGTCCACATAATTTTGATCTGCTACCGCAAAATCTGCCAATTTGAGCCAATATTAATTGCTTAGTATCCGGCTTGCCACGCTATATTTAACATAAGATAGATTATGCGTATTTTATCAATAATATATTTGGAGTTGCAATAATATACTAACGGAGTCATGCTGCTTACACCCTACTCGATAGGATGCTTCACATGCTTCGCACATTTCGAAAATACTCAATTATGTTCGTACTTGCACTTGTAAGTTCGTCCGTAAGCCTTGCCAATCGTGTTCAGGCTCAAACTTATCAAATCGACTGCGCTATACTGCTGTGCCTCTCTGGCGGTTGGCCAGCATCAGTTCCATGTGCCCATGCACGCGCCGAATTTATTCGTAGAATTACTCCCTGGCCAATCGAACCGCCATTGCAAATTTGGCGGTGCCCGATGGGCGCATCCTATGATCCAGCTACCCCATCGGATGATCGAGGTCGTTTCTACGATATTTTGTTCAATAGTCAGGACCGCCGGCAACCACTTTTGTCGCCTGCAACCGAACCTCTGCCTTCTGAAAATGCTGTCTTAAATTTTGCCGGACCAAAGCCGAGCCTGCTTCCGGAAAGATTTGCGCTCCAGTTGGTCCAAGACCGCGCTGACATCGACATCAGCGGCCCCGAATTCAACTTCGTCCGCTCAATCCGCGTTTATGATGTCCTAATTGATGACGACCGAAACGACGGGGAATGCGATAGGTATGCCCGTGTTCGCATCGGAACCTATGACACCCAAGGAGGTTTCAGCTGGCATCGATCCAACAGGAGCGCCATTCCAACGGCATTCGGACGCACCAGTAGTGGCTGTTCCCTTTTCGCCAGGGCGGTGTTCGTGGACTGGCGAGATTATGTTGGCAACTATGGCTTCGAGCGCGTCGATTACTGACGGTGCGTAAGGTTTATTATGAAGTATACGGAGGGGCTGTCTATTTTCTGTCCGTTCGATAGTGGTGCACAATTCATGATATCTGCACAACTTGAGAAGGCCATGAAAGCAAGGCAAGTGAGAAGGTGCATATATCAGTTGCAGAACTAAGCTGGTCATAACCGCAAAAGTCACATGCCCATCCAACAGATCTAGGGCTCGGTTTGCGGGATCGTTGGGGCAGGGGGGGCGCTGCTCAATTGCAGTGCGACGATCGACACGAAGGGCGGATTCCAGTCATTCGCTGCGGGTGCCACCATGAGTCACTGACTTGGCCAAAGCAGACATCTAATCTGCGTGAAGCCGTATTAACGTGCGCCACGCAATTGTACGCGCAGCTGTTCCTGAATTTCTGCCTGAATGTCGAACGAGGTCTCGTTTTCCAGTTCAATGGTTACCGCTATTGCGAACCGAATATCATCGTCCTGGCTAAGCCCACCTCCGGACGCGTCCCGGCACTGCACGCGAATAGGAAGCACCTCATCATCCGCGTAGCGCGGAACCACTGGGCCGTTATGTTTGAGCCGACGCGACCAGACACTCCCTCGCCTGATTATGTTTGCATCAATATCGTTGGTTGATAGGTCGAGACCCCAGCCATCATCTTTTAAGGGGTCTCCCAGAAGGTCCTCTCCCATAGCAACTGCATCTAGCGCAGCCAGTCGGTACCGCGCCCTTGTTGGCAGCACTGGAGAGAACCAGGTGACGGTGACCCGCATGAACCGACCAATCCGCTCGCCAGACAGCGGCGAAGGCAACGGAACTTCGAAAGTTGCGGCCTGATCGCGGCGCACTGTGCCGACACCGACAAGTGTGGCACCCAGTGCGGGCGCTTCTGTCATTAGAAAGTCATCGAGGACACCATGTCCGAAGTAGCGGCAAGTCTCTTCTCTTGCCTGTGCATGCCTTTGTGCGCCGATCCTTTGTTTCTCAGCTTCGAACATGTCCTTTGCCGGATCATTCCACCGCGAAGCGCTTACTGCCAGCGCTTTGGTAATCAGCGCAAAATCACGCCGACCCAAGTCTTGATCTTCAAATGGACCGCCTTCTTCCTGCAAGGCAGCCGCGGCATTGAGATGCGCGCGCGCAACCAGTGCATTGGCACAGCTTGTGCCGCGCGTTCGGTACATTGCAGCCGCCCCTGCACCTGCAGTAGCAACATTCAAACCAGTGCGCTGCGTACGCTCGACGACTTTAAGGCGTAGATGGCCTCCAGCTGGAAGCATGCGAATATCATGACGACCGCCAGTATGAATTAAATCAGGCTTGATGGACCGCATAGCGCCAAGTCCTGCAGCTGATGTGAGAGCAGGCAGATGTTGCCCATTTTCCTCGAGCATAATTTCGCCGGCAGGCTCTGGGCCACGGGCATCGGCCAGATCGTGGGATGTTGCCCCAACCGTTAAAACGTTGATGGCCTCAGACGGTGCCATGAGTGTGCGCGTATGGCGCGCGTTTCGCTGCGCTTGGGCGACGAGCGCTTTGCGCTCCTCATTTGTTCCGTCCTCAAACGCCAGCGATGTTGTATTTGGAATGATAAGGTCATCAGGGACATTTCCGGCCGAGACAAGGAACAGAATGCCTTGTTGATCAGCCCACCAATCCAACAAACGCGCAAGCGAACTAATCCGGCCGGAAAACCCGGCTCCCTTCACACCTATTGAAAAATTGACGAGAAACGCATCGGGGGCTAAGGGCTCATCACCAAGAAACGCGCGAGCGAGGGCAATATGTACCACGTCGACGAATAATCTATCATCAGGTGAAGTTGCACTCTGTTCGTTGTCGATGAGAACTGGGATCGACAGCAGGCGGCTCTCCCTGACGGGAGTGCCATCGGCTAACAGGTCACCTCTGAGAATAAGGGAAGCCATCGATGTCGCATGACGCCGGTGCTGAACTTGAGATAGCCCCACCAAGTCGTGGACGTCCTCTATGATCACGCCGCCATTAAGTGAAGGATGACCGGCAATCGGCGTTCCATCCAACAAAACGGCTTTGATAGGCGCACCTTCGTCAAAAACTGGATACTGACGTTGATCTTGGTCGTCTTCGGCGGCTGAAGGATCAGGCAGTGACTGTGCTATGGTTTGCGGTAGGACAAATTGCAGGCCTTCGACTGTTGCCAAGCCATCCGGTGCAGATGGGTTTTCGATCATTTCTCGCACAGCGGCGGCGGGCATTTCGATCAGTGCTGCCTCATAAATGAAACCCGTTGCATTGATGGATGAAGTTGAGATGACAACGCCACCTAGCGCTTCAACGCGAACTCTTGTGTCTTGCTGCCAGCGTGTTCTTTGAGCCCTGTTGGCAGTGGGCCAAATTTCCAATTCCAATCGAACTGGATCCTGATCGTCCATTGGAAGTCTCGCGATCAGCTCTGCCTGCGCGTTTGCCGTCAACCTGTCCCTTGGTCCCCACAATCGCAAATCCGCCAGCATTGCGAATACTCTGTACCAAGGAGCTAGCCCTCGTGGGGCCTTTTCATTCTTTTGGTATCCGCGCCAGAGCTTCAAGAGCGCATTGAGGTCTCTTGTTGATGGCATGGTCGCATAGAGTGTCGGAGATGCGTTGTCGGCATACTCGTCTTCCAATGCCTCCGGTACGTCATAGTCATAGAGATTGGACTCGATCAACACTTCTAGTTGAATTTGGTCTGCAGCGCGTTTGAAATCAGCGATCGGAACGATCGTCTCAAACACAAGCGCCCGCTCCGGCGCGATTCCAGTTGGATCCTGACGCAACACAACATCGGCATCCTCGCCAGTCAGTGCTTCTTCCAAACGATCAAACTGCTCGCCGAAACGCGCCCCTTGGCCTTGAGAACCGCCACCACGCGGTCGCGGTCGTTTATCTTGCCTGCCCGGAAGGCGAGTTTCGCGGCCAGCTTCAGGAAGCCGCAGGATCGGTCGATCTGTCATCGCCAATTATTCTCCCATGTTGGGAGGTCCAGGCGCTAACACGATCCTTAACCAAAGTCCGGAATGTGACATTACCTTGAGCCAGTGCAAAGCGGCGACGAATATCCAAAAAAAAGTCCTCCGCTTCTGAAAAATTCCTAGGAGCAATAGCAGCTCTTAGCCGCTTCGCTGTAAATCCGAAATTATCCTCAAACTCTTTCATTTGCTGAAAAAAATAGTCGGTCATCTGCTCGTCGCTCGGGCGCCCTAATTCGAGTTTGATCTCGAAGCGACGCCAAGTCGCACGATCCAACAGCTCGGAATGATTGGTCGCTGCGACGAGAACGCAATAGGAGGGCAGATCGTCAAGCTGCAGTAGAAGTGTTGTGACAACACGCTTGATCTCGCCCGTTTCATGGAGATCACCACGTTCCTTACCGATGGCGTCAAACTCATCAAAAAAGAGGACACAAGGTTCAGTTCGGACAAAGTCGAACAATCGGCGAAGTCTTTGTGCAGTCTCTCCAAGATAACTGGTCACCACTGCATCATATCGAACAGTTAGAAGTGGAAGCGACAGTTCGTAGGACAGGCTTTCTGCCAGAGATGTCTTTCCGTTTCCGGGCGGGCCCACAAGTAGCAATCGATGTCGTGGCTCGTATCCATGAGCGCGAAGAACGTCCCCACGTTGCTGTTCTTCTATGAGTTCCTGGCAGGCCGTGCGGGTGTGTTTTTCAAGGAAAAGAGATTCAAGAGGCCGCTCCGGTTCGCGGCGTTGGATCGCACCACCGCCGTCCCGAGCGCGCAGGCCTTGCATTCGGGATTGGCCGTTCACACCGTGTTTGGGAGGCGCTGTGAGCGCCTTGGAAATTCGATCAGCGACCCCGGTATGTTTCTTGGCACGTTCTTCGGCAGCGATAGCTTCAGCTGTGACGCGCACGGAGTCAGGATTACCTGAGACACCAGCCTTCACCAGGTCCACAATTAGGTCGCTACGTGCCATTGAAATCCGTTCGTTTACGTCCGTCATTGGACAAATCACATAAAAGAAGTATAGTCGGATTCATGAAATTGTCACCCGATATTTCCGATACTCGACCGATTTCGCAAATTTTTGACCGATCAATGCTCTCTTAAGGCGAACCCGATTCACACTACACGCCGCACCTCCTCAAGGCAGAAACCGTCATAGTTACCAATGAAGCCCCAGCAGGCATCAACCTCTTCGCCATCCTGCTCGACTATTTTTCCATAAGCGTTGCCGCAGAAGTAGTCGCTATAGGTCGCAACCTCCTGTTTAAGAGCCTCAGCTATGGGCCGGGAATAACGACGCGGTCTGGGCAGACCCGGCATGATGCTGCAAAGCGGAGAATGGCGGCAACGAGCCCAAATTTCCGAATGCCGCGTCTTGCACAAACGACTGCTGTTTCGACTCCAACGCAGGATAAATAGCAGCATGGAAGCACGCTGAGAAAAGATCGGTCGGCTACATTTTCCACAAAAGTCGACTATAACCATCCATTGCACCTGAAAAATTTGCCACCTCTGAAGTTGATGTGGATCAAAGACTGCAATTCCAGCGTGTGTTAAGTTTCTGAGTTTAAGGGAGGAGTTTAGAAATGAACATCAAGGATTTATCAAATCGCCGCCTCGAACCCTTCGACAATCTCGACCTCATCAAGCACTATTTCGCCCTGATTGGTGACATGGACCAAGCAGCAGTTGCCGAAGAGAAGTTCAGTGTCGATGGCGTTATGTCACTGTGGCAAAAGGATGGGGTTTTGACCATCCGCGGCAAGGAAACCGTAGGCGAGCACGAGTACAAAGGTGCCGATCAAATCGCCAAGTTTTACACGCGGCGCGCGCGCGGCGTGGGCGGCGAATTCAAAGTGAACCTGTCATCGATTGACGTCGCCAATTCGAAGAACCGCGACCACATCACGGCAAGCGGTGTTCGCTATATGGTGACGCGGGATGAAGCCGGCGTACAGGCTCCTTTCACGCACAACTTCAAACTTGCAGATGGCAAGATCGCCGCACTTGACATTCACGTAGGCAAGCCGGGCGAAACCGAACTGGCACCGGTCGGTGCCCTTCGGGTCGAAGACATGGGCCGCCTGTCGGCCATGGCGTGGATGGTGGCCTGACGACAATGGTTCGGCCGCGTCGCGGTCGACCCTTCACGTTTTTTGCAGCGAGGATTGTCATGAAACTGAAGTCACCACTTTATGTAGTTTGGGAAACTACACTCGATTGTAATGCACGCTGCATCCATTGTTATTCGGATGCCTGTTTCGGCCACGGACCCGACTATTGGTCGCTGGAGGAAGGCCTGGAACTGATCGACCAGATCGCCGATGCCGGTGTCCTTATTCTGGCCTTGTCGGGTGGCGAGTTATTGATGCGGCCCGATTGGGACAAGCTGGTTGAACATGCGGTGGACCGTGGACTGCGGGTCACCTTTGCAACCAATGGAATTCTGGTGACGCCCGATGTGGCGCGGCGCATTCGCGAATTGGGCGTCTTTAACGTCAGTGTCAGTCTCGATGGGGCAAGCTCGGAAACGCATGAAGCCATCCGAAAAGTACCGCGGATATTCGAGAAAGCCTGTGAAGCGGCGCGCAATCTCGTCGCTGCCGGGGTGCGTGTCACCATAAATTACACACCGATGCGGCCCAATATTCACGAAGCGCCTGCCATGATCAAACTGGCCCACAGCCTGGGCGCCGAGAAGATCAACCTGACCGAATATGTGTATACGACCCGAGGTGGTGTCGATCTGATGCCACGCCCTGAGGAACTGGGCGATTTGATGGAGTTCTGGACCAAGGCGGGACAGGATTGGGCCGGAAAAATCGAGGTCGATTGGCACGACTGTCGCGTTGCGTTGTTGCTACCGGAAGAAGAGGCCGATCCTTACAAGGGCTGCGGCGCGGGCTACACCCATTGCCGGGTCACAGTCGATCACGACGTCACACCCTGCGTGGTCCTTCCCGTTCCCGCAGGCAATCTGCGCGAAATGAGTTTCCGCGAAATCTGGGAAAGCGCTCCGGAATTGCACAAGATCCGATCTCGGGACAATATCACCAGCGGCAATTGCGCGGCATGCGAATTTAAGTCGCGATGTGGCGGTTGCCGGGCGGCTGCCTATGCCTGGTACGACGACGCATACGCCGGTGATCCGACTTGCTGGATCAAGCCCGAAATGGACAAAGCATTGAAATATCAGGAAAGCCTGGCAACATGAACAAATTTTTTCACTATGCGAAGAAGGGCACGCGGGTGCGCTGCCGTCAGGAAGACGACGACAATTTTCTGCTGTACCACCCCGAAACCGACGAGCTTCATATGGTCAGCCGTGACGGTAAGGCGATTTTTGACATGTGCGACGGCCGTTCAATCGACGATCTTGTCGTGGAAGGTGCCAAGCTGTTGCAACCCAACAGAGAAACACCGGAAGAGTCCGAGCCATTTAGAGGCGAGGTCTTGTCCTATCTTTGTGCGCTGCAAAAGCGCGCATTGATCGAACTGACCTGAGCCGATGTCGAGCCCTGTCATCTTCCTGCAGCCACCTGCATCTTATGACAACCCGTCCCCCTGTCTGGACGACAAACAATTTGGCCTGGGTATCTTGGCCAACGCCGCCTGGCTCAAGTCCAATGGGTTCCCGGTCGAAGGGCACCACATTCCGCTGACGCGTCACCACGGCTACTCGGTTGAAGGCTGTCTGGACGCGGTCATTGCCAGTGATCCGCTATTGGTGGCCATTGGTTTGAATTGGGTGCATTTCAGCGAAGGCGCAATTGAGACGGCGCGGCGTCTGAAAGCCCGAAATCCGAACCTTCCAATCGTTATTGGTGGCCAGCATGCCAGTTTGTTTGCCAGCGAGATTGCCGAGCGGCATCGCGATTGCATAGACGGCGTGATTCAGGGCGAGGCCGAACTTCCGTTGCTGACCATCTGCCGCGCCCTTTCGGAAACCGGTGTGGTTCCGATTGATGTGCCGGGGTTGCATCGTCCTGGCCGCCTTGCTCCGCGCCCAATGGTGGTTGACGACATGGGATCCCTGCCCAGCTACAGTTATCGCACCTTTCAAACCGCACCTCTTCAGAGCGATGTCGGCGCGATCTCGACCACCCGCGGGGCCTGCCCGTTCAAATGCGCGTGGTGCATTGAACCGGTCATCGGTCGTGTGCAAGGGCGGAAGAAGTTACAGTTCCATTCGGCGGCGCGTATCGCGGACCAGATGCTGTCTTTGCTAGATGAAGGTATTGATCGCTTTACAATTCAGGACAACTTTTTTGTCGGCGGCGACCGCAAGCTGATCGCGCTGACAGAAGAATTGGCACGCCGGAATATCCGGCCCAGGCACCTGAACATTTTCGCCCATCCCGAAAGCTTTGGTGTCGACGGGTTTGCCGCCTTCGCGGTTGCGTCAGATTCGGCCAGCCTGGATTTCGGCGTCGAGACCGGCTCGGTCCGGGTCGCCAAAATCAATCACCGGCGTCTCGACCCGGACCACGTCGTTCAGCAGACTGAAATGGCAGTCGAAAACGGTGTGGAAGTCTATACTTGGTGGATGGTCGGACTGCCGGGCGAAGACGACGCGGCATTGGCCGAGACCGAAGATCTGATCCTGCGCACTATGGAAGTCGGTGGCGTGCCACGCTGGGTCAGCCCATTGATTTTGTTTCCTAAAACACCAATTCACGAAACGCCCGAAGCGTTCGGCGTCACCACCCGTTTCAAAAATTTCGAGGACTACACGACTTTTTCAAGAACCACATTGGCCGAGGCGGTTCTGTTTTCCGATACTATTGGTCATGAGACATCCGAGGCCAGCCGAGAAGACATCACCGAAGCCTCGCTTCGACTGCGCAAATTTATTGCAAACAAACTGGACCGGCTGCGGGCTTTTTACGCAAACCGACCTGTCAGCCCCGACTTGTCAACGGTCGAAGGCCGAGTTCTGCAATCATTCTTCTGAGAGGGCGGCCAACATGTTCATTCCAACATATCCACTGCATTTCGTGTTCATCCTGTCGAACCGCTGCAATTTGGCTTGTATTCACTGTTCGTCAAATGCCGATAATTGCGGGGTCTTGGGACACACCACCGATGAGGCGCTGAACATTGTCGACCAGATGGCTGAGATTGGCGTGATGGATGTGGCCTTTTCCGGCGGTGAACCATTGCTACGGAAGGACCTGCCCCAATTGGTATCCCACGCGCGCAAACTGGGAATGACCACAGGCACCAGCACCAACGGCTACCCGTTGACTGACCGCAATGCAAGTAAACTGCGGAACGCTGGTTTGACGCGGCTTCAGGTTAGTCTTGACGGGACCGAGGCGTTACATGATCAGATTCGTGGCGAAGGTGCCTTTGCCAAGGCGATTGAGGCGATCGAACGCAGCCTCTCGCACGGGCTGACGACACATATCTGCTTCACCGCCATGCGTATGAACGCCCACCTCCTGCCCGACATGATTGCCCTCGCACGCGACCTGAAGGTTGATGGCTTCAACTTGTCCCAATTCGTGCCTACCGGGCGCGGCACAATTGATCAGGGGGTTTCGCCGACGGTGTCGCGGCATCTGTTGGAAACATGGTTGGAGGCGCGCAAACGTAAGCGTCCGGTCTGACCGCCCTATGGAGCAGTTTTCCATGGCAGCAGGTCCTCGACGCGGTTGATTTTGTAGTCTGGGATGCGGGCGAGCGTGTCGGCCAACCATTGCTGCGGATCGATATCGTTCAGCTTTGCGGTTTCGATCAGGGTATAGGCGATGGCAGCGGCGCGGCCGCCGGTCTGTGATCCAACGAACAGGTAATTCTTGCGCCCGATTGCAACTGAGCGCATCGCCCGTTCGGCGGTGTTGTTGTCTAGTTCCAGGATGCCTTGATCAAGGTATGGACGGAGCCGCACCATGCGCGTCAAGGCATAGCGGATTGCACCTGCCAACGGTGATTTTCCCGATATACTGGGCAGTTGGGCATGCAGCCATGTTTCCAGCTCATCGAAGATCGGCCTTGCCAGTGCTTGCCTCATCTCGACGCGTCTTTCGGGAGGTGATCCACGGGCCTCTTTCTCGACCGCATAAAGCTGAGCGATGCGCTTGATGACCTCTTCGGCGATGGCAGAACCTTGAGCGCGGTGAACATCCACAAATTTGCGCCTGACATGTGCCATGCAGGCCACCTCGCAGATATCGCCGGAGCGATAGAGGTCTTCGAACCCGGCATAGCCGTCCGCATGCATCCAGCCTTGATACTTTGCCAGATGATCCTTTGGGTGCTGCCCTTTGCGGTCTGGCGAGAACTGATACCAGCTGGCTGGTGGAACGCTGCTGCCCCACGGCCTCTCGTCTCGGCCATATGCCCAAAAACGCGCCGTCGCGGTCTTGCCGGTGCCGGGAGCGAGCATCTTCACGGGTGTATCGTCAGCAAAGATCGCTTGCCCCGCCAGCACATGCCGCCCGATGGCATCCGCCAGCGGTTCCAACAGCGCTGTGGATTTGCCAACCCAGTCGGCCAGTGTTGAGCGGTCAATGTCGATCCCGTCGCGCTCAAAGATGCTGCTCTGACGATAGAGCGGCAGGTGATCGGCGTATTTATTGACCAACACGTGGGCCAATAAACCCGGTCCCGGCCTTCCGCGTTCAATAGGGCGTGATGGTAATGTGGCTTGTGTGAAGGCTTCGCAGCCAGAGCAAGCGAAGCGCGGCCGCACGATGCGGTTCACGATGAACCGACCGGGAACATATTCCAGCTCTTCAGTCACATCTTCACCCAGACGGCGCAATCCACCACCGCATTGGGGGCAATCGTCGTCGCCTGTGGTCAACTCAACTTCCATGCGCGGGATGTGGTCTGGGATGGGGCGGCGCTTGGGCTTATCCTTTGGTTCCTCATCAGGAAGGCGCAGCTTGGCCGTCATCTTGGAGACCGCGATCTCGCTGGTCTCCAAGGCCAGTTGAAGCTGCTCAATGCTCTCTGATGACGATCCAAACCGATGAGTGCGATGACCCGCTAACTGATGCCGGAGCTTCTCGATTAGGACAGCCTGCGACTTCACCTCAGCCAACAAAAGTGCTGTGAACTGTCTCAGTTCATCAGGGTCTTTCGGCAGAGTTTTGTCGACGTCCAGCATGGTTGAACAATAGCAAAACAACCGCTGGACGGGAATCCCTCACGCGCATTTATCCCGCCTTGAGCGGTGTCCAGCTGCGCTGTGGCAACCGCCAATCGATCCCTTCCAAAAGCATCGCCAACTGGGCTGCTGTCAGGGCGATCTTGCCTTCTTTGGCCGATGGCCACACGAAACGGCCCTTCTCAAGGCGCTTGCTGAACAGGCAGGCGCCTTGGCCGTCCCACCAAATGATCTTGATCAGATCACCGCGCCGACCACGGAAGACAAAGAGATGCCCGGTGAACGGATCTTGCTTCAGTGTCTGTTCAGCCTGCGCCGCCAGCGTTGTGAAGCCACGTCGCATGTCGGTCACACCGGCGGCCAGCCAAACGCGCGTATTTGCCGGGACGGGGATCATATAGACAAGCCTCGGATCAGCCGGGCCAGTGCTTCGGGATCGTAGCCACCGACAATCCGCAGTTGATGACCTCCCGCGATGTCGATCTCAATCACGCTGTGGCCAGAGGCAGCATTGGCCGCAGGCCCAGGGTCCGGTTCTTCGGCCATAGGTCGGTCAACAACCTCAACTGGCAGAAAGCACGGCTCCGTGGCAGTCTGTTCCTCGGCGACCTTCAGATCCGGCGTAAATTTTGGATCGCGCAACCACTTGTGGATCAGATTGGTGTTCATCGCGTACCGCCTTGCGACCTGCGCTACCGATACACCCGGCGCACATGTTTGCGCACAGATCGACACCTTCTCCTCATCCGACCAAAACCGCTTCTTCTGACCCTTCTTGCCCGCCATATCCGCCCTCAAGATGTCCACTATCAATGGTGGACACTTATCAACACACTCTATGACGCGTCAGAGCAGGCAGGCCGGACGCTTACGCGCAAACTCTATCCGGATATGTATCTCTCGGCCCATTCCGCAGGTCTTGCTGCGCTGGAGCCCGACACGGAAGATTGCCGCGGCGGTTGTCAGGCCGGGAGGAGCATCGGCTGCATCACCGCCGAGGGCGATGTCACGCCTTGCGTGATGTTCCCACTGGTCTTGGGGAACATAAAGCAGAGCAGCTTGCGCGAAATTTGGGGGCAATCGGACGACGTTGCCCAGCTTAAAACACGTGACGTCGGAGGCATCTGCGGCACCTGCCGGTACAAAGAAAACTGCGGCGGATGCCGGGCGGCGGCATGGGCTGTCGATGGTGACATGATGGCCGAGGACCCGTATTGTTGGATTGCAAACCCACCCGAGGGACAACCGTCAGGCCAGAGAGACCCCAAACATGCCGCATATCATCATCTACAGTCCCAGGTTGGACCGTGACAGGAAAGTAGCTTGCGCAGCGGCAGTGACCGAGGCGTTTGAGCGCACTACGGGACTTGGCGGTGACCTTCTTACCATCCATTTTGAAGAACACTCCTACAACAATATCGCCGTCGGCGGTCGACTTCTGACAGACGCCCATCCAGAATTGGATGAGCGCGAACGCGCTCATCAAATGCAAAACGCTACGAAATCTGATTGAGAACAGGAAATGGAGCGCTTCGGAACATTTCGGAAGACGCGAGCCAATGGAAGCGGTCATTGGCGAACTTGAGGCGAACCGGCGTTTTGTCCGCACTGCGGTCATCTGGGCCGACCTTTCTTGTGCTTTGCCACATGAATGGCAAACATGCTGCGCTCGATCTGACGGCGGCAGAGAACAAGAAGCGACCAATACTGCTTGATGAACCGATTACGGCCTTGCGCGGTTAGCGATCTTTGTGAAGTTCCGCGGACTGCCATAAGGGCGTAATCGAAATGTTCTTTACCACTACAGCGTAAATCAACTATGTCGCGAGACTCATTTGTATTTCTTTTCGACAGGATCTTAACGTGTGCGCCCTGGTCGCTGTGTAAGCGCTGATCCAGCAGCAGATTTTGCCGCCTTCGATGCATTTGGATTCCGGAGTGTCCTTGAAGCAGCGCTCGCGGCTTTCTTACTAGTGACTTCGTTTGCACCAGTTTTGCTTCGCACCTGCGTCAGAGCTGAACCGGCAGCACTTTTTGCCGCCCTGCTGGCTGTGGGACTACGCAAGGTTTTTGAAGCTGCCGATGCAGCGCGTTTGCCAGTTACTTCAGTGTTACGTTTAGTCGCCATTTTCTTGTTTCCTTTTTTCTGCATGATTGCTGATTTCATGAATCGGTTTCGATCCAATTGGTTTAGGCCGATTGATTTCTGCTCGTTACGAGTAATATTTACGCGTTTCCTTGTGGTCTTTGAGCTGTTCTGGCCGATACGGCTTGATCTCTCCTAAGTGCGATACCGCTTCTGCCTCCAAGCGTTCGATCACCGTGGGGTGTAGCGGGAAATCGTGACCGAGCATCCTTGGTTTCGCAGGCCAACGCTTTTCAATCGGCCCCAACTTGAACAAGAAGGTCTCTTCATGTTGCATCCCAAAGGCATCTGGGGATGTGACCAAATCATTCTCATTGATTTGAATGTTGGGAACGCACTCTCGCAGCTCTTCAAGCATCCAACTAAGTGTGATGTCACTCAGTCGGGACTCTGGTTCAAGGTAGCTTCCGCCAATGTCACTATGACACCCAGCAAACCAAACTTGCTTGAGCCATTTTGGCTCTCGCCCAGCGGTCTTTTTCTCTTCAGCGTGCATTGCCCACTTCACCCGAGGGAAGTCTCTACGATGCTCATCAATGGCGAGCGCATGCCGTGCAAAACCCACTTCGGAATCAAGCCATTTGTCGTAGTTCTCTCGGTTCCAGACGGCTCTATGGCCATACTTCCAGATCAGAGGCCAATCTCGCAAATTGCCTAGCCTAAGGCGCTTGTTTTCGTCTGGTGAGAAGTACTTGAACTGCGACCACCTAAGCTTCGCGTACCAAAACAAGACGATAGCGGACAAAACAGCCGGGGGTGCCCAGAACAACCAATGCACCGAGGCGTAAATTAGTCCAACCACTAGGGTGAGTAGGGCCGCAAAGGCGAATGCAGCAAGGTAGCCGACAAGAGCGTTTCCGAGCGCCGCTACCGTATCGTAGACACCAATGAACGTAGGTTGGACGTTCCCTTGAACGTCTTCCTCAGCATCTGGAACGAAGCTCCCGTATTTTTGCCGAAAGCGTCGACCAAGTTCCTCACGCCGTTCAAAGTATGGCTGTTGGCCACGTGAGAACCCATTGCCATGATTGTAAACATAGTTAACCGCATCACTCGCAATCTTACGCAACCGATCTCCATGTCGGGGGACTGCGCTGCCATCTGGCATTTTCGTCGGAATCCCACAGAGGTTCATCACGTTTGCGACGGCGCGGACAGTATATGCGCCACGCGAAAATCCGAACAAAAGGATGCGGTCACCGGGCTCATAGTAGGAGATAATTTTTTCGTAACAGTCGATGACATTTTCATCGATCCCAGTCCCTACCGCTGACGATAGCACATTCCGGACCCGTTGAAGCGTCAGACCGCCAATTTCACCAGCCCCAAGACCTGCGTCATAAAAACAAACTTGTTCAGAAGGTTTGATCAGCGATGAGGGGCCAGGCCGCATTGCACGATACATTTTATAAACGTTTGAGAGCCGTTGGTCGGGGCGAAGCCCACCTACCTGTCCCGTCCCGTCGGAAAAAATCAGAATATTCTTTGGCATAACGGCTCCGGTTGAATGGTTTAATAGTTATCTAATCAGGCGTCTATCGGGTGGAAGTACGCGACCGATAGTTAGTCGCGTACCGCCATGTTACGACGGGGTGCATGTCATCCCGTTACGTTGTGCGTTGGAAATACAATCGCTCTTGTTTTTGTAGCCTTCGGTAGAGGCGCCAACAACGTTGCCGTTTGTAGCAGTCCGCCGCCAGCGCCATTCGCCCGCATTGTCTTTGTAGATATCCCACTTATCGCCGTTTGGTGCTGTACAAGTTTCCGTCATCGCAAAATCCTTTTCCATAACGTTTGCACCCCTGATTTATTCCGGACCCTCCGAGTCTGTCAATACCTTTTTAATGGGTCGTTGCGTTATGTTTTATTTTTTGACATCATTCACATTAATCGGTACACTCATCGTTACGAAAAGAAGGTGGTCAACCACCATGTTGCACAGAGGTCACTACATGCAGGTCGGTTTTGAATCTCCAACCATTGGAGCTTTGTGCAATAGTGGAGGGAAGCTCATTCAAGCTCTAGGCGAAGAAGCCGCTGACAAGGTCCAAGATCTTTTGTTCTATCTTGTTGCAGCACCAACACTTGCTGACCTGAGCAAGTCTCCGCCGGTTATGCGTGACAAGCGGCCTTCTCAACGTTCAACCGAGTTCACAGTTGGACAAGCTGGTAATGGTCAGGTCTTGTTCAGACCAAAGAACCCAAATCAGAGCTTACAACTGAACGATATTGACTGCATTAGCGTCATATCTGTGGGAGAAACGGTATAATGACTTCAACAGAGATAGGCTTCAATCCGGATTATCGGTCGAAAGCACCTGGCGAACATCTTCGCCTTTTTTTAGATGCGCGTGGGATTAAGATTGTTGATTTTGCACGACGTACCGGCCGACCTACAAAAACTATAAGTGAAATCATTGCTGGCAAAGTATCGATTACACCAGAAACGGCTCTTCAATTTGAGCGAGTTTTAGGTGAAAGTGCGGGTTTCTGGCTCGGACTAGAAACCAAACACCAGCTTGAAGTTGCTCGTACAAAGGAATTGAAGGCTTCCAGTCTTGATGATGCGGTGTCTTGGGCCAAGAAATTTCCGATTGGTGAGATGGTTAGGTTGAGGTTCTTTGAGAAAAGGCCGTCAGCTTCGACGTTGGTGGACAGTGTCCTAAGAGCATTTGGCGTCAGTAGTATTTCTGCTTGGGACGAACACTGGCAAAAGCGGTTGAACTTATCGCGCTTCAAACAACAAGAACATCACAAAATTGACACTTACTCAGTTGCTGTATGGCTCCGCAGATCTGAGATCATTGCTGAGACAATAGAGACTCAGCCTTACTCTGAAGCTGGATTGAAGTTTTTGATTCCAAGCCTTCGTGAACTGTCGCTACAGCCTTGGACTGAAGTTGAGCGCACTCTCATAGAAGAGTGTGCCAAAGTGGGCGTCGCAGTAGCATTGGTTCCCACTGTACCTAATACTGGACTACGCGGAGCGGCATACTGGGCTAAAAAGGATAAGGCAGTAATTGTAGTAAGTGATCGATTGAAACATGAAGCAAACGTCTGGTTCTCCTTCTTTCACGAAATATGTCATATATTGGAGCACAGCAAAAAAGCTGTCTTTATTGATAACTACGATGAAGGAACAGGCGGGCGAGACATCGAAGCAGAAGCGGACGAATTTTCGGCAGAAACACTCATCCCTAAATCGGTTCTTAGCGTGTTTACTGAACGGTATGGATCCTATGTTCCAAAGATGAGCTCGACGGTCTTTAAGAACTTTGCGCAAGAGCACAATGTAGCGCCAGGGTTGTTGTTAATGCGGCTGCAGCATCACAAGGTTCTGCCGAGAAAATCACCTCTCGCCAAACTCAAACGCAAATTGGAGTTTGTTTAGGGTTGAACCGAGGAACCTTCTAGGGCGGTTTCAAATTGAATTTGTATCTTAGATTTCGGCCTCATCTTTAAGTAGGGTTCACATCAAAATGGGATGTACCCTCTGTGAGTTCCATTTCGATTGCATCGGTTTGCGCGTGTAGCATATCTC
>TARA_R110002167_G_scaffold140612_3_pt1 | contig 18132 bp, 16 predicted proteins | sample TARA_R110002167 | Tara Oceans TARA_R110002167 (sample SAMEA4398238) | marine metagenome | biome: Polar Biome; feature: [MES] marine water layer (ENVO:01000295) within the mesopelagic zone...; material: water (ENVO:00002006), including particulate matter (ENVO:01000060) such... | reverse complement strand
AAGGAGCTACTCGACCTCCTCTGCGCTGCGTATCCGTTCTTGACGCGCCTGCTCCTCCATAAAGGCGGCTTTAATCTCTTCCAACACCGAATCAACGTCTGCGGTATGCAGATCCTCTTCAAAATACCCGGTCAGCTCGACATCGGGATGCAGATCACCGCTTTCGTAGAGCTCCCAGATTTCCTTGGCATACTGGGTGTCCTTCAGCTCAGGGGCATACTGCGCGTAGTAATCCCTCATATTGTTCACATCCCGCTCCAGCATCCACTGGGCATGGTTGTTTCCAGCCGCATCAACGGCTTGGGGTAGATCTATAATCACCGGCCCGTAGGCGTCGACCAGCACATTGAACTCAGATAGATCGCCGTGTACCAATCCAGCACAGAGCATCCGTACCACATCACCGATTACCGCTGCGTGATCTTCGACTGCCTGCTCGGCAGACATCGCCACATCGTTTAAGCGCGGGGCAACCCCACCAGAATCGTCGGTCACCAACTCCATCAGCAACACGCCATCAAAGCAACCGTAGGGCTGCGGCACGCGAACACCTGCCTTTGCCAATCGATACAGGGCATCCACCTCGGCATTATGCCAGGCATCTTCCTGCTGGCTGCGACCAAACTTAGAGCCTTTTTCCATCGCTCGAGCACGACGGCTATTCCGCACCTTGCGTCCTTCTTGATACTGGACAGCCTGCCGAAAACTTCGCTTATCAGCTTCTTTATAGACCTTGGCGCAGCGAATTTCCGAGCCACAACGCACCACATAGACCGTTGCTTCTTTACCGCTCATCAACTGACGAATGACCTCGTCTACGATGCCTTCTTCGACCAGCGGCTGGATTCGTTTTGGAATTTTCATGGTATCTTTTGGCCCTTAGGCCATATACAAGGAGGTAGTTGGACGCAGAATAATCCGATAAGGAGCAACAACACTTACATCAAACAACTCATTTGACAAACAAAAAAGGGCAAGACTATAAGTCTCACCCTTTTTTACGCTCAATCCCTAAAATAGGGAGAGGCTGGCCTGTAACAAGTACAGGTCAGATCGCAGCTAAAATTAGATAGCTTCGATGTTCTCTGCCTGTGGGCCTTTCTGGCCTTGAGTAACAGTGAACTGTACTTTCTGGCCTTCAACCAGAGTTTTGAAGCCTGAACCAGCGATAGCGCTGAAGTGAGCGAAAACGTCAGGACCAGATTCTTGCTCGATGAAACCAAAACCTTTAGCTTCGTTGAACCACTTAACGGTACCAGTAGTAGTAGACATAGTCATTTCCTATAAATCAAGAGTAATTGGAGCCTCATAACAAGGCTTGTTTGCTGGAAGTGTTGCGATTACTTATGAAGAACAGGACGAGGCACTAAAGACAGGACTTCGAAAATCTGTGCATAAATATCAGACGTACTTTCAAGCTGTCCTGAAGTATATACAGATCAGCTTCTTAGTCAACACCTATCGACGTGAATTCTTCTCAGCACCGATAGCTAACCACCAACAAGCATCAATATTACCCATACTTTCCAGAAAAAACAGCCCTTTAGTGCACTACATACCATAAGACTAAAGCAGAAGATGCCCGGCTAGAGGGGAGCAGGTTCAACAACCAACATCCCCTGCATCCCCGCCTTGAGGTGATTAGGAACGTGGCAACTCAGCGGATACTCTCCCGGGGCCTTAACAAGAACATAGACATCACGCTCAGAAAAAGGGGCGACCGGAATGTGGTGCTGACCAGCGGGCACGGTGCTCTCCAGGATATTGACAATCTCCGCACCTCGCTGGAAAAACTCGGCAGCTCCAAAGTAATGAGTAACCCAGGCGGTATTACTGAGCCGGATTCGAGTAACAGCTCCAGATTTAAGCCGGATCAGATCTGGAGTAAACTGAAAGTCAGACATAATTACATAGATCGTCTCACCACTAAAGCTAACCTCCCCCGTCTCTGGATTGACCTCCTGCACCTGCTCAATTGCATGCTGCCTCTGGGCTGAATTACTCTCATCGGCATGAAGCGCCTTTAGCCGCAACGTATCAACCTGGCGCGACATTGAATCGCAACCGACGCCCAGCGCAGCCAGAATTATTACGACCAATATCTTCATCCAAACCTCCTCGCTAGAAGCACCCTGGTTTAAAAATGATACTCTTAATTAATAGCGATATGCCAAGTAGAAGCAGAGCTCGAGAGCCCGGGGTTGCCGCAGGGGCTGCGCATGGGTATGGTGCGAACGTTCTATTTCAGCGATCTTCGCCTACCGACCCCAGCAAGGAGCAATCAATGCCCTGTTCGCTTTCATTCCGCAGCCCTGCCAAAGGCACTCTCAGCTTAAGCCTAGTGCTCTCAGCCGCATTCATCTGCAGCACTGCAAAGGCTTCAGAAAGCCCCGTGCTTCACTATAACAACGAGTCTTACCAGCAGCAGACCCTGCCACCCGCGGTACAGTCTTCACTCTACGAATTAGAGCAACAATACAACCAGCAGCGCATGGATGTCTTCAACAACTACGTCGTGAACCGTTTCGTCCGCGAACAAGCGGAGCAGCAAAACAAACCGTTCCAGCAACTACAGCAGGAGCTTCTTAGTGTTCCCGCACCCACCAACTTGCAAATAGAAGCCTTTTACAATGCCAATAAAGCGCGCATCAGCGGCACCTTGCAACAGGTGGGAGGCAAAATATCGGAACATCTCAGCCAGCAGGCGATGATCGAGAAGCAGCGAGCTTTGCTCGATCAAATTCAGACCCAAAAAGGCTATCGCGTCGAACTGCCCGATCTACCCAGTCTGCGCCTACCCATAAATCTGGCCGGATACCCCAGCAAAGGCAACCCCAATGCCAAGGTCACCCTGGTTGAGTTTGCCGATTACCAGTGCCCGCACTGCAAAGATGCGGGCCCGGTAGTGAAAAAGCTGATGGAAAAGTACGGTGAACAGATTCGCCTGGTGTTCCGTGACTTCCCGATCAACCCATCAGGAATTTCGCGCAAGGTTGCTGAAGCGGCTGTCTGCGCCGACCAACAAAACATGTACTGGCCGTTCCATGAGTTGGCTTTTTCTCGCCAGAGCTATCTAAAGTCAGTAACCCCTGAGATGCTGGCCACCGAGCTAGACATGGATATAGTCGCGCTTAACAACTGCCTCAAATCTGGCGAAGCTCAAACCAGGGTCGCTAGCTCTGAAGCCGAAGCAAGAGAACTTGGCGTCACCAGCACGCCCTCATTTTTTGTTAACGGCCGCCCACTGCCCCACAGCCACGGGGATCTAGGCAGCGAAATCAGCGCGCTAATCGAACAGGAGCTAAACGCTTCAAAATAAGCGTAGCCAAGATAGCGCTCCGATGGAGCGCTACGTCGATAGTGATCTTTTGAAAATCAAATTATAAAAAATCATACCTTAATCAACTTAAGATAATTAAAATTAAATATTGATTGGTCAAAAACTGAAAGAACTCAGTATATGCCGCAACCCATCACCCCAGAACAACGACTCTGTATTGAGCGACAACTAGGTCGACCGCCTCGCGGTATAGCCGAGATCGCCTATCAAACAGCAGCAGGAATCCCTGTCGCGTTGCGAATGCAGTCACTGGTCGATGACAAACCCTTTCCGACCCTCTACTGGCTCTGCTCCAAAGACCTGCACAAGGCGATCAGCCAGATCGAAACCTCAGGCTGGGTCAAGCAGATCGAACAGGAGCTCCAGATCGACCCTGAACTCAAACAGCGCTATCGACAAAACCATCAGGATTATGTGCGCACACGCGACCACTACCTGACGACCACTCAGCGTCAGCGGATCGCCGAGCTTGGCTTTGCAGAGCTATTTCAAAAGTACGGTATTGGCGGAATCGCGCAATGGGACAAAGTACGCTGCCTGCACATGCAATACGCCCATTACTTATGCGCAAGCGAAACCAGCAGGAATGTAATAGGGATACGGATGGAGCAAGAGTTCGGCTTATCCAAACTAGCCATCAGCATCTAACCAGGCTAACCGTCGAATCTAGACACCCAGACAAAAAAACGGCCGAAATAATATCCGACCGTCAGACCAACAACCCAAGGCTATATCATCCTTGCAAGCGGTTGTATTTCTCCATCAACTGATCTTCGGTTTCCACATGATCAGGATCCTTAGGGATGCAGTCAACCGGGCAGACCTCGACGCACTGCGGAGTGTCATAGTGACCCACACATTCGGTGCACTTGGAGGGCTCGATTTCATAAATTTCGTCACCCGGTGTGATTGCCTCATTAGGGCATTCGGGTTCGCAAACGTCGCAGTTGATGCATTCGTCAGTGATAATTAACGCCATGATTGGCTACCTCTACTCGCTATATTCGTGGCGCTAATTACGCCAAATGATTTTTCAATGCTTCAGCCACAGCGGGATGAACAAACTTAGACACATCCCCATTCAGCGCAGCTACCTCTCGAATCAATGTCGAAGAGACAAAGCTATACTTTTCCGCGGGAGTCAAAAACAGCGCCTCAAATTCGGGGTAAATCGCCCGATTCATATTGGCCAGCTGGAACTCATACTCAAAATCCGAAACCGCTCGCAACCCCCGCAACACAGCACAGGCCTGTTGCTCTTTCATGAAATCAATCAGCAGTCCGCTAAAGCCAATGACCTCTACTTGACCCAGGTGCTGGAGCACCTCTTCAGCCAGCTTGGCTCTCTGAGCTAACGGCAGCAGTGGTTTCTTCGAAGGGCTCGCAGCTATCGCCACGATCACCTTATCGAACAGCTTCGAAGCACGCTCTATAAGATCAGTATGGCCATGAGTAATCGGATCGAAGGTACCCGGGTAGACAACGATATTCATCATTAAGATATCCGCGCGTACTTGAGAATCGCGCGAATGGTAACGGAATTGGCGCAGTGGTACAAATAGAATACTCTTTACCAGATAATTCTACACAACTACATAACCAAGGCTAGTTATCGATGACTTCATCTTATTTATTCTCCATTACCACAGGGATTATGGTGCTACTCGGTAGCGTAATTCTGAGCGGCTGTGAGAGCCTAAAAAGCGTTGATCAGGGGCTCTACAGCATTGCAGAATCCGTTTCCGAACAGGACAGGATCACCGGCCAGCGAAGCCTTAGTCTGGCATCGCGCGGCGAACAGATCAGCCGTGGCAACGAAGTCATAGAGCAGCTGCTGGCGCAAGAACAACAGCAAGGTAAGCGTATTAACCAACAGCTCGACAAAACCCAATACTGGCGGATGATTCAAATTTTCGACCGCATTCACCGCGTCAGCCATCTGAGCGATGAGCGCTGGCAGCCGATTTTGATTGATCGCGATAGTTTCAATGCGTTCACCACGGGGGGCACTTACATTGTGGTCCATTTGGGTCTGATGCAACAGCTACAGAGCGATGATGAGGTTGCTGCGGTATTGGCCCACGAAATCGCCCACACCGTGGCCAACCATGTCTTTGAAGGGCAGTCGCTGGCAAAAGCCACCTCGCTGGCCAACTCTAACTCATCCAGTCGTGAAGGGTATCAGGCGGCCTTTACTCACGAAAATGAACGCGAAGCCGACCGTACCGGTGTGCTCTACAGCGCGTTGAGTGGCTACGATCCCCTGGCAGCCAGCCGAATCTGGAAGCGGCAGTTTGAGGCGGAGGGTAATCGACGTGCGTTTTTCTTCCATTCCCATCCCGTTAATGGTGATCGTGAACAGGAGAATCGAATCAATGGTGAGAAGGTTAAGGGGTACTACCAGCCAGGCCAGATCAATCCGAATCATGCGGCGCTGCTGGAGGATAACGTACTCTGGAGTAGGCGCTCCAGCGAGCCCACAACAGGCGGCGATGGTAGCGGACTCACGGCGCTCACCAGCACCCTGTTCGGCGCCTACGTGCAACACCAGCAGGCCAAGCAGGGCGAGCAACAACAGTTGCAGCAGATCCAACTGGTTAAATACGTTCAATCGCAGTTAAAAATAACCGGCGACACCCGCCCCGCCCCGGATCGCTGGCGTTTGCAGTTGCAGTATACCGGTCAGGTCAGGCTGCGCGGGCTAACTCTGGGAGGTCAGATAGCGCAAGGCAAAGACCAGCCCGCGCTGGTCATCCTGGCGCAAACAAAACAAGCGCTACAAACAGGCTCTGCGTTTGAGCTGGAGTTCAAGCATGACGCCCTGAGCACGCTGAAACAGCCCCGTGAAGTGGTGAAGCTGTATCTCGATGATGCCCTGCCAGAGCAATAACTGTAGCGGCTAGAAGAGCAGAGGGAGACTCAAAAAGAAGCCGCTGCTCGTGCCTACTTAAGTTTGATTAGGGATGGCTTTTTTTCATTCAAGCGCAGCGAGCGCAGACTGCGGCGGATCGCCTTAAGGTGATCGATGACGCCAGGCCCCAGCTTCATTGCCAGGCCAACGGCCAACACATCGATCACCACCAGCTGCACCACCCGCGATGACATCAGCGCGCTGAGATCCTTGTCTTCTTCCAAGTCAATATGGATAGGTATCGTTGCCTGCTCCGACAGGGGGGTATCGCTCGGGCAGAGCGCAATCACTTGCGCTCCTTGCGCCATCGCCAGCCGCGCCGAGTGGAGCAGATCTTTGGTTCGGCCGGTCTGGGACACAGCCACCACCACATCACCGGCAGAAAGGGTTACCGCGGCGATAGATTGCAAATGCGGATCCGAATAGGCCACCGCATTGATTCGGAGCCGATGAAATTTATGCTGCGCATCGGTGCAAACCGCAGCAGAAGCCCCAAAACCATAAAACTCCACCCGCTGAGCTTTCGCCAGTGCTTCTATCGCCTGCTCTAATTTTTCAGAGTCCAGCGCATCTCTGATGTTAATCAGATTGCCTATGGTTGAATCAAAAACCTTCTGCTGAAAGTCACTGACGCTATCCTTTTTGTCGAGCGAGAATTGCTCAAAACTGGAACCGGTTCCCAACACTTGGGCCAGGGTCAGTTTAAAATCCTGAAAGCCATCATAGTTAAGCGCCCGACAGAATCGCACCACCGTAGGTTCGCTCACCTGCGCCTCGGCAGCCAGATCAACGATACGCATGTGAATAATTTCTTTAGGCTGCGCCAAGACATAATCGGCAACTTTCTGCTCCGACTTTCGCAAGTCAGCCCGAGCATCGGCGATCGTTTTAAGAACGTTGATCGAATTCAAACCGTTATTTCCATCGTACGGAGTATCAAAGTGGACGCTAGGATATCAAAAAAACCTCAACCAGGGGCACCTCCTGCGATCATGAAGCGATCTAATTCTTACCGCGAAATACAATAGCGAATTATGACAAATCAAAAACACCATCTGAAGCATCAAAATCTTCTTTTATAGACCTGTATAGCTCCCAGGCCATCGCTATCTGCTCCTCTTTAACCGCCCCGCTCAACGCTCTAACCCGCTCATCAAGCTGATTAAGCCCGGCCATAACGGCCAGCCCACAGAGCTGGTGCGCTTGATCGCGAAACAGGGCGCTATTACCTGTCGTCAGTGCCTGCTCCAAGGCGTCAAGCTGCTCGGCAAGCGCCTGTTGCAACTCCTGCTCTGGAATGCCAAAACGCTGCAACCGCATCGCAACATCACTGCATGGCTGTCCATCAACTTTATTAATCGCCCGTAATGCTTGGCTGACCAGGGTTGGTTCATCAACCGGCTTATAGAGTATTCCTTTAAGCGCAAGCGATTCCAACACCCCAGCTTCGTTGCTGATCACATCTGCGGTAAGGATCAGGATCGGGGTCTGCGCCGCAGAAGCCTTAGAGAGTTTTCGTATCGCTCGGCAGGCATCCATCCCCCCCATGATCGGCATATGCAGGTCCATGATGATCAAATCAACAGCGCCTTGCTCTACCTCTTTCACCGCATCGCGGCCATTTGCCGCGGTAGCCACCTCAGCACCCTGCGCCTGCAGCATCCGCATCAACAACAAGCGATTAAAGCGGTTATCCTCAACAACCAATACCTTCACCCCCTGCAGCGGTAACGATGGGGAAAGAGGCTGAGCATTCGGCAAACCGCGCGCCTGCAAGGCACTAAACAGCCGGTAACGACCTACCGGCTGGCGTAGCAACAACGCTGGAGATAACTGCTCGATAAGCTGATCGCCATCTAGCGCCAGATCGTCTGAATCATGCTCGGTAATCAGAATCAACTTCCCGGCAAAGCAGGCTCGCACCGGGCTGAGAAAACGACTCCAGGATAATGCTTTAAGCTCTTCAAGCGCGAGATGAATCAATACAGCGTCATACTTGGATGCCCGTATCGTCGACACCAGCTGTTGTCGGCCAGGAATCGCATCCACTCGACAGCCCCAATCACTAAGCTGCCGCTCCAGTTGCTGACTGCACTCAGGATCGGAACAACAGAGCAGAATATTTAATCCTGGCAAGCTCGGTATCGGCGATTCAGGGGCCTGATCCAGGCAGAGTTCGATACTAAACTGTGAGCCTTGACCGCTGACGCTACTCAACGTCAGCTCGCCCTGCATCATGTCGACTAAGCGCTTACAGATAACCAGCCCCAGGCCACTCCCTCCGAAGCGGCGGCTAATCGAGGTATCCGCCTGGGCAAAGGGCTGAAACAGGGTCCGCAGCTCAGCTGCAGCAATCCCGATCCCAGTATCCTCAATATCGATTCGCAGCCGGGTCCGGCCTTGTTCCTGACACCCACTCAGGCGCACCTGCACCCGGCCTTTCTCGGTAAATTTAATCGCGTTACTGATCAGGTTACTGATAATCTGAGAAAATCGAGTCGGATCACCCATCAGTAACAGCGGCCACTGCGCCTCGCACTGCAACTCAATCTCCAGCCCTTTCTGCGCGGCGGCAGGCGCTTGCATCTCGATCACATCTTCAATGCAGAGTTCAGGGTTGAAACTGATCCGCTCCAGCGTCAGGTTGTCAGACTGGAACTTGGAGAAGTCGAGAATATCATCGATCAGTCGCAGCAATAGTGACGAGGCGCTGAGAATAATGCGGCAATACTCTCGCTGACCATCATTCAACGGGCTCTTTTCTAACAACCGGATAAAGCCGATAACAGAGCTGATGGGGGTTCTCAACTCATGACTCATGCGCGCCATAAAATCATCTTTGGCACGCCCGGTTTGCTCTATTCGTTCTTTAGAGCGTTGCAACTTGCTGTGGCTCTGCTCCAGCTCACGAAGTGCCTGCTGGAGCTCCATCGTCGCCTTATCGACATCGTTTTGGAGCGATTGCTGATGCTGCTGCGCCTGGTCGATAAGCTCCCTGACCCCCTGCTGCAGAGCACCGATCTCCTGCTGATAGATGTCCCTTATCTCTGGCTGACCGTCACCGGACCTATAGTTGACCAACGCCTGACTCAACGCCCGAACCGGCTCGCTAATATTGCGGCCAATACGTAACGCCAAGATCATCGCCAACAACAGTCCGGCCAATGAAATAATGACTCCCCAGATTACGATCTGTTGCTGTCGCTGCAACAAAGCGCTGTCATTGATGATCAGCACCACCGATCCTAGCGTGCGTTCAGGAGCGCGACTAAGATCGAAATCATCGACCGTAACCGCACTCATAACCACCTCTTTAACCACCAGCCAACTGTGTTCAAGTCCCGGCAACGCGGTTCGCTGGCCGGGCTGAAGCGACGCCCCCTGGGAGATGATCCGCTCGAAATCCAGCGCCAACGCATGACTCTGGTACAGCAGCGCCGATTGGGCATTAACAAATATGATATTGGAAATTTCTGGTCTCTTCATCGGGCCTCGGATCAGCAGCTCCAAGGCATCCGCATTCTGAGTCAACAGCCCAAACTCTGCTGCAGAGGAGAGAAAATCCATCAGAATTTCAGTCTCATTATCCAGCGCCTGTTGCGCATCCTGAATCCGTGAGCTGATCATGTAGCCCGACAGGGCGAAGGTCAGCAGCAACAGCGGCAGCAAGGCGGTCAACATCACCTGCTGACCGATACTCAGTCGAGAGATTCTAGGGCTCAGCTTCATGGTTGAGAGTCTCGGGACATCGCCACCTCAATCTGCTCTAGACTCGGCAGTCTTAGACCTATGCTCTCTGCAGCTTGAGGACTGGTGCGAATTTCAAAGAAGGCGGGGTACGCCGGGGGAGGTAATTTAAGGCTCTGGGTGTCATCACGTTGCAGCCAAGCGGCAGTATCCTGGGCGATGGAAACGGGACTGCTAAACAGTGCCGCCGTAGCCCCCGCATCGACATAACGACTGGAGAAGCCGATCAACGGAATATTGCGTCTATAACTCAACAGCAGTAACCATTTTGAGATACTGCGGTTGAACTCGGCTTTATCCGGTACCACCAGGATCGCATCGCTGCTCTCGCTCAGGGGATCCAGCAGCTGGATCGGATTTTCATTATATTTGAACTTGGCTACATGCTGCCGCCATCCCAGCGCAGCGATGGCCGTTTCTATTGCCGGTAACTGAGCGTGACTGTTAGGCCCGAGCACCACCCCCATCTGCGAGATAGTCGGACTGATCAATTTGGCTAACTGTAACTGTCGAGCTACTGGTTGCTCCAGATAGATCGCACTTAACAAACCCTGCTGCAATCTAGCGGACAGCGCTGGCTGCTGACTCAATGCGGTAAAGGTCTGTTGCGGGATCAACACACTCAACACCGGCCAGTGCAGCGGTCGTTTCAATACCTCCCGGGCAGCCTGGGTACCCACAGTAACAATCAGATCCGCCTGAACAGCCGCAGGATTGTAGTGTTCAGCAAGCACGGTATCGAACTGCCACTGCTGCGCTGGCAGCAGCTTAACCAGATTTGAGGCGAATTCCTGGTAGGGCCGACTCTCTTGACTCAGCACCATTAGCACCGACTGGCGCGCCCAGCTGCTGGCAGGTGTCAAAGCTAGCGCTAGCAACAATACCCTCAGCCAAGTTCGAAGCCGAGTCCCAAGCTGAGCCCTACTGTAGTAGTGAAGAAAATCTCTTACACTGAACACTACTAAACAATCCTTTGTTTACAGATTTCATTACCCCAATCAATCACAAGGATACTATAGAAAATCAAGCTTCAAACGAACAAATCCACGTGTATCAACAACATTATTGAGTTCAAACTCGGTGTAGGGCGCGGTAAAACTTTGCAGAATCAACTCTAGCACTCCCTGCAATTGTCCAAGCTGAAACTTTTTTGCCAGACGTCCATCCACCCGATTGTAGGGCCCGACATTCTCATCACCCTGATGCCAGTCGACGGCTGTCTGGCGGTAGAAGGCCGCGCTGGCTTCGATACCCGCACCAAAGCGGTGGCTAGCCAACAGACTGACGCCATGGGTAGGGACTCTGACTGATAGATCTTTGAAGCGATCTTCGGGTTTTATACTTCTCCGATCATACTGCCCCTGAGCATCGGCATAGGCATAGCCGAAGAAAAACCAGGTATGATCCCAGGGTTGCAGCTTCCACTGCGCCTCAAATCCCTTGGTACGCCAGGTTGCATTATTGACCAATTGCAGAGCAATTTGTTCGGCATCGGTAGCAGGAATAATCGTGCTTTCCCAGCGGGAATCAGGGCCGCTACCGACGCCATAGACCCACTGCTCGGCCATGCCATCGCTGACCTCTTCGAGATAAGCCTTGAGATCAAAGACGGAGTTGATCGCCTCAGCCTGAATCATATACCCGAGTTCCAGCGCATCGACACGCTCGGGACTCAGCCTTTCCGCGGTGTAGGTATTAATATCCAGCACCTGGCCATTACTGGGCAAGATCAGCGCGGCAAACAGCTGCTCTTCCGCCAGCGACGGCATCCGGTAAGCACGGCCAATCGAGGCACGTAGGGTCTGCTGCGCGTTGAGCTGCCAGTTAACTCCAGCCCGAGGCGACAGCCGCGCGCCCAGCGCCTGATTTTGTTCCAGCATGGCACCCAGATTAGCGGTCCAGTCAGGGATAAACTGCCACTCCAAGTTAGTAAACAGGCGCTGGCTATTGCTGGAGACAGTTCGACCGTGGCCAAGATTATTGAAACTGCTGAAGCGATCATGTCGCAGACCGATACCAGCCACCAACCGCAGTCTCGGATCCCACTCCTGGGTTAGCTGCAGCTCGAGGTCATAACGCTCGGTAACCCCCGTCTCCTCCCCCTCATCGACCAGCTGGTCGAGCTCACCGCCAGTGGCAGAGGCGATAAACCCCTCGATAAATGACTGCGGAGCGCCCGCAAAGGCCGAAATTTCGCGCCTTAGCAGATCCGACAGCAGAATCTTATTTTCATTGTTGTAGGCATTACGGCTATGGGTCGCCTGGAGTTTCAGCTGCTGTTGCGGACTGACCAGGCGATTCCAGCTCAAATCCTGATAATTACTGCTTACCTCTCTAGGACGGTAGTCTTCAGGGTGTTTTGAGCTACCCACACCCACAGTGCCATCGCCGAATCCCAGCTGCACCCCAATACTATCGTTCAACGTGGGGGTATAGAGGCCAGTCAGATTGAGCTGCGAAATTTCGGCGCCATCCTCTATAGGCAGCTGCGTCGTCGTACCTTCAATGGTGCCGATGCCGGTACCCTGGTTCTTATGGTAATTGAGCCCTAGACGGAAATTGAAATTGCCGATTCGGTCGTTATGGCGCAGTGCATACTCTTGGGTACCCAGCGCTCCCAACGTCGCTCGCAGCGAGCTACCGGCCTGATCCAAGGGCGCATAAGTGATGATATTGATCGCACCCAGGAAGGCATTCGACCCCTGGGTAGCCACGTTGGATCCACGCACCACCTCGATATACTTGATATCGTCCAGCGATACCCCCAGCGCCGACCAGTCGACGCTCGACAGCGCAGGCTGATAGACCGAACGGCCATCGATAGTCACCTCCAGCCGCCCCGGATGCGCATCCCCCTGACCATGCGCGGTGACGCCAAAGACATTGGCATTGACCTGATACGACTGAAAGCCCGGTACCAGTTTGAACAGATCGGCGATATTGACCGCGCCCGAGGCCTCGATCATCCGTCGGTCGATCAGGGTCACCGCTGCAGGCACGGCGTTGAGTTTCTGCTCCAACCGGGTGGCCGAGACAACCGTCGGAATCCCACCGAAGAGGTCATCTTCGGTCAGCGAGTCATGAAGCGCTGCGACACAGAGCGTGGGCAATAACAGCCCTACAGATAGGCCGGCCCTGGCCACATTCGTTACCCGAGACTTCACCACTGCAACAACCTCTTATACAGTTACGTCGATTGAGCGCCTAAGCGATCCTTCGCTTTAACGATGTATATCTATCAGCACGTTCGACAAGGGCGTCAGTAGCGCAAATATTAACCATGGCTACCAACCAATTAAGCCTGAAGCGGCTCCATATCAAGCTTTCCGGCTTAATGAGTAAGCGCTAACACTTCCGCCACCAGCTTGCTGATACCAGAGGCCGCTTCGCTGATTGAGCCCGCCAGCATATAGGCTGGCGTTGTCACCAGCTTGCGCTGCTGATCGACAACCACCGCATTGACACTGCAGGCTTGATGCCGCCCGCCCATCGCCTCGATCGCGCTGACGGTCTCAGGGTCGTTGCCGATGGTACAGAGGACCTCGTCACCAAAAATCCTCGGCGCCATCGTCGGCGCGATGCAGATCAGCCCCACCGGCTTACCGGCCCGGTGGATCGCCTGGGTAAACGCCAGCAGCTGGGGGTTAACCTGACAATCACTGCCGGCCAGCGCAAAATCAGAGAGATTCTTCGCCGCACCAAATCCACCGGGAATGATCAAGGCGTCATAATCCTCAGGATCGGCCTGGGCCAGATCTGTAATCTGGCCGCGAGCCAGACGGGCCGCCTCCACCAGCACATTGCGCGACTCGCCCTCAGCCACCTCTCCGGTCAGATGATTAACCACATCCAACTGCTCGATATTGGGCGCCAGACAGTGATACTGCGCCCCCTGCTGTTCGATATTAAACAGCGTCATCACCGACTCATAGATCTCCGAGCCATCGAATACGCCACTGCCCGATAAAATCACCGCTACCTGCTTCATCACGCTCTCCTTATTAACCGCTTATTTAACACCTTTATTGGCACCTAACGAATGCCCACAACAACCTCTTGGTTTAGCCTATTGCGCCACCCGCTGATACCTAGCCCTCGAGATCCGGTTTAGCCAGGGCATCGAGCTGTGCTCGGTATCCCGCCTGATAATCGGGGTAATGGAACGGGTAACCTGCATCGAGCAGCCGCTGCGGCCGACAGCGCTTGCTTGCGGTACGCAACTTTTGACTAAAATCCTGCCGCAGCTCGGGTTCCGGCAGCTGCAACTGCTGTCGCAACCACTCCAGCACCTCATAATAGGAGGCCGGATGCGGATCGGAGGCGAGATAGCAGTCGGCCAGTTGATGCCCGGCCAGCTCCTTCTCAATCAGAAACTGCAACACCCCCACACAGTCATCCCGGTGAATCCGATTGCCATACTGAATCGGCTCCGCTAGCGCTGCGTCTCCCTGGCGCACCCAGTTCAACAGCCGCTCGCGCCCCGGACCATAGATACCGCTAAAGCGCACCGCGGTACCCGGATAATGACTGCGCTGCAACAGCGCCTCGGCACGCAACATCGCCTGCCCGGAAAAACTACTCGGCTCGGTCGGGCTCTGGTCATCAACCCACTCGCCGTTGCTCTGATGGTAGACCGCGCTGCTGGAAACATAAAAAATTCGTCGGGGTTGCAACTGCTGTTGCTGCAACGCCTGCAGCAAATTATCCAGACCCTCAACGTAGGCCTGCTGATAGCCTTCGGCACTAAATACGGCAGGGACCAGCGTATAGACCAGATAATCATGCGCGGGGAGCGCAGCCAAACTGGCCGGATCGGTGACATCGGCACGGATCCCTTGGATTGGTGCAGGGAGTTGATTAAGATGACGCTTCAGCCCAATGCACTGGTGCCCTGCCTGGCTTAGCGCAAGCCCCAGCCGGGTGCCTAATTCACCACAACCGACTAATAAAACTGTTGCCATGATGCTGACCTCTTTTACGCTTGGGCTGAAACTACCAGCCAATCTTTGGAAAACACCCAGTCTGGCGTGTCCGCGTCCGCTTGTCACGCCGACACTAAGTCACCGCTGCAAATGACCCTGACCGAGCTACGTTATATCGTTACCCTGGCCCAGGAGCATCATTTTGGCCGGGCTGCTGAACGCTGCTTTGTCAGTCAACCGACCCTGAGCGTCGCGGTCAAAAAGCTTGAGGCAGAGCTGGGGATCGCGCTGTTTGAGCGCAACAAGAACCGGGTCGAGCTGACCCCGGTCGGCCAGCAGGTGGTTGATCAGGCGCAGCGCGTTCTTCGTGAGGCCAAGCAAATTGAAGAGTTGGCAAAGACCGGCCGCGACCCCTTAACCAGCCCGTTACGACTGGGGGCGATCTACACCATCGCCCCCTATCTGTTCCCGCAGCTGATTCCCCGGCTACGGCAGATGGCGCCGCAGATGCCGATCTACCTCGAGGAGAGCTACACCGAGACTCTGCGCAGCAAACTCTGCAACGGCGAGCTGGATGCGATCGTCATCGCCCTGCCCTTCGAGGCACCCGATATCCTGGTCCGGGCGCTTTACGACGAACCTTTTGTGGCACTGCTCCCCAGCAACCACCCCTGGAGCACCCGCGCGAGTATCGACGCGGCTGAGCTGGATCAGATTCCGCTACTGATGCTGGGTGAAGGTCATTGCTTCAGGGATCAGCTGCTCGAGGCCTGCAGCGGACTCGGCAACAGCAGCCCTAATGCTCGCCCCAGCGGCCGCCAAGTCACCGAAGGCAGCTCACTGGAAACCATTCGCCACATGGTTGCCTCGGGGCTAGGTTCAACCGCGCTACCCCTGTCCGCTATCGATCCCGAACAGAGCTCGTCACTGGTCACCGCGGTGCCCTTTAGCCAACCTGTGCCCAAGCGCACCCTGGCGCTGGCCTGGCGCGCCAGTTTCACCCGTCCCAAGGCGATCGATATCCTGATCGATGCCATTCGTCCCTGCGCGGTATCCAGGTTCGAACCGCCGCCAAAGACCTATCGCCGCGATGACTGATACCGAACTGCGCCCTTTAGACCAGATCTCCGTATCCCGGCTCAAAGGGGTAGGTGCAGCGATGCAGCTAAAGCTGGAGAAGCTGGGGCTGGAAACCCTCCAGGATCTGCTGTTTCATCTGCCGTTGCGGTACCAGGATAGGACCCGGATTCTGGCCATCGGTCAGCTGCGCCCGGGCGACGAAGCCGTCATTGAGGGAACGCTGGTCAGCTGTGATCTGCTGATGGGACGCCGTCGCAGCCTACGCTGCGTACTACGCGATGCGAGCGGCAGCATCGCCCTGCGCTTCTTTCACTTCAGTGCTGCACAGAAAAACAACCTCAAGCCCGGCATCAAGCTGCGCTGCTTTGGCGAGGCCCGCGTCGGCAGTGGCGGACTAGAGATCTACCACCCCGAATATAAAACTCTGGACCAGGCAGCGCAGGCACCGATCAGCACCACCTTAACTCCCACCTATCCTGCTACCGAAGGACTGACCCAGACCCGGATCCGCAGCCTGTGCGGCCAGGCGCTGCAGTTCATGGAACAGCAGGGAGGATTGCAAGAGTGGCTTCCCGAGGCCTTGCGCCAGCAGTATGCACTCAGCGATCTGAATGCTGCCGTGCGCTATCTGCATAGCCCCCCGGTCGGCACCGATCTGCAACAACTGGCCGAAGCACGCCACCCTGCCCAGCGTCGGCTGGCATTCGAAGAGCTGCTGGCGCATCACCTCAGTTTGCTCCGGCTGCGCCGCCAACAGCAACAGCACAGCGCGCCTGGACTCAACACCCAGGGCAGCCTGATCAATGACTTCCTGGCGCAGCTACCCTTTGCCCTGACCGGCGCTCAGCAACGGGTCTGGAATGAAGTCAGCCGCGACCTGGCGCAACCGATTCCGATGTTGCGCCTGGTCCAGGGCGATGTCGGCTCCGGGAAAACGGTGGTGGCCGCGCTCAGCGCGCTGCAAGCGATAGAGTCGGGCTACCAGGCGGCAGTGATGGCACCGACCGAAATTCTTGCTGAGCAGCATATGCTCAACTTCCGCAACTGGTTTGAACCGCTTGGATTAGAGGTCGACTGGCTCGCCGGACGGCTCAAAGGCAAAAAACGTAGCGAAGCACTGGAACGGATCGGATCGGGTCAAGCCCAAGTAGTGATCGGCACCCATGCGCTGTTTCAGGAGCAGGTTCAGTTCCACTGCCTGGGCGCGATCGTGGTCGACGAGCAGCACCGTTTTGGCGTCCATCAGCGCCTGGCACTGCGCGAAAAGGGCCGCGATGGTTTGGTACCGCACCAGCTGATCATGACCGCCACCCCCATTCCCCGCACCCTGACCATGAGTGCCTACGCCGACCTCGACTGCTCGGTGATCGATGAACTGCCGCCCGGACGCACCCCGGTCAACACGGTGCTGATCTCGGACCAGCGCCGTGACCAGGTGGTCGCCCGGGTCCGCGCCGCCTGCACCGAGGGTCGCCAAACCTACTGGGTCTGCACCCTGATCGAAGAATCGGAAACGCTGCAGTGCCAGGCCGCCGAGGTGACCGCCACCGAGCTGACCAGCGCGCTACCCGAATTGCGGATCGGACTGATCCACGGACGGATGAAAGCGCCAGAAAAGGCCGAGGTGATGAACCGTTTTAAAACCCGGCAACTGGATCTGCTGGTTGCCACCACGGTAATCGAGGTCGGTGTCGACGTCCCCAACGCCAGCCTGATGATTATCGAAAATCCCGAACGGCTGGGATTGGCCCAGCTGCACCAGCTGCGAGGCCGGGTCGGCCGCGGCTCGGTTGCCAGCCACTGCGTGCTGATGTACCACAACCCGCTGTCACAGCAGAGCCGCGAGCGGTTGCAGGTGATGCGCGAAACTAACGACGGTTTTCTGATTGCCGAAAAAGATTTGGAACTACGGGGTCCCGGTGAGGTGTTAGGGACCCGCCAAACCGGGATGATGCAGTTCCGCATCGCCGATCTGGAGCGCGATGCAGACCTGCTGGAGCAGGTCAAAGCCGTCGCCAGCCAGATCGAGCACCTGCGCCAAAACTGCGATGGGATTATCCGTCGCTGGCTAGCGCAGGGGGAGCAGTACGGGAATGTCTAGCCCTGCCGTTCTGTGGGTTGAGTTTTAATCC
>TARA_R110002167_G_scaffold43053_1_pt1 | contig 18133 bp, 25 predicted proteins | sample TARA_R110002167 | Tara Oceans TARA_R110002167 (sample SAMEA4398238) | marine metagenome | biome: Polar Biome; feature: [MES] marine water layer (ENVO:01000295) within the mesopelagic zone...; material: water (ENVO:00002006), including particulate matter (ENVO:01000060) such as...... | reverse complement strand
GGGAGGCATCTGAAGGTCATCGAACTCAACGGACAGCAGTACGGATTCATACCAAATTGGCAGGAGTTCAGTCTCGGTGAGTGGATTGACATAGAGGAGTACTCTGCTGACTTCTGGAATAACGCTGACAAGATTATGAGCATATTATACAGACCACTATTGAGGCAACAGGGAGAGGCTCACACGATAGAGAAGTACACAGCGAAGGAAGATTCTGAAGCGTTTAAGCAAATCTCTGCTGACCTCTTTGGTGGTTGTATCCTTTTTTTTTTGAATTCAAGGAGAACACTACTGCACACTATGAAGTCCTCTTTGATGGCAATGGCGCAGAGCCTGACCCCTTCTCTGTTAAATGGGGATGGTATCCTGTCCTCTACACTCTCTCAGGAGAAAACATTCAGCAGATGGACGCTATTACGGAGAAGAGTGTCGGTTCTATTTTCACGCATCTCGCCTACCTCAAAGACCTCCATTACAAGCTAAAGGATGATAACGTACAATAACATAGTAAACAGATTCGAGAGGTTCGTAGCTGACCATCTCCTCCTCAAGACTTTCACTCACGGCTCACCTTCAGGAGTAGACCTAGATAAGTTTGAAGTGTATCCAGCTCTGCATCTAGTCTATACAGGCGCGACCTATGTGAGTACATCTAAGGAATACAGTTTCGAGGTGTACATCCTAGACCTCCCCCCTGACAAAGCTAAGAAGATAGAGAACCAACAGCAGCTAGTGAGCAACGCTGAACAGGTAGCAGAGGACATCCTCGCAGACATGATGAACGGAGACAACGTCTTCCATTTCAGCGACCTCTATACAGTCACGAGCGCAAACTCTACCCCCCTAGAGGAGACCACATCTAACTCTCTCGCAGGGATTCTACTCAGCATCAGCATAGAGGTAGGATATGCATTCGACTCCTGCAATGCTCCCCTTAAAGGAGTCACCCCTTCAGGGTCTCAGATTCCAAGCGGAGGGGGTGGGACTATCTCCACAATTCACTACACCTCAGACGCAGATACAGCCTTTGTAGTAGGGACTACACAAATTAGAGTCCCTCAAATAGATGACGGAAATTGGCTGACTAGCAATATCAATCTGAATAAGAGCATCTCTTTAATACAGAGTTCAATATCCTCACGCTCTGAGATACATGGCATCAATTCATCTGCCGCTATTTCTGGAGACTTAGTCTTCGATGTGATAGCAGACTCCGCAGGGATTGTTTCAATCTCCCTCGTGACTTCAGGGGCAGCCTTCGCAGGTACTGTGAGTCACACCTTCGCAACAGCAGGGAAAGTCACTCTCACCATCTCAGGCAGCACAATAAACCAAATCTCTCCTGTCGCGTACTTTGGTGCATCTATACTCAGCAGCACAACAGGCACAGTCACTCTGTCCTCCGTTCAATTTACCATTAATAACCAATTCTAATGTCACAGCATAAACTCACAAAGGAGGAGACATTCCACATCCAAACTCAGGAGGAGATTAAAAGATGGGAGAAGGTATACAGCATCCTCGAAGACTTCGAGACTAGACTTAAATTAATAGAAACCAAAACAAAATAAACATGGATTTTTTTACAACAAATTGGGTTGAACTTTTACTCGCCCTTATCAGCCTTCTAGGGACTGTCACAGCGTTAACCGAAACGACGAAAGATGACTCTATCTTGGACATCGTGAAGCGCATCTTTAACGCTATAATCCTCGGACGTAACAGGTAGAAAGTGGCGAAAGAAACGGACTTCTATCAAGCAGCACTCAAAAAGTGGGCGGGTCTCTTAACGGACGCAGCAAAGCGAACGCTAGGGACTAGAAAAATAGGGAAAAATAAGACCTACGGCAAGGCATCAGGTTCTTTGCAGAAGAGTCTGAAGTTCTCTATTGATGGAAAAGATGTTCTCTTCGGCTCTCCAGATCCTTCAGCAGCGTTCATCTATTGGGGCGTGAATGGCACAGATAAGCGTCGAGGTTCTCCGTTCTCGTATGGAGCAAAGCAACCCCCCTCAGATGCTATCAAAAAGTGGATGAAGGTCAAGCCTGTAAGATTGAGGGATAAGAGTGGGGCGTTCATATCTCAGCAGGACATTGTCATAACTAGAGGCAAAAATAAAGGTAAAAAACGCAACCCCTTAGACAGCGCAGCATACCTGATTGCTCGGTCTATTAAAAAGAAAGGAATAGCATCCCTGAAGTATTGGGAGATAGCATATAAGGAAACCCTACCACGAGCAGAGAAGGAGCTAAGTCAAGCATTCGCAAAAGACCTCTTCAGTCACTTCGCAGTCAAGGTAGGTAATATAAAAATGACAAGCAAATGAGCGCACAAATAGATAGTAAACCTTCCCTGATAATCCCTGCGAATCAGTCTCTGATATTTGGCATCTCGGACACAGGCACGACCCCTGACAGATTTGTCGTGTGGGTATTAGAGAATGGTGTAGAGATAGCGAAACTATACCTAACCCCAAACACTAACAGCGTTGTGTTCTTCAATCTCGCAGAGGTAGTCAGAGACAGGTTAAAAGTAGATGACAAGATAAGAGACGAAAGCGAGACACTACTCAGCTACTCTGCTCTACCCTTCACCACAGGGAGGAACGGACTCAAAAAGTACGTGGTTAATGTAGGGACGTACACAGGTGGAGTCGAGTCAGGAACAGATGACACAGACACAGTCTACCTCCTCGATGGAGTGGAGCAAGTGAGCGCAGGACTGCACCCCTCTTTTGCTGACTACTATTCTACAGCACTCACACAAAAGACATGGTTAACAGATAGGAAGCTAGAAACAAACGGAAAGATAAACATAGAGGTAAGCGATGACGATGAGGGATGCATAGCGTTTCTCAATGATTCGACTATAATCTCAGGACTTGCTACAAATGTTTTCTACACCTTGAGCGATGCGTCAGGTACTACTCTTCAGGCAGACATTAAAGCAATCGACTCAGCTACAGGGGCGCAGCTACCTTCAGATACTAACATCGGTAAAAAATTGACGTATTTGATGGCTTATCCTAAGAACTTAGATACGTGGCTGCCTTCTGTAGATAGACCTATAAATAACCCTACTTGGGCATATTATGAAATGTCACTCTTAACAGCAGGATACGCTCAGACATCTAAGGTCTACAGATTCAACAGGAAATGCACTCAGGAGAAACACAAAAACACTCAACTAGCATGGACGAACTCAGTCGGAGGATGGGACTCTGTACTCTTTACAGGACGCACAGAACACACAGACACAGTCTCCTCAAAACCCTTTCAAAAGCAGATAGGGGACTGGGATGCGTCAACGTACTCCTTCCTCCCCCAAGCGAGAGAATCCCAAGCGTATCAGGTCACAGGAAAGTCATCCTTTACTCTGATAAGTATAGACTTCTCCTTCGCGGATATTGAACTCATCAAATACGCGATTCGCTCTGATAATTTAATGATGAGAGCAGGGTCAGGAGATTGGATGCCTGTCGTAATAGATACGAAATCTTACAACGTAAAAGAGCGATTCTCAGGGGTCTTCTCTGTTTCGTTAACTGTCACCCTAGCACAGTCCCTCAGATGTTAAGGTTAGTAGTTTGGAATAGCGCAGAAACGGCTCAGCATACCATCGAGCTATACGACCATGCGCCTGTAAATTTGAACTATCAATTTGCTGACGTTTCCCAGATCAATAAGACTCAGGGGTCATACTCTCAGACTTTCAGGATACCTGCCACGAAACAAAATAGGGATTTCTTTGGGTCTATAAACAAGGCAAATATAGAGGACACTTCTGACCTTATAATCTCAAACTACAGCGTAAAGCAGAAGATAAAAGCGGCTCTCAGTTACAACACTATCCCCCTGATGAATGGCTATGTTCAAATCAAAGCCGTGTACATTCAAAAGAAAGACTTCACAGATATTGAACTCATATTTTTCGGGGATACTATCGACCTCTCAACGGCTCTGAAAGAGAAGAAAATAGCAGACCTTATAACTAACTCAATTGACCATGCTCTGAACTATGCTAATTTAATTCTCTCAATGAATCTAACATTAAAGTCAGGGAATGTAGTCTACGGCTTTATGGACAAAGGGCAGAACTGGACATTTGCAGAAGGACAGACACCCCCATACACATCTACTACAGGACTATGGCAGGGAGACTTTACTCCATACGTCAGAGCAAAATGGCTAGTAGACACTATTATGTCTGAGGCAGGATACACTTACGACTCAAATCTCTTTGACTCTGCTGACTTCCTGAAGATTTACCTCCCTGCTTATAACGGCTCTTTATTACCTATCTCAGACAATCCAAGCGGAGAGCAGGAACTCGCAGGAGTAGGACTCTCAGCTAACTATTGGATAACATCAACACCTGTAAAATTACCTTTATTAGACTCTATCACAGGAGGCTTTGACTATGCAAATAATTGGAATAACACGACATACGAATGGACTGCCCCCTATGCCTGTGCAGTTACTTTTACACTTAGAACTGTAGGCTTAACCCCTGCGTATCAAAATTCAATAAGAGGAGAGGTAAGAATAAACAACACAACTATAGTTCTAGAGACTTTCACAACAGAAACAAAGACTGCGACTGTTGACATAAGCGCAGGGTCTACCCTTTCAGTCTATGGGGGAACATCAGGTACATCGTTATTTTTAGAACAGAGCGATGTAGGAATCAATAGCGGTACATGGTTTAGAATAGACGCAGTCTCTGAGCCTCTTCAGGGTCAAGACATAAAGATGAATAGGAACTTTCCTGACATCAAACAGATAGACTTCCTGATGGGATTGCAGAAGATGTTCAATCTAGTATTTGTCCCTGACAATAGGAAACCTAAACACCTCATTATAGAACCTTATCAGGACTACATAGCGACAGGAACGAAAAAAGATTGGACGAATAAGATAGACTACAATATGGACGTTGTAATCACTCCGACCACAGACATACAGAGAAACGTATTTGATTGGGAGAACTCAGCAGGTCAGGACTTCATTAACGTAGCCGTTCAGGAGTCCACAGGAAGAGTATACGGACGGCATAGAATAGAAGACAAAGACAACGACTTCGCTACAGGAGAGGCAAAAATACAGACGCAATTCGCCCCCTATATTTTGAGCAATATCCCCAGCTCTTCGATAGCGATTCACAGATGTATAGACAAGGAAGGAAAGGGGGTACAAAGTCCAAAGGCTCGACTAGCTTACTACAATGGCGTTGACACCTCAGTAGGAGAAGTCTATGTTTATAATGACGCTTTGACTAGCACAAACATTGGATTCCTACCTAACTTCAGCAACTATAATGCAATCGCTCCGACAGTCCCTAACAATGACTTAAATTTCGGATATGAGAGAGCGTTCATCTTCGTAAACTCGCACCCTGTAAATACTCAATACTATCGCTATTGGATGGGGTTCGTTAATGAGCTATACTCTGCTGACTCTAGACTCCTAACTGCGTATGTCAAACTCACTAGGGCAGACATCCAAGACTTTGAATTCTCAGACCGAATCTACATCCAAGACACATACTACAGAATCCTGAAGGTAAGCAACTACGATGCTACTACAGGGGGAGTCGTAAAGGTGGACTTTATCAAGATACTTTCAGACGTTGCTGACTGTGCGTACCTTCCCACAGGACAGAATTCAAACGGAGTAATCACTTTCAACGGAAGCGCAACAGAGTTCGGAAATCAAGCCTGTTGTGAGCGTTATGGATACGTTTGGTTTCCTGACAAAGTGGGAGGAATTTCTAGATGTTTTCCAAGCACATTTATACCAACACCTACAATCACATAATGGACAAAGGAAACGACATACTAGAGACTATCCTGCTACTTCAGGAATACGATACCCCCAAAAAAATCCCGATGTATCACTATGCACTCGACTACACACTCACAGCTATCTTTCTGTTCGCTTACGGATCTGGAATTTACGCTCTAATTAATTGGCTATGGGTATGAAGCAATGGATGACCTTCGGCATCAAAACCGAAGGAGCAGAGAAGGCTGAGAAAGACATCGACGGAGTAGCAGCAGCGTCGAAAAAAGCAGAGGAGTCTCAGGAAGGTCTGAACGATTCAATAGAATCAGGGACAGGTGCGTTAGGTGGTATGGCAGGAGGTGCGATAACGGCATTCAAGGGAGTAGTAGGAGGAGTAAAAAAGGCAGTTCTCGGAATGCGTACCCTGAAGGGCGCAATGATTTCAACGGGAATAGGTGCGCTTGTCGTTCTTGTAGCCTCTCTGATGATGTACTTTACCAAGACAAAGAAGGGAGCAGAGGTTCTACAGGTGGCGATGGCAGGACTAGGTGCAGTCTTCGGAGTTATGACAGACGTACTGTCTTCCATTGGTGAGGCTATGGTCTCAGCGTTCTCCAGTCCAAAGGATGCAATAGATAAACTACTAGAGGCAGGGCAGGGGGTTCTAGATTGGTTTGGAGACCTTTGGAAGCTATACACAAAGTCCGTTAAGTTAGTCTTACTTGGTATAATGGAGGGAATGTATAAGGCTGCGATAGCTGCAAAGAGATTGCTTACTCTTGGGATGGGGGATACTTCAGGACTAGAGGCAAAGCTAAGGCAAGTTAAAACAGATACTAAAGAGGCAAAAGAGGAGCTAATTGAAGCCGCTAAAGTAGTGGCAGAGCCTTTCGTCGAGGCGTTCGTAGCTGCTAAGGATGCAGTAGTCGGATTTGTCGAGAAAGTAGGGAAAGCAATTTCCACAGCGTCAGCACTTGAGAAGAGAGCCGTTGCGTTAGCAGATGCACAAAGAAATTTGAGCGTTGAGTTCGCTCAGACGAGGGAGAAAATGAACGAATTGCGTATGGTAGGCGAGGACATTACTCAGGAGATAGGAAAGAGAATCAAAGCAACGGAGGAGGCAGGAGCGATGGAGATTGCACTAGCTGCCAAAACTCTAGCACTTGCTCAGGAGGCTGTAGATATTAAGAGGGCGCAGAATAACATCTCAGAGTCCACAGCCGAAGACCTTCAGGCTCTCGCTGATCTGGAGATTGCACTCTCAAATGCTCAGATAGAATCCGCAGGAAAGCAGAGGGGACTTCTGATGAAAGTAAACGGACTGTATAAAGAGCAGGACGCACTAGCTGCGGCAGTAGTAGCAAAAGAGGCAGCAAGGGTCAAGGGTCTACTAGACCAACAGAAAGCGATTGATGACATCAAAGACGCAGGGATGGCGAGAGAACTGCAAAAGATAGAGGAGCATTGGACAGAGCAGTTAAGATTAGCAACAGAGGCAGGGGGCGAGTTAGTAGGGTTAGAGGAAGTAAAAGAGACACAACTCAAAGAGGTAAGGGACAAATATCAAGCAATAGCAGACGCAGAGGCTGAAGCGATTCGGTTAGCGAAGGAGGCACTAGATGACAAAGCGGAAGCAGACGCAGAAGCAAAGAGGGAGGAGATAAAGAACGGAATTATTCAGACCGCAGGGGCGGTATTGGATGGACTGACCGCACTTAATGAAGCATTCACCGCTTTATCAGGTGAGCAGGTAGACGCGAACGCTGCGCGAGAGTTAGCTATCTCAGAGGAAACGGATGAGGCAAAAAAGAAGCAGTTAATAGAAACGAATAACGCTATTCTAGCAGAGCAGGAGAAGAAACAGAAGAAAGGATTTGAGAATAGTAAAAAGCTACAGATAGCTCAGGCACTCATTCAGACCTACTCTTCTGCTACAGCAGCATTCTCATCTTTGGCAGGGATTCCTGTAGTCGGGCCGATTCTCGGAGGCTTGGCAGCAGCCGCAGCCGTGGCAGGAGGATTTGCACAGATAGCAGCAATTAAGAAGACAACCTTTCAGGGAGGTGGCGCAGGGCAGCAAGAGTATCAAGCACCCCCCACAACCGCAGAAGGAGTAGGAGGAGGAGCAGCTACAGCCGCAGCAGGTACATCCCCTCAAATAGACTTAGGATTCCTAGGGGGAGGGTCAGGCGGCTCTATCCAGGCCTATGTCATCTCAGAAAATGTCACCAATCAGCAACAGGCTGACCAAATAGTCACAGACCAAACTACTTTATAATGAAATTAATAGAATTAATAATTGACGAGGAAGCAGAACTCTACGGAATAGATGCCATCTCGATAGTATCTGAACCTGCCATTAATAGCTCGTTCGTAGCTCTCAATCAAAACAAAGTACAACTTGCAGAGGTAGACGCAGACAGGCATATCCTAATCGGTGCAGCCTTAATCCCTGACAAACCTATCTATAGACATCAGGATGGAGAGGAGTTTCACGTATACTTCTCAAAGCGAACTGTGAGGAGAGCGATGGAGTTATTTTTCAAGTTTGGCAACCAAAACAATTCGACCCTTGAACACGAACACAAGCTAAACGGCTTGAGCGTTGTCGAGAGCTGGATAGTTGAAGATAAGAAAAAAGACAAGTCAGCTATCTATTCTCTAGACGTTCCTGTGGGGACTTGGTGCGTATCTGTCAAAGTCGAAAATGACGCAGTTTGGTCTGAGTGGGTGAAGGAAAAAAAGGTCTCAGGTTTCTCAATCGAGGGGTTTTTCTGTGACCGATTAAAGGCTCAACAGGAGGCTAAAATGATGACAGAATTGACCAAAATCCTTGACAAATCCTCTAAACGCGAATAGATGCCCTGAGCTATTTTAAGAGCCTCTGAGAGACTTTGCCTATTGTGAGCTATACTGACATCAGAAAGTCGAGAAAGTAGAATTTCCACTATAGCCTAAGATACAGAGCATAAAAAAAAGTATAGATTTCACAAACTTTTGATCAATTTGTAAGCATCTACCCCCTCAAATCGTTAATATGTATAAGCCGAAAATATGACACTACAGAAACGCATAAATGAACTTTTTACGAAGTTCAATCTAAGCCTCGAAACGATTCAAAAATCGAAACTAAAGGCAGAAGCTACCCTTGAAAATGGGACAGTAATCAATACAGACGCAGAGACCTTCGAAGAGGGTGCGCTCGTGTATGTACTCAATGAGGAAGGCGAACAAATTCCACTTCCTGAAGGAGATTACAAAATGGAAGACGGCTCTGTCATCTCAATCGCAGACAGCGGAGTAGTTTCTAGTATCAAAAGATCTGGAGAAGGAAAGGGTGAAGGAGATGGCGCGAAAGCAGAAGGCAACGCACCAAAGACAAAGAAACCTGCGGCAGCAGCACCGACACCTCCTGCAAAGAAAGCACCTGTTAAGAAGTCAAAGCAGAATAAACTAGCTGAAGACGAAGTCATCGACGAAGAGAAGGAAGTAGAGAAGGAAATCGAAGAGGAAGAGAAATTGATGGACGATGCTTACATCATTGACCTAATCAATCGAGTCCTAGACGAACGATTCCCTGCTGAGATAGTAGAGGAGGAGATGTCAGCAGAAAACAAAGCCGTGACAGAACTCAAGGCTCTTCTAGAAGCACAGACAGAAGAACTCACAACATTGAAATCACAAGCAGCGTCAGAAGGCGTACAGCGTGTGAATACTACTAAGGCAATCCCCCAAGTAGATTTATCGAAATTATCATCAAGCGAAAGGGTTACGGCTCTATTTAACAAATTTAATTCCTAGAAATATGGCGAACGCCCTACAAATCAATCTAGCAACGTCACCCGTAACGTATGTTAACAAAACTTACGCGGGACTATTGGCGATGCCTTTCGTCGCTCCTGCAATTCTCAGCGCAGACAGCGTTGCAAATGGCTACCTCTCTATTTTAGAGAACGTCCGACACAAAGCAGTACTTAAAAAGTTTTCTGGAGGAGCTATCGCAGACAGAACTTGTGACTTTACTCGTCCACTTCTAGGAACTCAGCTAGTTCTGACAGATGTAGTCCTAGAGACTGCTCAACTTCAGGTAAATGATGAGTTTTGTAATAACCAACTAGCTCAGGATTGGGCAGCGGCTCAGATGCAAGGCGCAAATGCAGGGATGCCAAACGCTTACGCAGCGTTCGTCTCTCAGTATGTAGCACGTATCACTCAGGCAGGTGTAGAGGAAAACATTTGGCACGGAAAATATAACCATACAAATGGTGCAACAGGAACAGGTGCAGCGCAATCTTTCGCAGGTATCCTGAATAAGTATGTAGCAAGTACAGGAACTCACGATGACACAGCTATCGGAGCGTGGCAGTCATCAACACCTGCAACAACAGCAACGTACATCCTTTCACGTTTAGCGGTTCTTACAGCAGACGCACCTCCTGCAATCGCAGGAGACCCCGACACAAACATCTACATGAGCAGAGCATCTGCACAATTGTACTACCAAGCACTAGCAGACGAGTATAATCTTCCTTTCTTAAATGATGGAATGGTAGCACGTTACGCAGGGTACAACATCATAACTCCAGCTGGATTCCCTAACGATACAGCAATTATCTCTAAGAAAGATAATATGTACTTCGGTACTAATGTTATGACAGATATGACTGAGGCTCGTGTACTTGACCTTACAGCCGTAACAGGTTCAGCCGTTACTCGTGTAGTTCTATTGTTTGACGCAGGTTGTCAGATTGTCGATGAGGCATCTATGGGATGCGTTAGACGTTCAGCATAATTAACCCCTTAAAAAGATACTTCGATGGCGTGTAATGTTACAGTAACAGGCAGAGCCTTACCATGTAAGGACAGTTTAGGCGGTATTAAAGAGATTTGGATAGCTCCCTTCGCTCTGACAGGTGTAGTTCAAACTTTTGACGCAGTCGCAGCAGGAGAGATTGCAGACTCAACGGCAGCAATGACGTTCAAAAATTACGATATGCATAAGAACACAGGCTCGTTCACTCAGACTGTGAATGCATCTGTAGAGAATGGAACTATCTTCTATACTCAGGTTGTATCGTGTGTTTTCTCTCGTGAGATAGCTGCTGACATCAGCAACTTTCAAGACTTAACGAAAGGGCGTGTTTTCATCGTAGTTCAAGACGTAAATAACAACCTCTTTGTCATGGGTCACACTCGTGGCTGTGAGCTAACAGGTGGGACTTTAGAGTCAGGTGTAGCAATGGGAGACTTCAACGGACTCAAATACGAGTTCACAGGTGAGGAGTTCATAGCTGCTCCGTTCTTAGCGTCTGCGTTAGGCGTTCCTTCAGGGACAAATGTGACCTTCACACCGACTGTCTAAGTTCTTAGCCTCAAAATAACCAATTAAAGGAAGGGGGGGGCGTGTAGCCTCCCCTTTTTTATTTAACCATGATTAGACTCCTACCCGATACAGCAAGTCAGGCGATATACGTCTCACCCTTTCAGGCGAGGAAGTATCTTGCCACGTTTTCAAACTATTTAATTGAGTTTAAGAGTCAGGCTACGAGCGCGACCTTTATTGTCGTTTTGAATGTTGTATCAGATAATGCCCGATACACTTCGGCAACGATAGGAACGCATAAAGACAACGCAACCGCAGGAGACATCAAGATAACAGACTCAGGATTCTACACCTACAGAATACTAGGACAGAATTCAAGCACTAACCTAGACCCTCAAAACGCATCTGTAGTCGGAGAGTGTGAGGTGGGGATTCTCCAGATCATTGGTGCAGATGCTTGGACGATTCCTGCCATCTCAATCCCTAACAATGTTGTATATTACGAACAATAATGGACATACTCAAACTCGCACAATACGAACCTAAGTCTTTCGAGGAGAAACCTTCAGGCAAAGGATGGATAAACTACGGAGACGATAACCTCTATCCGCAGTATTTAGTAGACTTGTATCAGAAGTCAGGAACTCATAACGCTCTCTGCACCTCTATCGCTTACATGATATTCGGAGAGGGTCTGAAGACAGACAGCATAGACGCACGGCTGAAGATGGAGGAGTGGAGTCTCGATGACGAGATACGCAAGTCGTGTCTAGATTTGAAGATACAGGGAGGGTTTGCTCTAGAAGTCATCTACTCAGTAGACAGAACGACGATAAGCAAGGTCAGACATCTACCATTTGAGAATGTACGCTCAGGAGAGGCAAATAAGAGGGAAGAGGTAGATTTCTACTATTACTCTAGAGATTGGGAAGACAGAAACTGCGAACCTGAAGAAGTCCACTCATTCGACCCTTCCAAAAGTAGGAAGTTTCCTGTTCAAATTCTCTACGTGAAGCCGTTTTCTGTGGGGTCTTTTGCCTATCCTTCTGTGGACTATCAGGGAAGTATCTCCTATATAGAACTAGACAAAGAGATAGCTGCCTATCACATTTCAAATATACGCTCAGGACTCGCACCGAGCTATGTCATCTCATTTCTTAATGGTTCGCCTCCAGTAGAGGAACGCAACCGCATCAGAAACGACATCGAGAGTCAACTCGCAGGAGCTACGAACGCAGGTAAGTTCATTATAACGTACTCAGACCAACCTGACAGGAAGCCTTCCTTTGAGCCGTTCCCATTAACGGACGCAGACAAGCAATATCAATTCCTCAGCACAGAGACAACCGACAAAATCATGGTAGGGCATCGAGTAGTCTCTCCTGCGATGTTTGGAGTCAAGACAGCAGGGACACTAGGAAGCACTCAAGAGCTAGAGATAGCGTCTCAGTTATTCGAGCGACAGGTCATCGTCCCCTTTCAGAAGATAGTAGATAAGGCTGTGAAGTCTATTTTTAGAGCCGCAGGGATACTCGACCCTGTTAAGCTACACAAGAACCCCCCTATAGTAGTTCAAGCCTCTCAGGACGCTCCTATGAGGTCAGAGCTATCAAAAGAGGACAAATTAGACCTAGATTCAGCAGTTAACACCCTAATAGAGCTAGGAGAGGACGAGTCTGAGGAGTGGGAGTGCATAGATGCTCGAAGAGTAGACTATGACGAGGAAGATAAGCAGGACGCACTTTGGTCTTTTGCTAGAGTAATCGGAGGAGGAAGGGGAGAGAATGACCCCTCACCCGAATCAGGACAAGATAACAAACTCATAAGGATAAGATATTCCTATGAACGTAAAGTATTGGGAGGGTTTGGTTCGAACCCCACAACAGGGAAGAAATACGAGAGCAGGTCATTCTGCAAAAAGATGGTGAATGCAGGTAATAAGGTATGGGCGAAGGAGCAGATAGAACTAGCCTCAAAAAGCGCAGTTAATAGAGGATGGGGAGTAGGAGGAGCGAATACATACGACCTATTTTTGACTTGCTGTGAATCAGATAGATGCGATTTATACAAGGGAGGAGGTAGCTGTCAGCATTTCTGGGAACGCAGAACCTATCTAAAGAAAGGAAATGAGTCAATTAGCGTTAACCAAGCTAAGAAGATAATGAGGGAGGCAGGATATGACCCTATGGAGGTCAATAGCACCAAAGTCGCACAGCGTCCGCGCGATATGAGTGGCAGAGGCTTTGTAGATGGGCGCGGAAATTGGACAACACCTAGAAACTAAATGGCACTTACCCCCGAAATACTATTCGTAAACCCTGACTATCTGAAGCGATTAACCAATCTTAACGGCTCAGTAGAGGATTCCTATGTTATACCTAGCGTAATCGTAGTACAGGACAAAATCCTTCAGCAGTATCTAGGTACTGACCTGATGAACGCTCTCCTAGCTCACATCTCAGCAGGAACTCTAGCAGGAAACGACTTAATTCTAGTCGATGACTACGTCCGCAAGGCTGTAGCGTGGTGGACTATGGTGGACTTAATCCCTAGCCTATACGTTAAAATTGACAACGGAGGTCTAGTGATTAGAACGGCAGAGAATACGTCTGCAATTTCTCCAGCTGACTTGCACAGAGAGGTAGAAAGAGCGCGACAAAATGCACAATTCTACACAGAGAGACTTGTCTCATATCTATGTCAGAACTCTAGCCTGTTTCCTGAATACTCAACGAACTCAGGAAGTGATATGAGACCGATAACAGAGACCTATAATCAGAACGGAATGACGTACTCATTCGGTCAGGGAGGGGATGCACTCAAGACGCTGAGAGGTCTTCTGAAATGAACCGCAAAGACAACGTAGAAAAACTAAAAAAGTGGATTCAAGACTATGGACACAATTATACAGACCCTCATAAGCGTAATACCGAGCCTCCTCGCTGTAGTAGGTGTTTATGTGAACCTGACGAGGGAAGTGGAGAGACTGAGAGGGCGTGTGTACAATCTAGAGAGTGATAGGGATGAGGTCAAGCTACTAGTTAAGGAGTGCATTGATGGAATCCACGAACTGAAGGTATTAATAGCAAGGAAAGGAATATGAACAAACTAAAATACTTTAAGTTATCAGAATTTGACTCCCCCGATTCTGTCGGATCTGGAGAAATGATGGAGACTGAATTCCTTGAGATGCTAGACGTTGCTCGTGATATTGCAGGGTTTCCGTTTATAATTAATTCAGGATTCAGAACGATTTCTCATAATCAGGCTCTAAAGGAGAAAGGCTACAAAGTAGCTAAAAATAGCAGTCATCTTTTGGGATGGGCGGCAGACCTACATTGTGGAAGTTCAAAGCGTAGATTCCTGATGTTAGAGGCTCTACTAGATGCAGGATTTACTCGAATCGGCATAGGGTCAAACTTCCTGCATTGTGATTTCGACCCTGAGAAGCCTGACATGAAAATTTGGACGTATTAACCCCCCATGAGACCTCGACTACACGGAAACAAGTTAGAGGCATTCAAGCACCTTACAAGCAACGAAGAACGCACTTTAGTAATAGGAGACCTACATTGTCCATTCGACCATAAAGATGCCTTAAAACACGCCCTAGACACTAAGGCGAAGTACAACTGTTCGCGTGTGGTGTTTATCGGTGATTTAATCGACTCTCATGCAAGTTCGAGGCACGAGTCTTGTCCTAATGGAATGAGCGCAGGGGATGAATTAAAGGAAGCGATTAAGAGCGTACAAAAATGGTACAAAGCCTTCGGAGAGAAGGGGACAACAATCATCACAGGAAACCACGACCGCATCGTGGCACGGAAGGCATTTAGCGGAGGCATTCCTAGAGAGTGGATAAAGAGCTATAACGAAGTGCTAGGCACTCCCAATTGGACATGGACAGAAAGACTTGTAATAGATGGGATGCAGTTTGTACATGGCGAAGGAGGAAGCGCCAGATCAAAAGCAAAAAACGACCTGATGACTACTATTCAGGGTCACATCCACACTCAGATGTACGTCGAGCATTTCTCAGGGGTCAATAGCAAAATTTGGGCTTGTCAGGTCGGTTGCCTTATAGACCGCGAAAGCTACGCTTACAGCTATGCGAAAAACTTCAAGCGTCAAGCGTTAGGCGTGGCAGTAATTATTGGAAACCATACCTGCATAAACGTCCCCCTCCCTGAATGATGACAACGTCAAAAAGAGAAAACTACACCCTTCTGCTCTCACAGAATCCCTGTGAATTGTTTCGGTATTTTAATACTCAGAATTTGCACGGATTAAATTTGAACGACTGCGAAGACTATAACAATTGTACAGAAGATTCGTACATCGCAGGTTTGAGCAATATAGACCCCTGTACAGGTGAAAGATTTATTTTCATTAACCTAAGCAGATGCACAGACAATATTCATACAATGGGACTCGTAATGCACGAGACAACACACCTAGCTTTCAACCTGTTTACAGATGAAGAGGAACTCATCACTTTTGCAGAGAATGAAGCGTATAAGATTATAGAAGAGATTCAAAAAAATGAGCATAATATACACCTCAGCAATTCTAGCAATATCAGCAGGAATCTTGATACTAACCTTAACCAATGAATAAGCAACTTATAGAGATACTCAAGTCGTTTGACATCACTCAACTCCTTAAAGGCAAAGGAGACCTTCGCAGATGGAGCGCAAAGCGTACTATTGGGGGTCTTATTGTGGTCTATGCTCTGACGAGTATGGAGGGAGCAATCACAACGAACGGAATCCTGCTCTGCTGTGTGGGAATCCTCCCCCTTTGCCTGTCATTCCTGGAGAAAGACTAGAAAATTTTAGCTGTGTTTGGGAAGCCTCTGCGTTAGTGGGGGTTTCTTTTTGCCCTATAAATAAAATAAAAAAAAACTTTGCTTTGCTAACCCCTGTAAACCCTAGAAAAACAAAAATACTTCCCTTAAAACATATAATTAAGTTAGGATAGTGAAAGGTAATGACTATCTTTGGCGTGTAACAAATCTAAAAAAGCAATCAAAATGAAAAATTTAGACACATACCTCATCACTCTCGCTCTTGAGACACTCAGAGAGCAGGTTCAAGATTCAGACAATACAGGAGCAAGAGTCACGAGAATAAATAACCAGATCCAAGTAGTTAAAAATATTCAAGCAGACAGATGGAAGAAGGCATGAAAAATCTTGAAATCAAAATACAGGACTTGTCTGTCGGAATGGAAACGATAGCGGAAGGGTCTCAGGCTATGATAGTCTTCATCTACGAAGACAGATTTGACGTTCAATATCTCAGCGGCTCACTAGGGACTTATAGAATAGAGGACTTCGATTGCGGCAAAATTTACATTAAGCGTTGGTACTAAATATCTGAATGGTTCTAGAGGGGTTCGATTCCCCTCGCAGATACTAACCGCAGAAAACCTGCACAAAATCCATAAAATGGAAAATTTCACAAAGACCATAGCTGAGGTCAAATCAGCACTAGACCAAGCGACTCAAATGCTTGAAGAGAATCAAACGCTCAGAGAAGAGATTCAGAGCCTCAAAGCAAGTCCAAACACTCACAGCAATGAGCGTGACCTGAAAGTCCTTGAGATGGCGTTCAAAGCAGGAAGAGACCAAGTTCTCGGACAGCTAAGGAATCAAAGCTATGAAACGACTCACGAGATTGACGAGTCAACTTACTCAGATGGCTTTGAGATTACATTCACTCAGGAGGTTAATGTAGAGATAGACCTCGAAACTGTACTTGACTGCATCTACGATGAGGAGGAGATAGACCTTGAGCAATTACAGGCTGAAATCCTTCACTCTATTGACTCTGTACTGGAGAACGAAACTGTTAAAATATAGTCACATGAATCAGGAATTTATAGAACAACAGATAACAGAGACTAAGTCAGACCTAGTCTTCCACGAGTTACAACTCAAACTAGCTTTGACTACTCAGCAAGGACTTGAACTCTTGCCGAAGGGGGACAATGAGAAGCTAATAATAGACGCAAGGGATAGCGTCAAGTGGTACAATAAGAGAGTAGACCACGACCACAATATGCTAGACGTTTTATTCACAGCGAGAGACGCTAAGGCTGACAACCAAATCTACAAATAGGAATTATGCAAGCGAAATATAATAGTAAAATGGAGGAGATGATTCTCCAAAGGTTCGAAGGTAATACAATTAATCAGCTAGGGACAGCTAAAAAGATATTCAAAGACTTCAAAGCTATGTATTCAGAGACTGCTCTTGAGCATATGTCTGTAACTAAAATCAGGGATAAGTATCAGTCTCTACGTAGATATGGGCCTAATGATGTCACTACAATTAGACAGAGGATTATCCCTGTAGAGAATAAGGAATTAACTAATACCTTCCAAGAAAGGCAACAATCTGTCCAAGCAGCTAAGATATTGAAGACTTCTAAAAGCTCAAAAACAGCTACTCTGAAGGATAGAATCTTAGATATGTTAATAGACTCAGAGGATATGACTATTTTAATTAAGGGGACAGAAATAACCGTGGTATTCAGATAACCACACAATAAAGTTAATTATGGATAACTTAGAAGACTACAACATCAATTTTCAGGAGATACTTGACAAGATGACCCTACAAGACCTCAAGCGATTTAAGGAGAGTTTAGGGAAGTATTTTGACAGGAGACTAGCGAAGGAAATCGCGGAGCTAGAGGAGGCTAGAAAGAGCCTAAATTTATTATCTAATTAAGCAAGATTTAACTTATATTTACAATTAATCAGGGGGGCGATTCTGCTCCCCATAAATTTCAATAAGATGGCAACATCAAAAATCAAGTCAATCACGAAGACTGAAAATACGTGGCAAGGACAATCGGGTACGATGTACGACTACAGGGTGACAATGGAGGACGATACTGAGGGAGTAGCCTCTAGCACCTCACCTGAAGCACCTCCCTACATTGTAGGCGATGAGGTAGAGTACACCAAGTCTGAGAATAAGTTCGGAGTTAAGCTAAGGATTAAGAAGGAAAGCACGTT
>TARA_R110002167_G_scaffold20039_1_pt1 | contig 18139 bp, 18 predicted proteins | sample TARA_R110002167 | Tara Oceans TARA_R110002167 (sample SAMEA4398238) | marine metagenome | biome: Polar Biome; feature: [MES] marine water layer (ENVO:01000295) within the mesopelagic zone...; material: water (ENVO:00002006), including particulate matter (ENVO:01000060) such as...... | reverse complement strand
AAATGTCTAATTTTCGCTTAAACGCAGAAAGTTTAAATGAGTTCATATTCTTATTTGTTATATTTTTGAGTGGTTTTAAAAAAAATTAAATGAAAAAGACACTCTTTATATTATATTTATTCTCCACTTTGTGTTATTCACAAACACTAAAAGGAATAATTACCCAGAATCCAATGGCAGGAATTGGAGATGAAACCGAATTGTCAGAAAAAGCAAAAAAAGCCATGTATTATGCTTATACTTTTTCTAACAGGATTTCTTTACAGGAATTGATATCAAAAGAAGAAACATCGGTTGATACTGTCATGGTAGAGCATCCTGAAATAAAGGATTTAAAAAAAGGGTCTATAATGGTAAATATTAGATCAACAAAGACAATATATTATAAAGATTATAATACTAATGTTTACAGATTTGAAAGTTCTAGAAAAAATAGGTATTTAATTACTGAAAACACAAGCATAAAAGATGAAATCCCTATATATAATTGGATTTTAGAAGATAAATCCCAAACCATTGCAGGCTATTTATGTAAAAAAGCTAAAACTGAAAGAACTCTTTTTGGAAGAAAACAATATATTATTGCATGGTATTGCGAAGATTTACCTATAAATGATGGCCCCATGGATTTTAACGGCTTACCAGGTTTAATTTTGCAAATTGAAATTGGGAATATGAACATTATTAAATTTGAAAAATTAAAGTTTTTAAAAGACGAAAACACAACAATTGATGAGCCTGTAAATCAATCCCCTATGTTAAATATTTCTCAATATGAACGTAAAGTACTATATGGGAATTAATGAATATAAATTTGAACTATGTATTTAACAGAAAGCAGTTTATCTGCTTTTTTTTGTTTTTACCGACTTTACTGTTTTGCCAAAGAACAGTAAATGGGATTGTTAAAGACACAAACAATAATTTTATAGAAGGTGCAAATATTATTGTCAAAACTAAAAGTAATAATACTGTAGCTTTTAGAACATCAGACAGCCAAGGTAGTTTCTCCATAAAAATAAATTCAGGCAACTTTTTACTTAAAATCAGTTATTTGGGTTACAAAACGGTTTCTCAAAATATTGAAATAAATAATGAAGATTTAATTCTTCAGCCTATAATATTAATGGAAAGTAATACAGAATTGGACGAAGTAATTTTAAAAGCAGAGAATAATGGTATTGTACAAAAAGGAGATACCACGCTTTATAAAATTGAGAAGTTTTTAAATGGCACCGAAGAAAATTTAAAAGATGTCATTAATAATCTACCAGGTTTAAATATCAATGAAAAAGGGAAAATTACAGCAAACGGAAAAGAAATTGACAGACTGCTAATAGACGGGGAAGACCTCTATAAAAGACAACACCAACTAGCGACCAATAATGTTTCTTCCAAAATGATAAAGGACATTGAATTAATTAGAAACTATAAGGGTTTTGAATCTATACAACAAAAAGAAAAAACAGGGTTAACTGCACTAAATGTTAACATTAAGGATGATTTTAAAAATAAATTTACTGGAAATTTAGAGGTTTTTAGAGGGGTGAAGGACAAAGGCAAAATCAATTCTCCTCTCTTTAATTTTAACAAGCATATAAAATTCTCACTCATAGTTAACTCAAACAACCTTGGAGATGCTCCAATGGGCATAGAAGATTATTTTAGCTTGATTGATTCTGATGTTAGAGAATCCAACAATCGAAATAGTAAAGTTGTTTTTTCTAATTTAGAGGATTTACCAAGGTTTTTGTCATCAGGAATTAATGTAAAATCAAAAACTAATAACTTTGCCACATTAAGCACCATATTTAATCCGACAGATAAAATAAAAATTGACTTTTACAGTATCTTTAATAACTCCAATCAAAAAGAAATTTTTTACAGAAATATTTTATTAAACCCTTCAATAAATCCCATTGAAATTAACGAAAATAATAATGTCAAAGAAAGAAATTTCTTCGGCGTTTTTCAATTAAAATCAATATATAAAGCTAATGAAAATACGGTATTGACTCTCGATACTAATCTTAATTTAGACAATACCAAACGTATAAACCTTATAGAAAACACTTCCATCAATAATTCTAATTTTATAGAGCAAAAATCTAATCCTAAAAAATTACTCTTTAACTCTGAACTATCTTTAAAAAAGAACATCAATTCAAATATTTTAGAGTCAAACTTATATTTTAAACACGTCAAAAACAGGAATCAAAACAGCATTAATTCCAATAACGAATTTTTAGATTTAGATTTTAGCAATAATCCTTTTTTTATTGATCAGTCTCTAAAAAAAGAATCCAGAGAAGCTGGATTTGGAATAAACTATACGCTAAATAAAACGAAAATTGGTATTGATATATTTACAAATACATCTTTGACAAGCGATAAACTTGTTTCAAATGTCATTAACCAAACTGGCTTTAATAACGATTTAAGCCAAAATAACTTGTTGAGTTCAATGGGTTCAAATTTTACGGTTAAAATCAATCAAGTATTAAATTATACAATTGGATTAAACTATAATTACGTTTCGAACAAATTTAACAAATCACCAAATACTTCAAATTATTTAGGCATTAACTCATCATTCAAAGCTATATTCAATAACAATAATATTGGGCAATTATCTTACAAATTTTCAAGTTCTATTCCGACAATTGATAATTTAATTGAAGAATATATTATAAAAGATTATCGTAATTTAATAATAAATGACGATATTAAACCTAATAATCTATTTCCTTATCACCAACTAAGTTTCAATCATTTCATCTTTAAACCTAAAACTAAATTCTCTTTTATTTTTAATGCCTCATATAATTTCAAAGAAAAGTCCATTAATAGCAACATTATCAATTCAACTAACCTAACTGTATCAAAAAACAGAATAACAGACCAAGACCAAATGTTTAGTACGCTTCTTTTTTTTGATAAAGAATTCAAAAAAATCCCTTTTTCATTTTCGGGAAGCGTTTCGTACAATACAACAGAGAAAAACTTCTTTGAAAGTGACATAATCAGCCCTTTTAAAAACGAAAATATTTCGAGTATAATCAAGATAAAAACAAATTTTATAAAATCATTGATTCATCTTGATTTTGGATTCAAATATTCCAAAGACATTTATAACAATAGCAATAATGAATCAATTTTATTAGTTCAGCAGCCTTATTTTAACTTAAATGGCAATATAATTAAAGAGTTGTTTTGGAATTTAAACGCTACTTATACAAACTACAACGCTTCAAACAACAAAAGAGATATATTTTCATTAAGCCCAAGATTGAGATTTTCTAAACAAAAATCGAGTTGGGAATTCAACCTTATTGGCAATAATATTCTCAACTTATCAAATCAAAATATCATTGAAAATAACAGTGGCCAAAGTTATTTTGAACAAAGAGTAACTTCAATTCTTGATGGTTATATTATTTTTGGAGTAAAATTAAAATATTGATCTTTAATCTTAAGAATTCCTCTATGGCTCTGCCGAGGATAGTCGGTTTCAATAAATTTTTTATTTTCTCGCTTAATTTTTTGTGACAAACAAATTTATTATGCGCGCATAGTAAATATTCAGAATAAAATAATTAACTTCGTGGCATCGTGATTTTGGTTTAAGCATTCTATACAATTACGTTATTGTTTTACTAAAACCATATTTCAAAATCGTTCAACACATATAAATTATTAAAAATGAAAATATTAGTATGTATAAGTCATGTTCCGGACACTACATCAAAAATTAATTTCACCGATGACAATACCAAATTTGACACAAATGGTGTTCAATTTGTCATCAATCCCAATGATGAATTTGGCTTAACACGAGCCATGTGGTTCAAGGAAAAACAAGGTGCACAAGTTACCGTAATAAACGTTGGTGGCCCAGAAACCGAACCTACCTTACGCAAAGCATTAGCGATTGGCGCGGATGCCGCTATACGAATCAATACGCCTGCAACCGATGGTTTTTCAGTTGCGAAACAATTGGCAAAGGTTGTAACGGAAGGTGGCTATGATTTAGTGATTGCAGGAAGAGAATCCATTGATTATAATGGCGGAATGGTACCCGGTATGATTGCTGGATTGACCAATTCAAATTTTGTGAACAACTGCATTGGACTTGAAGTTGATGGGACTTCAGCTAAAGTAATACGAGAAATTGATGGTGGAAAAGAAACTGTTTCTGCCACCTTGCCATTAATAATAGGCGGCCAAAAAGGACTTGTTGAAGAAAGTGATCTTCGCATACCAAATATGAGAGGGATTATGATGGCGCGTCAAAAACCTTTAACGGTTTTAGAACCAGCTAATATAGCTCCAGAAACAGCATCGGTTAGCTTTGAAAAACCTGCTCCAAAAGGTGCCGTGAAATTAGTGTCTCCAGATAATTTAGACGAATTAATTAATCTTTTGCACAACGAGGCAAAAGTTATTTAAAAAAACAAATAAAAATATTATGTCAGTTTTAGTATATACAGAATCAGATCAAGGGCGTTTTAAAAAAACAGCTTTTGAAGTCGCATCCTATGGCAAAGCAGTGGCCGATCAATTGGGAACAACAGTAACTGCACTTACCATAAATTCAAAAGACACTTCAGAACTCCAATCCTATGGTGTAAGTAAAGTTTTAAACGTTACAAACACGGGTTTAGACTCTTTTAATGCTAAAGCTTATGCCTCAATCATTGAACAAGCTGCAAAAAAAGAAGGCGCTAAGGTTGTCATCGTTAGTTCGAGTGTAAACAGTAAATATATGGCCCCTCTTTTGGCCATTAATCTAGATGCTGGTTATGCAACTAATGTATTGGAAGCACCTTCAAGTACATCGCCATTTATTGTGAAGCGAACTGCTTTTACGAGCAAAGCCTATGAGATGTTTCAAATTAACACCGATGTTAAACTGTTGGGCGTTTCTAAAAACAGTTTTGGTATAAAAGAAAATAAAACAACGGCAACTACCGAAGATTTTCAGGTTACAATCCCAGATTCAAGTATTCATGTTGAATCTGTTGATAAAGCCAGCAATAAAGTAACCATTGCAGATGCCGATCTCGTAGTATCTGCCGGTCGTGGATTAAAAGGCCCAGAAAATTGGGGTATGATTGAGGAATTGGCAGATGTATTAGGTGCCGCTACGGCCTGTTCAAAACCAGTGTCCGATTTAGGCTGGAGACCACATGGCGAACATGTTGGACAAACCGGGAAACCTGTAGCCTCTAATTTATACATTGCTATAGGAATATCTGGAGCCATACAACACTTAGCTGGAATAAATGCTTCTAAAGTAAAAGTGGTTATTAATACCGATCCAGAAGCGCCGTTTTTCAAAGCTGCCGACTATGGCGTTGTAGGTGATGCTTTTGTTGTTGTGCCACAGCTTATTGAAAAATTAAAGGCATTTAAAGCACAGCAATAAATTATTTTTTCTAACTTGTTTTATCAAATAAACTGTTTAATTTGGTATTTTAGCTTAAACTGCTTTTGGTAGTTGGTAAAGTCCTAATTTAAACAGTTCTTTGCTTTTTATAAAATTATGAGTTTAGTTAGACTTAACATAAAAGGAATATCCTATAGCCAAACCCAAAATGGCGCCTATGCCTTAATTTTGAATGAAGTTGATGGTGACAGAAAATTGCCAATAGTTATTGGCGCCTTTGAAGCGCAATCTATTGCAATTGCACTTGAAAAAGAAATTCGTCCACCAAGGCCATTAACACACGATTTATTTAAAAATTTTGCCGATAGATTTGATATTGTAGTCAAACAAGTCATTATTCACAAATTAGTTGATGGTGTGTTTTATTCAAGTTTAATTTGTGAACGTGATAAAATTGAAGAGATTATTGATGCCAGAACTAGTGATGCCATTGCCTTAGCGCTCCGGTTTCAAGCACCTATTTTTACCTATAAAAATATTTTAGATAAAGCTGGGATTTATTTAAAAATCAATCCTAAAAAAGAGGATGAGGACGAACAAGACAGTATTTTAGTAGACGACCTGTTGGCTGATGAACTTGAAATTGGCAAACCCAAAGAAAACTATAAATCTAAAACCCTTGAAGAGCTTCATAATTTACTCAACGAAGCCGTTGCCCATGAAGATTATGAAAAAGCGGCACATATTCGAGATGAAATTTCCAAACGATAAAAACTTTTTGACATTTAAACATGACTATTAAATTTCGTCTGACTGTATTAAATTTTTTCGAATTTTTTATTTGGGGAACTTGGTTAATTTCTTTAGGTGGTTTTTTAGGAGGACAGTTGCATTTTACGGGTTCTCAAATTGGAAGCATATTTTCAACACTTGGTATTGCCTCAATCATAATGCCTGCCGTTGCAGGAATTATTGCAGATAAATATATAAATGCACAAAAACTTTTTGGCATTCTTCATATTTTAGGGGCTGGACTTCTATTTATTCTGGCTCATGTAAATTCCTTTGATGCATTTTTCTGGATTATATTAGGATATCTTTTGTTATATATGCCATCCATTGGTTTAGCTAATGCCATTTCCTATAGTATACTTTCAGATAATAAATATGACATTATCAAGGTTTTTCCACCAATTCGAGTTTGGGGTACAATAGGGTTTATAGTGGCCATGTGGTTTATAGATTTACTTGATTGGTCACAAAGTTCAAATCAATTTTATTTTGCCAGTGCACTTTCTTTATTGTTAGGCATTTATTCTTTTACATTACCTAATGTCCCTCTTTCCAAAACAGAGAATAAAGCATTAACACAACGATTAGGATTAGATGCTTTAGGATTATTTAAGGATTACAAAATGGCTATTTTCTTTATTTTTTCTATGCTACTGGGCGTAGTCTTGCAGATATCTAATGCTTGGGCATCAGAATTTTTAAGGAGCTTTACCAATCACTTTCCAGATTCATTTGCAGTAAAACACTCCAATATATTAATTTCTTTATCTCAAATTTCAGAAACTGCTTTCATCTTAACCATTCCTTTTTTCTTAAAACGATACGGGATAAAAGCTGTGATGTTAATGAGCATGGTTGCATGGTTTTTACGTTTTGCATTATTTGGCATTGGAAATCCAGAGGGCATTGGTTTAACCTATTTACTGCTATCGATGGTTGTTTACGGAATGGCTTTTGATTTCTTTAATATTTCTGGATCCTTATTTGTTGAAACAGAAACAGATAGTAAATTTAGAAGTAGTGCCCAAGGGCTGTTTATGTTACTTACAAACGGACTGGGAGCCTTAATTGGAGGTTATGCGAGTGGACTTATTGTAGATTATTTTACAAATAATGGTGTAAGAGATTGGACTTTAATTTGGTTAACCTTTGCAAGTTATGCTATCGTATTAGGGGTGATTTTTTCAGTCCTTTTTAAATATAAACACGATCCTTATAAAATTAAAGATGTAAGCCATTAACACAGAATCTTTTTTTTTTAAATTATAATATAATGAAACAATACCACGACCTTGTAAACCATGTATTAACAGATGGAAATCAAAAAGGCGACCGTACTGGAACCGGAACCAAAAGTGTTTTTGGTTATCAAATGCGCTTCGACTTAAGCGAAGGTTTCCCAATGGTGACGACTAAAAAATTACACCTTAAATCTATTGTCTATGAACTTCTTTGGTTTTTAAAAGGTGATACTAACACTAAATATTTAACTGATAACGGCGTACGTATTTGGAATGATTGGGCTGATGAAAAGGGCGATTTAGGGCCTGTTTATGGACATCAATGGCGTAATTGGAACAGTGATGATATTGATCAAATAAAAGATATTGTCAATACCTTAAAAACCAATCCAAATAGCAGACGTATGTTAGTTTCGGCCTGGAATCCTTCAGTCTTGCCAGACCCCTCAAAATCCTTTAGCGAAAACGTAGCAAACGGCAAAACAGCACTACCTCCGTGCCATGCCTTTTTTCAGTTTTATGTAGCTAACGGAAAACTGTCGTGTCAACTTTATCAACGTAGTGCCGATATTTTCTTAGGAGTGCCATTTAACATTGCATCCTATGCCCTTTTTACGATGATGATGGCACAAGTTTGCGGGTATGAGGCCGGTGAATTTATCCACACATTTGGCGATGCCCACATTTATAATAATCATACGGCCCAATTGGAGCTGCAACTCTCCAGAAAACCAAGACCATTACCAAAAATGATTTTAAATCCAGAAGTGAGAAATATTTTTGATTTTACTTTTGATGATTTTACCTTGCTTGATTATAATCCGCATCCTCATATAAAAGGAATTGTTGCTGTATAAAAAAAGGCTTTCAAACATGAAAACCTCTTTTTAGTTGTGTACTGCTTAAAGGTTTATAACCCCATTTTCAGCAGATGCAAAATCATTCCATAAATACCCATCGGCTTCAGAATCATTCACATAAACTCCGTCAATAATATATTTAAACTCATATGAATTCCCTGTTTCTAAATCAACAGTTCCTTTAAATGTTCCGTTTTTTAATTTTTTAAGACCTTTGGTCTTTGTATTCCAATTGTTAAATGTTCCAACAACTTTCACTTCCTTAGCTTCTTCTGCAGGTATTGCAAAAGTTACTTTACAAACTGGTTTGCTTTTTAAATATTGTTTTGTAATAGCCATAATTCAAATTTATTAATTAACACTGCAAATTTATAAAACAATTTTCAAGACCATATCATTTTTAGTGACCTAACCAAAAGAATTATCAAATTATTAACATGTAGAAGCCTAAAATTCGAAGAACTCAATAAAAAACATGATTGATTGGTGAATTATCAATGACTATTTTTAGTTTTAGCCTGATTTTCAAAGACTTCAGTACAACATCGATTGTGTCAGTTCTTGTCTTATACTATCAAATTTATCTTTCAAATATTCGCTAAAAATCTGTAACTTTACCATTATTGTTTAAATTATGCTAGGTACAAAAAAATCGCATCCTCAAATAGATAAAGAACAGTTAGAACTGATTCAAAATGCACAACATCGCATTATACAAAAAAAGAGGTTGTATGTTCATTTTGTTGTTTTTTTAATTGGGTCTGTGTTTTTAATTCTCTTGAATTTAGTGCTTGGTTATGGTAAAGATTTTACGCCTTTTAATACACCTTGGTTTGTTTATGCCGTTTTAGCTTGGTTGTTTTTACTGCTATATCACACCATAAATGTATTTATCACCTATAAATTTATGGGTAAAGAATGGGAGCAACAGCAATTAGAAAAATTAGTCGCCAAACAAAAAAAGCGGATTGAGGAACTCAAAACAAAAGTCCCGGATTTAAACCAAACCAATACCACCTCTACAATAGAGACAAAAAAAAAACTAACATAACGTCATGTATTACTATCATTGCGGCTGTTTCAGAAAATGATGCCATTGGAAAGGACAACCAACTTATTTGGCATTTAAGTGACGATCTTAAACGATTTAAATCCCTTACAAACGGGCATTATATAATTATGGGACGAAAAACTTTTGAAAGTTTCCCAAATCTCTTACCTAACAGAAACCATGTTGTTATTTCCAGACAACCTAATTATCCAGTGCCTAACGGCGTGTTTGTAGTAAATTCTTTAGAAAATGCCCTTAATCTTTCAAAAAATGACTCACAACCCTTTATTATTGGTGGTGGTGAAATTTACAAACAGGCCATGGCCGTAGCTAACAAAATTGAATTGACGCGTGTACATCATCATTTTGAAGCAGATACGTTTTTCCCTAAAATAGACCACGCTATTTGGAAAGAAACTTCCAACAGTTTTAATAAAAAAAATGATAACAATGAGTATGATTTCTCTTATATAACCTATCGACGAATATAAGCAGGCATATTTTTGTAAGAATTTTCAATTAATTTCGTTAACTATTGATAAAATGAATACAAACGCAATACATCAATGCATTGTAAGTAAGTTAAAAAAATGAAATTCGAGCGTAAAAAAGGCATGTTATTTAGTATAATAATTCTTGGATTAAATACATTTCTAATTACAATTACACTTTAGGGCTTTTAAATGGAGAAATGGAAAAACACAAATAATGGATAAAAAAAGGAGTGTTTTTATTTGCATTTAATACTGATTATCATATGTTAAAGTAATAAAAATACTCTTATCTTAAAGTTGTAAAACATACCCAAGAAACACTCGAATTTTAAATTAAACTTCTGAAATTTTGAAAATAGTAACTTTTAAGTTACCTTTGTCTGAATGGAAAAAGTTAGGCAAGTAATACAATACAAAAATTATTTCGAGGAGTTTCTGCTTGCTCAACCGAAAAAGGTTCAGGACAAAATATTTAAGGTCATTGAAATAATCGAAACCTATCAGCACGTGCCGAAAACATATTTGGCACCAATGAAAACCCATAAAGGACTATTTGAAGCTCGAATAAAGTTAGGTTCTAATATTTGGCGAGTTTTTTGCTTCTTCGATAAAGGTAAATTAGTTATACTCTTGAACGGATTTACTAAAAAGACGCAGAAAACACCGAAAAAAGAAATCGACAAAGCTGTACGATTAATGAAAGAGTATTACGAAGAAAAAAATAAAGGCAATGGAAACTAAAAGTTGGAAAAAAATAAAAGACACAGTTTACGGGAAAAAAGGAACTGAACGCAGAGACGAACTCGATAGAGATTTTGAATCGTTTAAAATCGGTTTGCTTTTACGAAATGCACGAGAAGAAAAAAATCTGACTCAAGAGCAACTTGGCGAACTGATTGACAAAAAACGGACTTACATTTCTCGTGTGGAAAATAATGGCAGTAATCTGACTTTAAAAACCTTATTTGATATTGTCGAAAAAGGACTTGGCGGAAAAGTAAATATTTCAATCGAAGTCTGACAAAAGTACGTTTTACAACAACGTGTATAAAAAATTGCTTTTTTAGGCTTAATCAAAAGTTAGTTGCTTGTTTGCTTGCATCCGATTTTCCTGCGGAAAATCCTCGCACACAAACACGCAACTTTCCATACACATAACCGATAAGGTTACAGGATTTTATGTAGAATACAGTCAATTGATATTATTTATAATGAGTCCCCTGAAAACATCAAAATGTTGTACCTGAATAAAAAAAGCCTTTACAAGAAATCCTGTAAAGGCTTTGTACTGAAGGCGGGACTTGAACCCGCACGAACTAATGTTCATTGGATTTTAAGTCCAACGTGTCTACCAATTCCACCACTTCAGCATACTTCGACTGCGCTCAGCACATCGACTTGGTATTTTTATAGAAAGTTTCAGAGCGAAAGACGGGATTTGAACCCGCGACCCTCACCTTGGCAAGGTGATGCTCTACCCCTGAGCTACTTTCGCAATTTTTAAGAACGTGCAATACGAATATTGCGGATGCAAATTTAAAATTTTTCTAATAAAACCAAAGGCTTTTCACTAAAATAATCAATTTTATTTCTAGGCTCTTTTTTCTTTAATAAGCATCCTTTTAATTTCATTCAATTTCATCAGCGCTTCGACAGGCGTAAGTGTATCAATATCAATATGCAATATCTCCTCTTTTATATTTTCCAGCAACGGATCATCCAGATTAAAAAAGCTCAATTGCATGTCGTCTTTTAATAATTTAACGGTATCTGTAAGTTCCTCACTCGAATGAGACTTCTCTAATTTCTCCAGAATTTTATTGGCTCGATGCAACACTTGTTGTGGCATACCAGCCATTTTTGCAACATGAATACCAAAACTATGGGCACTACCCCCTTCAACTAATTTTCTTAAAAAAAGCACATTGTCTTTTAATTCTTTAACCGATACATTAAAGTTTTTAATACGCTCAAAGGTTTCTGTCATTTCATTGAGCTCATGATAATGCGTCGCGAACAGAGTTTTTGGTTTTGCCGGATGCTCATGCAAATATTCGCTAATAGCCCAAGCAATTGAAATACCATCATAGGTACTGGTACCACGGCCAATTTCATCAAGCAACACCAAACTTCTATCCGATATATTATTTAAAATAGAGGCCGTTTCATTCATTTCCACCATAAAAGTCGATTCGCCCATAGAAATATTGTCACTGGCACCCACTCTGGTAAATATTTTGTCAACTAACCCTATCCGTGCGGATTTAGCAGGAACAAAACTCCCTATTTGAGCTAATAATACAATCAAAGCTGTTTGTCGTAAGATGGCTGATTTACCAGACATATTGGGTCCGGTTATCATAATAATTTGCTGTGTTTCTCTATCTAAAAATAGATTATTTGCAATATAATGCTCGCCAATTGGTAATTGTTTTTCAATAACGGGATGCCTTCCGTCTGTAATATCTAAATCAAACGAATTATCAATTACTGGATATGTATAATCATTATCCTTTGCTAACTGTGCAAATCCGCATAAACAATCTAACTGACCAATTAAATAAGCGTTTTGTTGCACCGCTTTAATGTATTGATTAAGCCAACCAACCAATTCTGAAAACAACTGCTGCTCAATCGCTAAAATACGGTCTTCGGCACCAAATATTTTAGCTTCATATTCTTTGAGCTCTTCAGTAATATAGCGTTCTGCACTTACTAAGGTTTGCTTTCTAATCCACTCTTCTGGAACCTTATCTTTATGGGTGTTTCTTACTTCTATATAATACCCAAATACATTGTTGGATGCAATTTTTAAAGATGTAATTCCCGTGCGCTGGCTTTCACGCTCAAGCATGTTGTCCAAATAATCCTTTCCTGATTTTGACAACCCTCTTAATTCATCTAATTCAAAAGAAAAACCCGATGCAATAGAATTTCCTTTTAATACATTAACAGGCGCCTCTTCATTCAAGGTTTCTTTTATTTTTTCGCGAAGTACATCACAACTTTGGAGCGTATCACCAATAATTTTTAAAGACTGATTGTTGCATCCTGACGCTATCGATTTTATAGGAACAATAGCTTCCAATGAGTTTTTAAGTTGAATAACTTCTCTAGGATTTACCTTTCCTGTGGCAACTTTTGAAATTAAACGTTCTAAATCGCCTATATGCTTAATATGGTTTTGGGTTTTTTGAAGTGTGGTCTTTTCTTTGGTTAAAAAATCAACCACCTCATGGCGCTGCTTTATTTTTTCCGGGTTTTTTAGTGGCAGCGCTAACCAACGTTTTAATAAACGCCCACCCATAGGCGAAATCGTTTTATCAATCACCTGCAAAAGTGTTACTGCATTGTTGTTGGTAGAATTATAAAGTTCTAAATTTCTAATGGTGAACTTGTCCATCCAAACATATTCATCTTCCGCAATTCTAGAAATTGAACTAATATGCTGAATCTTGTTATGTTGGGTTTCAGACAGATAATGCAATATCGAACCCGAAGCTATAATACCTTCATACAACTCGTCTATCCCAAACCCTTTTAGCGATTTTGTTTTAAAATGCTTGGTTAAGGTTTCATAGGCATAATCGGCTTGAAAAATCCAGTCTTCCATATAAAAAGCATGAAAGTCTTTACCAAAAGTATCTGTAAATAGTGAACGCTTCTGCTTAGGCACCAATACTTCGCTCGGATTGAAATTTTGTAACAATTTATCAATATACTCAGCATTTCCCTGAGAGGTTAAAAACTCTCCAGTTGAAATATCTAAAAAAGCCACACCAATATGCGTTTTATCAAAATAAACCGAACACAAAAAGTTATTCGATTTAGATACCAAAACCTCATCATTAAAGGCCACACCAGGTGTTACAAGCTCGGTAACGCCTCGTTTTACAATATTTTTAGTCAGTTTTGGATCTTCAAGTTGGTCGCAGATAGCTACACGCTGACCAGCTTTTACCAATTTAGGCAAATACGTATTTAAAGAATGGTGAGGAAATCCAGCCAGCTCCGTTTCGCTCTCACTTCCAGCACCTCGTTTAGTTAAAATAATACCCAAAATACCGGCTGCCTTAACTGCATCTTCACCAAAGGTTTCATAAAAATCGCCCACGCGAAACAACAGCAAAGCATCTGGATACTTTGTTTTAATAGCATTATATTGCTTCATTAATGGGGTTGCTTTTTTTGCCAATGAATTCTTTTTATGTGTTATTTTTGTATCTTAAACAAGATTGCTAAGGTACTTATAATTTCATGTTTTTTGAAACCGAAATTTAATAACTTATTGGTAATTATTCACAAATTTACAGATGCGGAAATTAAAAAATAACGAGTTAGATAGATTAAGTGTGGACGATTTTAAATCTGTAAAAAAAACACCGCTAATAATTATATTAGATAATATTCGCAGCCTTAATAATATTGGCTCGGTGTTCAGAACCAGCGACGCTTTTTTAATTAAGAAAATTTACCTCTGTGGAATAACCGCAACACCTCCGCATAAAGACATTCATAAAACGGCTTTGGGAAGTACCGAGACCGTAGACTGGGAACATGTTGAAAACACGTTAGATTTGGTTAATAAACTAAAATCTGAAAACGTAACAATCTGCTCCATTGAACAAGCCGAAAACGCCACCGTGCTAAATGATTTTATTCCAAAAAAAAATACCACCTACGCTCTGGTTTTTGGCAATGAAGTAAAAGGTGTTTCTCAGCAGGTGGTTTCTGCCAGTGATGTGGTGATTGAAATCCCTCAATATGGCACCAAACATTCTTTAAATATATCTGTGAGTGCTGGTGTGGTTATTTGGGATGTATTTAGTAAATTAAAATCAATGGAATAGATTTGGTTTGATTCTAAACCTAAAAAATAATAACTTCGCTTATCGTCTGATATAAACCATTGAAACGAATAATATCAATCATGTTGTTGTAAATAATTTGCAAAACCGAAAAGAATGAGATGGATAAGATTATTATTAGCTATGATTTCTGCCAAATTTAAAGGTAAGATTAAATCAACTGACACAATTTCCCTGTCATTTAGAGTTTGGATTACTGATATAGATGTTTCAGTGATGAATCATGCTTCTATTTTAACAGTAATGGAAGCTGGACGAATTGATGCAATGGTTAGAGCGAATTTCTTTAATGTTGCATCAAAAAACAAATGGTTTTTTCCTAGTCAGGCTATTTCAGTACAATATTATAAGCCTCTTAAAATTTTTCAAAAAGCAAAATTATATACAAGAATATCTTATGCTGATGAAAAGTGGATTTATACAGAGCAAAAAATTGTCCGAAAAGGAAAGATTATTGCAGCCTGTTTAGCTAAATCTACAATTAAAAAAGGTCGGGAAACTGTTTCAGTATCAGAATTGACACAGAAGCTAAACATAGGCAGCTTTCCTTCAATCAAACCTGAATTAATTAAAACGCATGAAAAGGAAAACGTCCAAATGAATGAAAAAATAATTGACAACTGGGAAATTTAAAAACCACTTACAACACCGCTCAAAATAATGCGTAGTCTGGTACTTAATCAATAGTTAGTGCGCCTTTGGTCACTCTGATTTTCCTGCGGAAAATCATTTGTAGCATATTTGGCCTAAAACCAAAAATGATAAAACGATTTGAAACGAAATTACTAGAAGAAGCTTTTGAATTCATTGAAAAACAAAATCTTAAAACTAGAAAGAAAATATTTCAGAACATAAGAAGGGCTGAACAACAATCTGACCCAAAGTTCTTTAAAAAACTGACTAATGACATTTGGGAATTTAGAACATTATATTCTGGAAATAAAAAATTTCTTGAAACCGACTATCCTCGGCTGAGCCATCGGGGAATGATTTAGATTCAATACAGACTTTTAGCTTTTTGGGACAAAGAAAACGAGCAAGGTTGACAAAAAAGAAATTGACAAAGCGGATAAGATTAGAGAAACATATTTTAAAAATAAAAAGAAATGAAAAGTTACACTTTAGACCAAGCAGAGGATCTTTTAATTGGAAAAAAGGGAACTGAAGAACGAGAGGAATATGAATTTGAGCTAAAACTTGAATTGATTGGAGATATGATAAAAACTGCTCGAAAAAAAAGAAAACTGACTCAAGAGCAATTAGGAGAATTAGTTGGAGTAAAAAAAGCTCAAATTTCTCGACTTGAAAATAGTACTGGAAATGTGACTTTTGAAACCGTAATGCGAATTTTCAATGCTTTAGGAGCAAAACTGAATTTGAACTTACAGATATAAAAATAACGTTTGCTAACGACACCGTGTACAATTATTTGCTTGGTTCTAGCCTGCTTACGAAAATCCGAGAGGATTTTCTACCTGCCGGCAGGCAGGTTCGGTTTTTATTTGCTAAATATAGGTGCTTAACCACGCAACTAATCAAGAACAAACACGATAAGCGTAACCCCATTTATTCCTCACAAATTACATCCAAAACGCTTAAATAATCTTCTCTGCTTTCCTTTAGATTTAAATCGAATTTGGAATAAATCCATCTGAATTAGAAGTAACTACAACTAAATAAAATGCAAGTTTCTTTCAAAAGTTTGAAATTACAAGGCCATTCAAGGTGTAGGGATCGCTTTGGCAATGGACTCAACAGCAATTTTTGAATGTGTATTATTAAATATATCATTCACGATTTTGTATAAATCTGGAATCACTGTTTTTGCCAGTTTGGAGTTACTGTTTAAAAGTACACAGATACCCATATCAGAATCAGGATATACAGCTATTTCATTTCTGTAATTGTTAACACTTCCTCCATGATGTATCATGGTTTTTTGCTCCTTGCTATCCTGGTCCAAAAATTTATGGATCCTCCAACCAAAACCATAGTAAGAACTTACATGCCCTGGCCAACGTTGATAATATTTATTGCTGCCTTTAATTTCTATAAACGGGTTAAAAGCTTGATTTAAAGCAGACTTACCCATAATCTCTGGATGATGACCTAGTAAAAGCTCCATCCATTTGGCCATATCGAGTGCACTGGCATTGATCCCTCCGGCCGCAACAGCATTGTAATAATTATCTGTAAGTTTTAAGGTTTTCCAACTGCTGTGTCTTCTTGAATGTGGTAAAGCCACATTTTCTTTATGTTCCAAAGTTTCGTCATCCATTGAAATAGTATTCATTTCCAAGGGTTTAAAAAACTTAGTGTTCAATAATGTCCTAATGTCTTCGCCAGTCTCTTTATACATCATCTCACCACTAAGGGCAAACATAGCATTTTGATAGCTATATGTCAAACCTGGTTTACTAATTGGAACTACCGCTTTAAAACGTTTAGCAATTTCGGTCAATGGCAATCCAGCTTCAACAAGATTGGTGTAACTATGGTATGGCGCCCCTGAAGTTTGCGATAAAATATTGGCTAGTGTGATCTGGTCCGTATTATTGCTGTCTCCTAGCTTAAATTCAGGAATATAGTCACTAACCTTATCGGTCCAACTCATTTTACCTTCACTCACTAATTTGGCAGCCAAGACCCCGGCAAACCCTTTTGACAGGGATCCGAGTCGAAATACAGTTTCTCCATCAACAGCATCATTAAAATTAATATTTCGTTTACCAAATCCATCTGAAATTACAATAGAGTCCCCTCTTACAATACTAACTCCAGCTCCAACAATGTCTCCTGAAGCTATTGCCTTTTCAAAATATGCAGTAAGAGCATCCTTCAATTCGGCCTGTTGCAATTTATATAATTTCAGCTCCCTTTGACCCTCTACTGGTGTATTAATCCTATGGTTTGAAATTGCAACTCCTGACCCAAAAGTAGAAATGGGTAAAATAATACTTAAGGTGACGCCAAAAAGTATAATAATTAAAACCATTGGTTTTCTCAAGATTTTGAATCTCTGCATAGATTGATATTTGTTAAGTTTAGGATACAACGCCACGAATATAAGATGAAATACTCATATATTCGATGAAACACATCTATTTTTTTAAAATTATTGCATTTTATATGCATTTCAATACGGAACCAAGCATTCGTTGAATATTTATGTGAGCGCTGGGTGGTTATTTGGGACGTGTTTAGTAAGTTAAAAGCTTAAATTCTTTAAGTTTTATCTTATAATTTAGTTTGTTTCTTAACCTCAAAAATAATAACTTCACTTATCGTCCGATATAAATCATTAAAACGAATAATATCATGTCGTTGGTAGCTATTACAGAGAAAATAAGTACGAAAAAAATGAGCACGAAAATGAATTATAATTGATATAATATATTAATTTTATTGAATGTCCGTAATTTGTCATAAGTCTGAAAATATAAT
>TARA_R110002167_G_scaffold84254_10_pt1 | contig 18152 bp, 14 predicted proteins | sample TARA_R110002167 | Tara Oceans TARA_R110002167 (sample SAMEA4398238) | marine metagenome | biome: Polar Biome; feature: [MES] marine water layer (ENVO:01000295) within the mesopelagic zone...; material: water (ENVO:00002006), including particulate matter (ENVO:01000060) such... | reverse complement strand
GCTGCAAATGCCTTGTTTGCTTCCTCTTCATTTTCCTTTTGCCAGTAATAACGGGCCAGCCTGGCGGAATACAGCAGCGATCGATATTCTGCGTGATCTCTCCCCCAGCGCAGCAACTCGACCACATCATAATCCATCGCGGCCGCCTTGGCCTGAGTCCAACTCCAGAACCCGGACAAAGAGTAAGGATGCGACATCAACCAGTTCACCTCATCGGTACTAACCGTGACAGCACCACGCATACGCTCATTAATATCGAGCGCCTTGCCAAACTGACTATTAATACACAGGCAAGCCAACAAGAGCACTACCGAGAGCGCTGTTGCCGTCCTCGAGATAGCCGGTGGCGGTGTTACTGCGGGCGCGGATGCAGACCCGATCATGGCCAGCATCACCACCGCTATCAGCATATCCACCGGCTCATAAAAGGTAGTGGCCACCAGCCCATGCAGCATAAAAATGCCGAAACCAACTGCCCAGAAAGCGGCCACATCTGGACGGCTGTTTTTTTGTTCCCGCCAGATCAATCGCAACGCCAGCCAGCTGCACCATAACAGCAGACCAAACCCCAATAAGCCCGCAGGCCACCCCCAGTCCAGCACCCACTGCAGCAACGTATTGTGTGGTGTCTGTCCATACAAAAACGGCTTCATGTAGACATAGGTATCCGGCCCGATTCCAAGCCACGGAACATCCAGCGATTGCCGCAACGATGCCTCCCAGATCACATTACGGCCACTGCTATTCACCAGCTCACCGCTGCTGGACTCTTTCCCGAAAGCAACAAACATTCGCCAGATGCCGGGCCAGCTACCAATTCCTGGTGAAGCTGCTAAGGGTGCCATGGCAATCGAGGCCATAACCGCCAGCGCACTCACTGCGGTCAGTTTGGCCGAATACCAGCGAATCCGATGGCACATACCGCCAATAACCAGCAGCGCCATCAGAGTTGCCACTACCGAAGCCCGTCCGGAGCTGAACAACAAGGACGTGACGGCGACAAACAAACCGATCGCCCCTGCTGACTGCCAGCGACGATCTTCTTGGGCTAGCAAGTAACCGGAGATAACAACCCCCACTCCTGCCATATCGCCGAGGTGGCGAATATGGAGGTAATTGCGCAGCCCTTCCCCCCAGGAATACAGCGCCGGATCGTCAAGACTGAGCCATAAATCCAGCTCATCCAATACGGTAATCACAAAGGCGGCCAGCACAGCTACCGAGATCCAATGCCGTAGAGAAGGGCTTGAATGGCAACACTGGCTCAACAGCCAGACGTTCAAAACCGACACGATAACTTCTGTTTCCCGGCTCAGTGAGCGGAAAAAATGATCAGAAGCCGCTGTTGCCATAACCGACAACAGCCCCAGAATCATCATGACCACTGCTGCCACATCGGGTTTTGGCAGCGCATTCCCACGCAGATATATAAGACAGGCAGCAGCTATGGCAACCTGTATATAGATCAGGACATGGCGAAACTCGGGTACATAGTAGATTGAAAAGACATAACGGCTCAGCACCCCTAGCCCAATCAGCAACGTAATAGCCACAGCTGCCACCAGAGCTAGAGAAAGCAACGGTGGTATACGTTTTGTGGCAGCCAATAACGGTGACTGATTCCATTCAGTGAGTAACATATTCCTGCCCCTGATCCCAAGCTGCTCGAAGTGTCGCTATTCTGGCACACATACCGTCAACGCTTGAGAAAAAAGCGACCTGCAGCACCGGCCCGCCAATCCCGCTATACTTCGCGCTGCTTTGAAAATCGAACCTGGATCTTTTCCTTATGCTGCTCGAATCCATAGGCCAACGCCTTGCAGAAGAACTCAACATCCGCCCGCAACAGGTCTCCGCCGCCGTTACCTTGCTGGATGAAGGTGCTACGGTGCCGTTTATCTCCCGCTACCGGAAAGAAGTCACCGGCGCACTGGACGACACCCAGCTGCGGAATCTGGAAGAGCGGTTGCGCTATCTGCGCGAGATGGAAGATCGTCGCGGCAGTATCCTGAAAAGCATTGAAGAGCAGGGCAAGCTGACCACCGAGTTAAAACGCGACCTCCTCACTGCCGATACCAAAACCCGGCTTGAAGACTTGTACTTGCCCTACAAGAAAAAACGCCGCACCAAGGGCCAAGTCGCCATTGAAGCTGGGCTGGAACCACTCGCCGAACGCCTGCTGCAAGACCCGACCCTGACGCCAGAATCCGAAGCCACAGGCTTTATCAATGCCGAGCAGGGCGTGGAAGATACCAAGGCCGCGCTGGATGGAGCCAAATACATCCTGATGGAGCGGTTTGCCGAAGATGCCAACCTGCTGGCCAAACTACGCCAGTTTCTCAAGCAAGAAGCGACCTTGTCTGTCCGGGTTATCCCCGGCAAGGAAGCCGAAGGCAGCAAGTTTGCCGACTACTTTGAACACGACGAAGCGTTAAAAAGCGTGCCGAGTCACCGTGCGCTGGCGATTCTGCGGGGTCGTAACGAAGGCATACTGGGTTTCTCACTGGTGACACAAGCCGAGCTGGCAGACAAACAAGCAGGCAGTCCGTGCGAAGCCATGATTGCGGGGCACTTCCGCCTCAAAAATGAAAGCCGGGCCGCAGATCGTTGGCTCGCCGAAGTCGTCAAGTGGACCTGGCGCATCAAGCTGTTGACGCATCTGGAAACCGAACTGGTCGGGCAGTTGCGGGAAAGTGCCGAAGAAGGGGCCATCAAGGTCTTTGCTGACAACCTGAAAGACTTGCTGCTTTCCGCCCCCGCTGGCGCCAAAAACACCATGGGTCTCGACCCTGGTTTGCGTACCGGCGTAAAAGTTGCCGTGGTCGACAGTACCGGCAAGGTGCTCGACCACAGCACGATTTACTGCACGCCGCCGCAGAACAAATTTGCTGAATCGGAAGCGGTACTGAGAGTCATGATCGCCAAACACGGCGTGCAACTGATTGCCATTGGCAACGGCACTGGCAGCCGTGAAACCGACAAGTTTGTCGGCGATATGCTGAAAAAGATCAATCCGGCGCTGGATGCCAACCAGAAAGTGCAAAAAATCATGGTCAACGAAGCCGGTGCCTCGGTGTATTCGGCATCAGAGCTGGCAGCAAAAGAATTTCCGGATCTCGACGTCACCATTCGTGGCGCCGTTTCTATTGCCCGACGTCTGCAAGATCCACTGGCAGAACTGGTGAAAATCGAACCCAAGTCCATTGGGGTTGGCCAGTACCAGCACGACGTCAACCAGAGTCAGCTGGCCCGTTCATTGGATGCCGTAGTAGAAGATTGTGTGAACTCGGTCGGCGTCGACCTGAATACCGCCTCTGTCCCGTTGCTGAGCCGCATCTCTGGTTTGAACAGTACCCTGGCTAACAATATTGTCGCCTTTCGTGACGAAAACGGCGCCTTTACCAGCCGTAAGGAATTGGCCAAGGTGCCACGACTGGGGGCCAAAACCTTCGAACAGGCGGCCGGTTTCCTGCGTATTATGAACGGCAGCAACCCTCTCGACGCCTCCGCCGTACACCCCGAGTCGTATCCGCTGGTGAATAACATCGCCAAGCAGTTCGGCAAGGATATCGGCAGCCTGGTCGGTGACCACGCGTTTCTCAAATCGGTTAATGCCGAGCAGTTTGTCAGCGAGCAGGCCGGATTAATCACAGTAAAAGATATTCTTTCCGAACTGGAGAAACCGGGTCGTGACCCGCGCCCGGAGTTCCGCTTTGCCGAATTCCAGGAGGGTGTCGAAAAAATTTCCGACCTGAAACCCAATATGGTGCTCGAAGGCGTGATCACCAATGTTGCTGCGTTTGGTGCCTTTGTGGATATCGGCGTGCATCAGGATGGACTGGTGCATATTTCCGCGCTGTCTGACAGCTATATCAAAGACCCGCGCGATGTCGTCAAAGCCGGTGATATCGTCAAGGTAAAAGTCATGGAAGTCGACCCCAACCGCAAACGTATCGGTCTGTCAATGCGGCTGAGCGACGACGCCAATGAAAAAGCCGCCGAACAGGCAAACCGGGGACAACGCAACGGTGGTAATAAACGTGGCGGTGGCAGCAATCAGACCTCGTTTGGCGACAAACAGCCACAAGGCCAGGGCGCCATGGCCGGGGCACTGGCAGCGGCTTTGTCCAACGCCAAAAAGAAATAAGTTGAAACGATCAACACCCCGCATGTAACGCGGGGTGTTACTGCCCCTATTCAGGGCCTATATGCTTTCTCGCCATGACATTGAGTCGCCGTGTCCCGATAGTCAATGACACTCCGACCGACAACAACCCCAGCGTCAGCCAGGAAAATCCATCCCACCAGCCATTACCAATCAGTGCCGCAAAATCCCCGCTAACGCCATCATATTAACCAGCAGCGGCCAGCGATAAATTTCCCAGCCAGAGCGTAATCTTCCGGGGTTGTTCATACGCTGTCTCCATGGGGTGGTTCTTGCTGCTGTGCTGCAGCGTCGTATATTTCCTCGACTCGTTTTGCGCCCTTGCGGCCACGGGCCAGCCACAGATACACCCCGGATCCCAACACGACGATGGTTATAAGATCCAGCACTGCCCAGATAATTTTAAGTGGCAACCCACCATAATCGCCAAAGTGCAATGGCACTGACAGGTTCACCATGGTCAGGTACCAGGGTGTGTTCTTGATATCCTCCAACTGGCCAGTCTCCGCATCCACAATCGCCAGCTTGATCAGGCGTTCCGTCAGTGGCGTATTACCTCTCAAGGCCACGGTATAGTGGTGCGGTGTCGCGTATGGACTACCAGGCATCGACATAAAAGAGATATCCGCATCCGGCACGTTGGTGAACACAGCGTCTCGAATCCTGTCCGGGCCGACCACCGTGGCTGTTAGGGCAGTACCTTGATATTCCGCAGCAATCTCGGCCAATTGGCCATGTTTCCACAACAAACTGAGCGGCTGAACCAGCGTCAGTATGATACCGGTCACTCCGACGATCATGACCCAACTGGTCGTCACCATGCCTGTCGTATTATGAATATCGAGCCATTGGATGCGAGGCCCCCGTTCACGCCGTACTGCGCTAAAGGGCAAGCGGCGCATATAAGGTGCATAGACCACCAGGCCACTGATGACAGAAACCGCAAACAGCACTCCCATCAAACCCAGGAACAAGGCTCCCGGTAGTCCCGCCAGCAAGCTGCCATGCAAATCAAGCAGAAAGAACATGATGCCTTCATTGGGAGAGCGGGCCAGCAAACGCTTGCCAGTACGTCGGTCAAACGTAAGAAAATACGCCGTGCCTTCACTGACGTTCATACTTTCACCCATGACGGCACGTATGATCGGCTGCTCGTCATCCCAGACCAAAAACACCAATTCCCAACCCGGCTTTGCCATCTTTGATTGCTCAACAATGTCGTTGAGACTGGCAGACGAGTTCCCCTGCACCGCTCCGATAAACTCCGGTTTGTGAGTCAACTGATCAATTTCACTGTGAAAAATCAGTGGTAGCCCGGTAATACACAGCAGCAACATAAACAGCATGCATATCAGGCTGGACCACTTGTGAACCAAATACCAACGCCTGACCGTTCGCCCAGTTAATGTCATAGCGCCACCTAAAACCCAAACTCAACGCCGGCCAACAGCGTTCTGGGTTGCAATAAGGTCGCGGAATCATCGGCGGCGGTGTCGCCCGTCAGTATCGAGACTTCGCTGTCGTTATCGAGCAGATTCTTACCGCTGAGGAACAGCCGGGTTTGCTTGATCGCGTAACTGACCTGAGCGTTGACGACGGCGTACGGATCGACCTTGCCACGCGGCGTATTGGTCGCATCCGAGTAGTACGCATCGGTATACAGCACGCTGAGTGTCAGTTCGAGACCATCGTATGGTGTCGCCAGTACACCAGTGTCCAGAGAGTAGGCCGGGGAACGTGCCAGCTGATTGCCCTCAACCGTATCGTCGTCGTAACGGTCGACCCGCGTCTCCAGCAAGCCCAGGTTCAGATACACTTCATTCCCTTCCGAAAAATAGTAGTCCATGCCCGCTTCCAGGCCCCAGGTGGTTGCCTTGTCGGCATTACGAATTACCGTCGAACCGGAGGCGAGATTGAATGGCAGTTGCATATCGCTGAAGCGGTTATAAAAAACGTTGGCCGTAACGCCCATCCGCTGATCCATCAGCTGCCCACGCATAAAGCCTTCGTAATTCCAGATGTATTCCGGGTCATAACTGTAATCTACAAATGGCGAACTGAGCGTAATTCCGGCACCACCGCCGTTGTATCCTCGACCGGCAGAGAGTCCCAGCGTCCAAAGTTCGTCGGGGTAAAAGCTGACGCTGATCTTTGGCAAAAATTCTTTGTACTCATCCTCGAAATCAATCAGCAACGGGCCAGCGCCACCGACCCGGTAGCGGGATTCTTCTTCGTAACGAGCGCCCAGTATCAATGCCATTGCCTCACTGATGCGCCAGTTCAGTTCACCCAAAACGGCATCATTATCCGTTTCATCGCGGAAAGTGCCGCCGCCGAACAGATCAATATATTCATCCTGCTCGCTGCGAAACACATAGGCCGCAAGAAAACCGGAGACAGTGTCATACGCGGCATCACCAATACGCAGCATGGGCTGAAAGACCTTCTCCACGCCATCAATCTCCAGGTTACCCTGGCCCGTCAAAGCATGGCGGTCGGTGTGGAAGTCAGTGGTTTGAAGAGCAACATCCAGCGCGATCAGATCCGACACTTGCCACTGGCTATCGAGCACCCCGTAAACGTTACGGGAATGAAATGTCGGCTGATTGGGAAATTCAGCTTCACGTTCTTCAAACGGTCGCACAACTCGCTCGGACTGAGGAGCGCGACCATCTGTCACACCTGCCGTCAGCAGGGTACGAAAACCCTCAACAGGTACAAATAGCAGCTTGCCTCGCAGCGTTTGGGTTCGATAGCGATCCGGTTCGTCCTCTTCCGCATACGGGGTAAAATCCACCGCTGTTTTATGCTGCTGAGAGTCACCCGCCAAACGAAAAGCCAGCGTGTCACCCAGCAGCGGACCAGACACCACGAATGAACCGCCACGATGCTGCTGTTGACCAACCATGGCGCGAACTTTTCCTTGCCATTCAAACGAGGGATCTGCGGTTGTCATTACAACCGCACCCGCAATAGAGTTACGCCCCTGAAGCGTGCTCTGAGGCCCCCGGTAGACCTCGACCTGATCGATATCCCACAAACTCGCAGACTGGAAAACCGACTCATTAAAACCGAGTGTACGTCCATCCACCTGATAGGTCAGGCGCGGTCGGGTGCCGGCCAGAAAGGCATTGGCGCCAGACGCTGGCCCGGTACCATCAATACCACGCACGGCCGGAGCATCGTTACCCGGCTCAACGGTTACGATATTGGGAATATGTTCCAGCAAATCGCCAGACATCTGCACCCCCGCCATACTGTCCAGATCCTCTCCTGTCTTGGCCAACACACTGGACGCCGTTTCACTCAGGGGGCGACTGGTTTTCTCTCCCCTCACCACGATTTCTTCAATGAGCACAATCCGGTTATCTTCTATCTGCTGGCCAGATTCTGCCAAAGATGCAACAGATGTGGTTGCCACCACAGCACTGCCCAGCCACACCAGCGGGTTGATCTTCAGGTTCACGACGATTCTCCTGGCTTGATTACATTGTCAGTTGGTTATGGGATACGTGACCTTCAATAGTTGCAATTGAAAATCCTTCGTATTAATAGTAGCGTTACAACCAACTCCGACCACTCCAAAAAGGACACTTGGCAAGGTCATCACGACAAACTGAAGACGCCATGACGAACTGGTCGAACCACCGCGATAAGCTTTACCAACAACTCAACTCCCTTGGCGAGGGCAGCAACACACTGATCTCCAATCCGTCTGGTTCAGTCGTTATCAGCCAGGCCAGCTACGGGGCATTTTCAGGAATCGGCCGCGACCGGCCCTATGCCGTATTTATGTTATGCGTTGGGGGTGGTGGGCGAACGGTCAGGAAAAACAACAGCGTCCTGCTGGACGATATATGGCAACCAGGCAGAGCGGGCTTTGCCTTGCCGGAAAGCGCTGCCGAAGGTTTCACCCCCGCCATGGACACATTGGCTATCGCCTTTGATATCGACGATATTCCCGCCTGCCACAGTGGCTCGATCAACCCGGAAGAATTGCGCCCGGCTACCCGACAACTGTTGGATGACACCCTGCTGACGGAACTGATGCTGGCCCTGCTACGCAACGCCGAATGCCATGGCGCAGCATCGGCCTTTTTCGACCATGGGGTATCGTTGCTGATCTACCGGTTAACCCAGCTGCTGCAGAGTCAGCGCTACCCGACGCGCATAACAGCCAGTAATTGCGGAAAACTGGAGGCCGCAATGGCAATGATGGATACCCGGCTGGACGGTGACCTGCGAGTCACGGAGTTGGCTCATGCCTGCGGTCTGGATGCCAAAACCTTCACCCGCACCTTCAAGCGCCAAACCGGTTACACCCCTTATCAGTACCTGACGTTTCAACGAATGAAACTGGCTCGGCTGCTCTTATTGAATGACACGACGGTCACTGAAACAGCCCTGAGGGTGGGCTATTCCAACCCAGCCAAATTCGCCGCTGCGTTCAGGCACTGGGTCGGCATTCTCCCCAATCAGTGGAAAAATTCACACAACCAATAGGGGACATCTATTTAATCCGGTGCCCGCTTTGGGCTTTCGGATGGTTTCGGATGGTTTCGGATGGTTTCGGATGGTTTCGGATGGTTTCGGATGGTTTCGAATATAGCCAGCCAAATAGCCCCGTCTCATCAAGGCCAGATTCTCAACGCTGAGGGCACCGGCAACAAAAGTAACAGGCTTTGTTCAGCAAACACTCGCCGTGAAGATGTGTAGAAAAATCGGATTGTGCATGACCCCTCCCACAAATCATCAGCGCCGGGGGATCATCGATACCCCGCAGTGGAAAAGTGATTTTCCGGGCGACTAAAAGACCCCCGTACTACAGCAGCGAAGTTTCTTTTATACTCCGCCAACATTTGTTCTGAATCGAGACGACCTTGGCGACAACAACCCTTCCTCATACTTTCCGAGATGCAGCCTATCGTGACGCATTGGCTCTGCTGCAAAACCCGCAACACGCAGCCCTGCTGACCCGGTTACAGCGCGGTATCGAGAAGGAAGGTTTGCGTTGCAATAACGACGGCGTGATCAGCCAAAAGTCCCATCCCAAAGGTCTCGGTTCGACCCTGACGCACCCGAGTATCACCACCGATTACTCTGAAGCCTTGCTGGAATTTATTACTCCGGTCTACCGCAGCGGCCATGAAGCGATCGCCTGCCTGGATATCGCACACCGCTTTGCCTTCAGCCAGATGGATGCCGAACTGATCTGGCCCAGCTCCATGCCCTGTATTCTGGAGGGCGAGATGAGCATACCGATTGCGACCTATGGCAGCTCCAATCTGGGTCAGCTCAAGCATGTCTATCGTCATGGCTTGTGGCACCGCTATGGCCGCACCATGCAATGTATTGCCGGGATCCATTACAACTTCTCGCTCCCTGACGAACTCTGGCCAATCCTGAAAGCACTGGATAACCGGCCCGACGAATCCATGCAGTCTTTTATCTCACGACGCTATTTCGGCCTGATCCGTAACTTCCGCCGGTACTCCTGGTTATTATTGTACCTGTTTGGCGCGTCACCAGCGGTCAGCAGCAGCTTCCTCGCCGGACGAGAACACAACCTCGACACCTTGCATCAGCACACGCTGTACAAGCCCTACGCTACCTCCTTGCGGATGAGTGACCTGGGCTATCAGAACAATGCCCAGTCCAGCTTGCGGGTGTGTTACAACAGCGTCGACGACTACGTCGCGACACTCGGCGATGCCATTCATGTTCAGGTCGACGAGTACGAAAAGCTGGGAGTACGAAACAACGACGGCGTATACCAGCAGCTCAATACCCACTTGCTGCAAATCGAGAACGAGTTCTACAGCGATATCCGCCCGAAACGGATCGCTCGCCAGGGTGAAAAACCGCTGGAAGCACTGGACAAATTTGGCGTGGAATACATCGAAGTGCGGAATACCGACCTGAACCCCTTTATGCCCGTTGGCATCGATGTGCCACAAACGGCCTTTATGGATCTGTTCCTGTGCTACTGCCTGCTGCAATCCAGTGATGCCATTGCCGACAACGAATATCAGGATATCCAGACCAATCAGCAACGCACTGTGATGCGTGGTCGGGAGCCAGGGCTGACACTGATTTGCCAAGGCGAGGAGCGCAGTCTGCAGCAATGGGGACTGGCTCTACTGGATGACATGCAAACACTGGCGCAACAAATGGACGCCGCCAACCACCACAGCTTTCACATCGACACACTCGGTCAACAAGGGTTGAAACTGACGGATCCGTCGCACACACCGTCGGCACAAGTACTGGCGGCACTGCAGGAGCAAGGACTGGAGTTCAGCGAATTTACCCTGCAACAGGCCAGGCAACACCGTAAAGCCCTGTCACAACCACTGGCAGCCGAGGTTAACCGTCACTGGCAAGCTCTGGCGCGCCAGTCGCTGGACGAACAGGCCCGGATTGAAGCCAGTGATACCCTCTCGTTCGAAGACTTCCTTGCCGATTACCTGAAACGCTGAGCATCAATCAGAGGATCAGCGTTCAGCCAACCAGAATTGAAACAAGACGATGACAATGGTGTTTGTGGTTCAAAACCGTGGGGCATCCCCTCAGTTCTGAACCACAAACGTATTAAAAAACAGATCGTCGACATAAGGCATCCCTTCCAGGGTTTGCAAGGTAACCCGCACCGCTTCCAGCGCCTGCTTGCGCAGTATTTCACGCCCTTGGGACGTATTCACTGCGTCAGATTCCTGTCCACTGAGCAAAAACACCAAGGTATTACGCAAGTAAGGCTTGTGCTGGCTGACCTTGCCCGCCGCTTCTTTTGAAGACACCTTAAGTGCAATCTCGGTGCGTAAATAACGTATACGGCCACTGCTGCCAAAATTGATCACCAGTGCTGGCTCAAAATAAATGTACTGGGTTGTTGGCACCGCGCCCTGCTCATCTTCAGCATACGCCTGAGAACCTGCCAATATCCCGATAAACAACAAAAACCCGACCAGACGGATCATTTTTCACTCCCCGCTGACTGACATCCGCCATCGCGGCCACTTTGAATTGAAGAACCTCTGAAACAAGCTTAGCAGGCCCTGCTGCAAACGCAGGTTTTGCACCGCCACGATCGGGTTCCCGTACAAAAGGCTGTGATACACTCGCCCATCATCACGATTTCGCATAAGGCAAACCCATGAGCCCGAGATTATTGCGTTTTGGCTATCTGGCCGGATTTCTGACCTGTGCTGCCCTGCTTGGCGCAGCCTATTATTTTGAAATTGTGCTCTACATGGAGCCCTGTCCGCTCTGTATGGTGCAGCGCCTGGCAACCCTGCTAATCGGCATTGGCTGCTTGCTGGCATTTATTTTTGATGGTTTTCGCTGGATGTCGCGCCTGGCACTGGCGCTGACTACCGGGTCTGCCATTTTTGGTGCCGTTGTTGCTGACCATCACATCTGGATTCAGCATCTGCCGCCAGAAGACGTGCCGGCCTGTGGCCCCAGCTTTGATTACCTGCTTGAAACCCTGCCCATGAACGAATTGATCAGCATCATGCTGCATGGCGACGGCAACTGCGCCGATGTGTCCTGGATGTTCTGGGACATGAGCATGCCGGAATGGACTCGTCTGTTCTTTATTGCCTTTGCCATCGCGGGTCTGATTGCGCTGATCAGCAGCTGGCGTCGCGGTGATCGGAAGTCCTGACCCACAAGCAGATACTCGCCAGATTGCAAGCGGCAAATGTTAAAAAAGCCGCTTGCACAGGGGTTTTAACCTTGCCTATATTGATCACGCCAGCTCTGGCTTTTAACGCCAGCAGAGGCTGTTCTCTGTCCTGTTGTTAACACAGGGGACAGACTCACGACCAAAGACAGGAGTGCCATATGCTAGAACAAGTCAACACTGCCAAAGAACGCTGGGGTGGCGTCCATAAAATGATCGACAGCTGGCTGAATGAACGCCAGGCGCTGATCGTCCAGTTTTGTCATCTTTCCACCGCCAAACCGCTGTGCCATGAAGAAACACCACTGGCCGAATTGCTGCAGAATTTTTGCCAGGGGATGATGGACTATTGCTCCGCCGGGCATTTTGAGATTTACGAGCGATTGATGGTCGAGGCCCGCGAATACGCCGACGGCGGTCTGGAATTTGCCCAGCAGGTCGTGCCAAATCTGGATAAACTGACCACTCAGTGTGTCGACTTCAACGACAGCTACGATCGTTCCTGTGATCTGGAGCAGCTGACCAAACTGTCAGAAGACCTGTCGCGTCTGGGCGAAGTACTGGAAGAACGTTTCCAGCTGGAAGACCAGCTGATTGAACGGCTGCACACCGCGCATCGTGAGCTGGTCACCGAGTAATCCCTATACCGCTTCGAAACCCACGACCGGTTTCGAAGCACCCGCCCGACTATCCTCGTCTACACTTCTCTCCAGCTGCCTCTTATTCAGCCGTCCCTGCGCAACCTCGGTTTCGCTCTGTGTGACTTCCGGCACCACTGCAATTGCCGGTCAGGAGATGGATCATGCCTTGTTTGAAAACCAGTGCCCGGCTGGTCACCAGTACCCTTTGTTGCCTGTTACTGACAGGTTGTTTACCAGGTGGTGATGCGCCGGAATCCACTGCCACGGTCGCCAACCAGGGAGTCTATTCCGCAACCTTCAGTCAGGATGGCCAATGGCTGATGGTGGGCAGCATCCATAACGGCGGCAGCCTCTGGAGTTTGTGGCCACCGGAACGCCATTTTGACTGGAACCACCGCGAAGGCAGCAATACCGGCGTACTGGCCAGCGCCTTTTCCGCCGACCAGCACTTTGTTGCCAGCGCCGACAATCGCACCATCGTCCTCTGGCAACGCCAGACCGGCGAAGCCGTCAGCTTCTGGAACACCCCTGGTGATATTGAAGACCTGGCCCTCAGCAGTGACGGGCGCTACGCCTTGCTGGCGATGCGAGACTACACCGCCACCCTGTTTGACATCCAGAACGGCGGTATTCGCCAGCGCCTGCAGCACGATGGCGCGGTATTTGATGTCGACCTGGATGGTAGTGATCAGCTCGCCGCCAGTGCCAGCGACGATCTTACGGCCCGGATCTGGCAACTGGAAACCGGCAAGGAACTGCTGCGCCTTGCCCACGGCAATCAGGTGCGTACCGTCAGCCTGAGCCGCGATGGCCGCTGGCTGTTCAGCTCAGCGCTGAGGGAAACCGGCAAGTTATGGGAAGTATCCTCAGGGCAACTGCAAATCGAGCTGCCCAAACCGGTGGGCTATTATGCTTGCGCCCGCTTTTCGACCGATGGATCACAACTGCTGACCGGCAGTAGTGATGGCCTGGTCAGTCTGTGGCACACCACCGATGGCACCCTACTCCGCCAATGGCGTATCACCGGCAATAGCGTCTGGAATCAGCCCCGAGTCCTGGTTGAAGACGTTGCCTTCGGCAGCAGCCACTATCTGGCGGTGGGCACCAACGGCCAGGTCTATCAGCTGCAATAACCCACATCAGCCCAGCTTCTCTGGCTGCTGCCGTCAACTGTTTTGGCAATGGCGGCAGATTGTCAGGCCTTAACGCGTCATTTGTTCCAACTGGTTATTCCGCTCGTTCAGCATTTCCTGCACCGCTTTGGCGTCATTCAGTGTTTGCTCGGCAGCCTTGGGGTTAAACAGGGCTTCCAGGCCCGGTTTTACCCTGTCGGGATCGTCCGTTGCAGCCAGTCCCTTTTTTTTAGTGTTGTCGTCCGCTTCCGGTTTAGGGACGCTAGTTGGTGCCAGAATATTGGCAGCGGTATCCACATGCACCGGTATCGCATTAATGCCCTCAGGTACTTCATCACCAAAATGCCAGATACCATCGGGGTCTTGCCATTTGTAATAGATTTGCCGTGTTGCGGCCGTCGACAGCGTCGAATCCACTTGTTCAACAAACGCCATCAATGGCTTGCCGTCCGGGCCTTTGAGAAAGTAAGGTGCTATGAATGCTCCGGCCAACAGTAATGCCAGCGGAATCAGAATTCTGGCTTTTAACATTTGATCATCCCTTGATACGCTTATTTTTTGTTGATTGTAGCCTATGCTTCAGAGCATCTGTGTCTACAGGTACTACCCGATTTAACCCGAAACCCGGTATTCCGGACACCTGCACGACGTTCAGAAGAGGGAGAAAAGACCGTGGCCCATGCCTCCGCAACGGGAAGTGATTCTGCGACAAATGCCACCCGATCGCCAAGCAAGGATGCCGGTGTTCGGGTAATTCGTCACGAAAAGCCGTTTCGGGTGCTGATAGCCAATGCCAAGGGCGGCTGTGGTAAAACGACGCTGGCAACCAATCTGGCCAGTTTTTTTGCCGCCCGACAGCTGCCTACCGCGCTGATCGATTACGATCCCCAGGCGTCGGCCACTGACTGGCTCGCAGCACGGGATCGATCGCTTCCCGACATTACCGGTGTCAGTGCCACTCGGCGGAGCCAGACCCAGGGCACTCGCAGCTGGGAAATGCGAGTACCCAGCAACACCGCCATGATTGTGATTGATACTCCGGCCGGACTGACAGGTAATGCCCTCAGCGACCGCATCCGGCACAGCGATGCGGTGATCATACCAGTGCTGCCATCGGCTATCGATATTCGCGCTGCGACGACATTTATTCGGGATGTCATGCTGTCACCAAGTTTTCGGCAATCACCTAGAGCAATCGCGGTGGTCGCCAACCGAACCCGAAAGAACACCCTGGTTTACACCAAGCTGACGTTGTTTCTGAAGAGTCTCGGCATCCCCTTTATTACCACCCTGAGGGATACCCAACGCTATGTGAGAACCAGCGAACTGGGGCAGGGAATCATCGACGACCAGCAGGTCGAAACCCAGGATCTGGCACACTGGGACGCCTTGCTGGCATGGCTGGACGACACCCGCGCCCGAGTCGAGTTCTGTCGTCGACTGACGCGCTAACAGCGCCGCCACACGCCGGATTGCCAGCGGCAGGTGAGTTACACCAGTTCGAGATAAACCTCCAGTGCGTCGATCAGTGGTTCGGGCGACTCATCATGCGGATCGATTCGCGGCAACCCCGGCACCCACGCCAGATTTTCCATCACACAATCGGCCAGACTTTCATCTTCTGGACAGTCATCGGCAACGTCGTCCAGCAAAGAAAACAGACCAGCAAGACCGAACTGTTCCGCTTCCAGCTCCAGGTCTTTGACTCGCTGACGAAAACTGCCAGCAAAACGGTTGCTGTCCTGCTCTCGCGGCAGCGTGATGCGTATATTCCGCAACGGCCGAATAACGCTGTCACGCCAGCCTACATAGCCGGTCAACGCCTGTTGGAACGGCTCATCTTCTGGCCAAGCGCGCCAGTCACTGGCCAGCCATAATGCCGCTAGCACCAGCAGTACATCGACCCCCTCATCCTGAAGCTCAAGCAACCGCTGCTCAACGCTGTTCACCTGGTAAAACCGCTGGGCGAATTGCCACAGTGGGTTGTCCAGGGATTCTGTGGCACACTGCGCCGCCATTGCCGCTACCTTTAGTCACTTGTCGAATATGATCGAATTTAATCAGGTTTCCCTGCAAAGGGGTACGCAAACCCTGTTGAAAAATGCCAGCCTGCGTATCCATGATGGCCAGAAACTGGCACTGATCGGCCCTAACGGAGCTGGCAAGTCCAGTCTGTTTGCACTACTGAATGCCGAATTGACGGTGGATGGTGGAGATCTGGAGGTTCCCGGCAAGTGGCGAATTTCTCATATGGCGCAAGAAGTGGTTGCCAGCGAGCGCAGCGCACTGGATTACGCGATTGACGGCGACAAGCCCTATCGCACTATCGAGGCTGGCATCGCCAACGCCACCGATGATAACCAGCTGACCCTCTGGCTCGACCGCATGGATCAGCACAAGGGCTACGAAGTTCCCGTCAAGGCCGAGCAACTGCTGCATGGCCTGGGCTTCAGCCAAACCGATTTGCAGCGTGCGGTGAAAGACTTTTCCGGGGGCTGGCGTATTCGGCTGAATCTGGCGCAGGCATTGATGATGCCATCCGACCTGCTATTACTCGACGAGCCAACCAACCACCTTGATCTCGAAGCGACGCTGTGGCTCGAAGGGTATTTGCGCAAATACCCCGGCACTCTGTTGTTTATCTCTCATGATCGTGACTTTATCGACGGTGTCGCCGACCATATTGTCCATCTGCATGAGCAGAAGCTGACACTTTATCCGGGGAACTACAGCGCCTACGAACGTTTGCGGGCAGAAAAGCTGGCCCAGCAACAGACCCTGTTCGAGAAGCAGCAAACCCGTGTTGAAGAGATCGAAAAATTTGTCGCCCGCTTCCGCGCCAAGGCATCCAAGGCCAAGCAAGCCCAAAGCCGTTTGAAAGAACTGCAACGTATGGAGCTGATTGCACCGGCCCACGTCGACTCGCCGTTCCGGTTTGAATTCCCCTGTCACGAACAGATGTCCAGTCCGCTGCTGACCTTGAAGCAGGCCGACCTGGGTTATCACCAGCCCAGTAGTGACCGGATACTGCTCCCCGGCGTTAACTTGTCCATCGTACCAGGTCACCGTATCGGTTTACTTGGCCCGAACGGAGCCGGTAAGTCGACCCTGTTAAAAACCCTGTGCGAAGAAATTCCGCTGCTCAACGGCGAACGTACCCGTGGCGAGCACCTGCACATCGGTTATTTTGCCCAGCACCAGCTCGAATCCCTCGATACCTCAGCCTCCGGCATGTTGATCCTGCAACGGCTGAAGCCCAAGGCCAGCGAGCAGTCGATTCGCAACTTTCTCGGCGGCTTCGGGTTTCATGGCGAGCGCGCACTGGAAGTGATCGAACCCTTCTCCGGTGGTGAAAAAGCTCGTATGGCATTGGCCTGCGTCGCCTGGATGAAGCCCAACCTGCTGATTCTGGATGAACCGACCAACCACCTCGATATCGAGATGCGCGAAGCCCTGACCCTGGCGCTGCAGAATTTTCCCGGTGCCATCCTCATCGTCAGTCACGATCGCCACCTGCTCAAGGCCAGTGTCGACGAATACTGGCTGGTCGATCATGGCAAGGTGCAGGAATTTGACGGTGACCTTGACGATTATCATCAATACCTCAACAACCGTGGCCAATGGGGTGCTGCCCATGTCGACCCTGGCAGCACTGACGGCCACAGCGCGAACGCCACGACCAATGCCGTTGACCGCAAGGAACAGAAGCGCCTGGATGCTGAACGCCGCCAACGCCTGGCACCGTTGCGCAAACAACAGCAAGCCGCAGAAAAACAAATGGAAAAGCTGCAAGGTCTGCTTAACGCCGTAGAAGAAAAACTCGCCGATAGCAGTCTCTACGAAGACGCCCGCAAGGACGATCTGAAACAGCGGTTAGCCGAACAGGCAGACACCAAAGCCAAGCTGGAAGACATCGAAATGGTTTGGATGGAGCTGACCGAGCAACTGGAAAGCAGCGACTGATCAGACGCCTGCGTACTGGACGGCCCGCTGCTGATTGCTCAGAAATTCAGCATGCCGTCTTTGATTTCACTATGAACGCCGTAACGCTGATAAATTTTATCAGCCCAAAGCCGGGCAATATGCTCAAACGTACCGTCTTGTTGCATCTCTCGGGCAGCCGACTGCCATTGCTCAACCATCTCGTTGGTGGTGCCCCAGCGTGACATCATGATGTATACCTCAGATCGACGCACCGTCAGCAAGGGTTCAAAAGCTAACAGTGGCAAGCTAAGGTTGGCACACACATCGGCCAGGCCAAGCGGCTCGTAGAACAGTGCATCAATTCGATGGTGATAGAGTTTCTTGACGTTGTGCTCATGTCGCGACACCTCGTTCAGATTCAAAAACTGGTGCTGCTGCAAATATTCAGCGCGGATATCACCTCGTACCACGCCAATCGCTGCCAGTCCCTTGAAGTCCTCCAGCGACTCCAGCGTCAAACCCGAGTCCTTGCGACCATAAAGCACCCAGGATTTACTCAATACCGGGGCAATCAGATGAAAATTCAGTTCCCGTAGCGGTGTTTT
>TARA_R110002167_G_scaffold41125_5_pt1 | contig 18259 bp, 8 predicted proteins | sample TARA_R110002167 | Tara Oceans TARA_R110002167 (sample SAMEA4398238) | marine metagenome | biome: Polar Biome; feature: [MES] marine water layer (ENVO:01000295) within the mesopelagic zone...; material: water (ENVO:00002006), including particulate matter (ENVO:01000060) such as...... | reverse complement strand
GCAGGCGAAACAGGAGGAGCGGAGATACAGGTTGGTAGTTAAAGCTAGCGAGTTAGAACTCGAAAAAAAGGATCTTGCGGGCGATCCGGATAGGCTGCCCCCCGGCGCTACTGCAACACTTGCGGTTGTTGTGAAAAGCTACGGCACCGCCGCTGAGATCGCTGAGTTTGAGGCCAGTACAAAAGACCCAGCCCACCAACTCGAACTCGGGAGAAGAATCAGTAATGACACGCTAATCCATCCAGAGTCACGCCCGTTGAACCCACCCCCGGGCACCCCGGGTAGTGTAAGCAGCGACATCATTCGCCTCGGTGAATAGAATTAACATAGGGGGCCAACACGCCCCCAACCCCAACCCCCAAAACCACTATGCTGGAGCTAAAGAATTACACTGACTGGACTGCGGAATCAACCGACGCCGATCCCATCCAACGAATCCGTGACTACACCGATTACGTCCGGACGAACTACTACAAGGACGGACAGTATGGGGAGGACGTAGCCATCGGTGTGGGTGACCTCACTCAGAGTCTAGTGAATAGGGAGGGATTAGTCCACAAAGAGTCCACCCCCGAGGAACTCGAATCCCTCAACGCAGCCCTCTCGGCTCCCAACGCCCCCGACGCGGATCGTGATGCCAGAACTCTTCTGGATTACTACGAACACAACGACCCACTCGACCCGGAGGTCAGCGCCAAAGCCGCCCCACTACGTCGTTACCTCACTATGAAGCAAGTCTCCCCCGAGATGGTGGCGGATGATGGGGTTCTTGAGGCGGTCAATCCTTTGGTGTCTGATAGGGCAGCCGTGCGGACAGCGCGCATGGACGCTGTCCGCCGGGGCGATCTCCCCATCACCGCAATCGAAGAGTCGGACGGCACTCGCGGATTCTTCTCTGGGCCCAACATGACCCGGGAGAACTTCGACAACCACCTCGACACACTTCTCTCCTCGGGGGCTATCGAAGCCCGCGACCTACCCACTATCGAAGCCAACTACCTCCGCTCCGCATTTGGTGGGAAAACCACCTACGGAGAGTTGAGTCGGGCATATCCGTTTGAAGATGTTGTCCGCGGCATGGTCAATAGTGACGCGGGGCTCATGGGCAGTCTTAATAAAGATGCCGACGCACGGCGCAAGGCGACCGAGAACAGCCAGCGCACTACCTCCGAGAAGGTGTGGGAGGGAGGGAAACAGGTAGTAGGCTCCCTGTTCCAAACAGCCGCCGATGCGGTGACGGACATAGCAGAGGCTGTGGGGTTTGTCGAAGACCGCGGGGACGCGCCGCGTTACTCTAGTGGTTTCGTGCGGAAGCTGAAGCAGAACGAGGCTCTACGGAAAGAGTACAGCCCAGAAGAGATCGAGAATTTCGGTAACGCCTACCTGACCCAACACACAGGCACCTCCTACCGTGCCGATAGACTGGGGTCTGGTATTAGTGAGGACGAGCTGGGACGCCCCATAATCCACCCATCGCTGATCCCGTCCAAGAGACGCTTCAATCAAGAACTCGACGCGTCCGGACTGGATGAGGAGCAAAAGAACGTCGCCAAGAATGAACGGATAAATCAGTTGAACGCCAACACCCCCACCTACCTGTCCTATATTACAGGTAATAGTGATGATGCCGTCTCCGCGCTGGCTTCTGCCCGCGCCCAAGGGATTACTGATTCCGAGTTCGTGGAGAAGTGGCTCGACGACGACAACAACTACAGCGGGGTTTCGGAACGTATCCAACAATTTGGGATGACGGCGGTCAATGCCGTGGTGGGCCTCCCGCTGGGACTCTTTTCCCTGAATGGCAGTGAGGGTTCGACCAGAGCCATGCTCGCCTTGAGTAAAGACCAACAAGACCGCCAAGAGTATTCGCGGATGTTCGGTGATGAGTATGGTCTCGGAATGGAGCTTATCAACACCGTCCCACAGGTCGGCGTGGACATTCTCGCTTCAATAGGGACAGGCGGGCTCTACATGGGTGTCCGCCAAGCAGTGAAGGGTGGAGTCCGTGGGACCTTGAGGGCGTCCATGAAAACTTCCGTCGGGGCACTCTCCAAGGAGACCGCGGCACTCACCCGAACCGCCGCCACAGTAGGTAACGAAGCCATGCTCGGTTCCACCTTCCGCCGAGTGGGCGCGGAGGTTTCCAGCAAGTTGACCACGGTGGAGAAACTGATACCTGTCGGTGCTGTCGCGTTCACTCGTTCGTCCGGTGCCGCCTACGCCTCGATCTACAGCCAGCTCGGCGAGGACCTAACGCATGAGGAGAAGCACAAGCACGCTGTTGGCTACGCCGTATCTGCCGGTATCGGAACCGCACTCACCGTGATGGGGATGAGTTTCCTCGGGAAAGGTGCCACGGAGCAACTGGCAACCGGGAGAATCCGCCCGATGTCCCTAGCAGATGATGCCCTTGATTCCGCCGGAAAGTTGAAAGCCACCGGACTCCGGAAGGTCGAACTCAGTGCCCTTAATTACAAACAGGCGAAAAAGCTTTACGAGGTCAACAACAACGCAGCGATGGCTATCACGGATGCCGCGTTCAGCAAAGCCCTCCGCACCAACATAGCGAGTTCGTGGAAGAACTACGTCCGCACCACCCTCAAGGAATCAGTTGACGAAGGCGTTGAGGAGTCCATCGACCAGAACATTCAGATGCGTGTGGAAGACGCGGCACTCGACCGCCACACTCCGATATCTGAACGGATCGACCAAACGTGGAACGCCTTCATCATCGGTGCCGCGATGGGCGGTAGTTCCGCTGCTGTGTCCCAGCTCGCGTCCCCGCTCAACAGCAACGACATCGGCATGGCGATGGATGCACAAGTGTCCCTCCTCACCCGAGTCGGTAAGGATCTGCGTATGGCGAATAGCCCAGCGACCGCTGAGATCCTAGCCCGCAGGCTCGAAGGGTATCTTACCCAAGCCGGAGAGCGCAATGCCAAGGCTGCTGTCGAACTCGAAGAGGCCGAAGCACGCAAGGCTGCTGACATCCCCGACGAAGAACTCTCCACCCAACGGTTCGAGAATGACATGGAGGAGGGTGTGATGCTCACCGACCTCGCCAACACTTACGTCCACTACGGCGACGAAGAGGGGATGATCCAGATCGAAGGTGAGAACGCCTACTTCATTCCACGCTCCAAGAAGCGCGATTCTACCCAAGGCAAGCGCACCAAGTATGTCCCCGGCACCGGGGAAGATGCACCGACCCGGATTCTCCTCGGCCCCCGCCTCGGCGCGGCTTCCGGGATGGTCACCCACAACACAGGATTCCCTGTCACGGAGGATGGCACCTACTTCGTCAACGCAGGGAAGCGCGAGTATCGCTTCCCAACCCCGGATGAAGTCCAAGAGTCTGGCGTCGATAACTTCTTTGAGGTCAAACGCAACAAGGAGGGTGAAGTCTACAAGGTAGTCCTCCGCAACCTGCCTGCGATGGACGGGGCGGCGGAAGTATTAGACCGAAAGACTGACACCAACCCCTACCGCATCGGGCGTCTCGCTAAGCGTTACGGGCTGGACATCACCCCGCACACCCCAGAGGCTGCGACCGAACCCGAACCCGAACCTGAGATCGAAGCCGAGCTTGAACCCAGCGCACCGAAGAAGCGGGGCAACGTATCCAAGATCCTCTTCTCAAAGCTCGGCCAAGGGCAGATGAGCTTCGTCGAGGGTAAACTACCTGAAGCCGAGGTCACCCCCGAGGAGCAAGCCCGCCGCACAGGGGAGGCTATCCCTACCCCCCAAACGCAGGAAATCCCTGACGCAGACCTTGCCAAGATCGACGAAGACATCGCCAGCAGGAAGAAGTCCATCCGAGACCTCAAGAGGGCAGGGGAGGGGGACGCCGCAGGGCGGGCTGCCCTAGAGCTGGAGGTTCAAATTACCCAACGTGATGCCTACACCGAGGATATGTTCGCTCGTACCCACAGTGAGGAACTCATCTCCCCGCAAACTGAGTCGGAGATGGAGATGGACCGGGCAATCGCGTCCACAATTTCCGAGGCGAGTCAGAGCATGGTCGAAGCGGATGACGGATTTTCCGGCGACTTCGAGATGCAACTCGGCATCCTCAATCAGCTCCAGCTCGGCATGGGGACAAACGACTGGGCTGACAGCTCGGCCAAAGTCCTGAAAATACTCAAGGACGTCGGCACTCTGGACCTCGATACCATCGGGGAGACAGCTAACACTATTGAGGGGTTGTTGGATAACCCACCAGCGGACATGGGTCCAGTGTCGGAGGAGTATATTGCCACCCAGCGGGAGATGGTGGGAGATATGCGCGAAGCGGTCGGAGTTGCCAAGTCCTACGTCGAGAACCGGATACGCATGGAGGCTGGGAGAGATGTGCAGGAGTCCCTGACACAGATCAAGCAAGACATTCTGAATTTCAACAACGGCGCTGCCGGGTGGGAGGCAGACATCGCGTCCCGCCCCGAAGTCGAAGCGACTCCCGAAGTCGAAGCGAATCCCGAAGCGACTCCCGAAGCGGAGACCGAGCCCGAGACTGAAGCGGAAGTGGAACCCACAGACCCGGAGGAAACTCCCGAGGTTACGGGCCTCCCGAAGCTACGCGACCGCGTGGATAATTTCCTCGCCGTGCTCCAAGGTCATCAGGACCTTATGCGCGGAGTAGCCGCTAAAGTCGACCAGAACAAAACCCACGAACTCGGTAGCGCAACCAAGATCAGACTTACGGGGGATCTGAAGAAGATGTCTACGGAGGCCGTAGGGAAGATCATCCGCGATCTGGGCAAACCCCTCCACGACGAGATCCAACAGACCAAGGCACTTACTGAAGAGGTTAGGCAGAAGCTGTTGTATCAAATCATTGAGGCTGACGCTGGGTTTAAATCCACCACCAAGGAACTCGGGGTCTACAAGAAGGGCTACACACCCAAGACTGCGTTCACCCCAGCCAACACCAAGTGGAAAGGCAAAGCCGTGAAGTCCGGTAAGAAGTTCACCACGGACTTCCGGACAGATCGGGAGAAAAGCTTGTTTAATGCTTTGGTGGCTCAGGGTGCTGGGCCGGGCTACAAAATCGGAAGAGGCGGCCTAGTTCATTCGATCTCCTTAACAGATATAGGAGAACTAGCTTCGTTGTCTGAGGAGTACACCACCGTGGTGCCCCTCGGTGGGCGGAACGTACCGTTCTTCGCGTTCTCTAAAGGTAAGCCCGACCACGTAAAAGACGGTGGACGCTATGTCACCCCCCAGCTCTACATTGCAGCAGCCAACCAGAGACTTGGGGAAGCTGTCCGCGCTGCCTATCCCGAAACAGGAGAGTTCCAGAAGGCGGCGATTGGTTGGGACTACAAACTGAACAGAGGCAAGAAGAAAGCGAAGACGTATAAGGCCAAAGTGATTCCCGGAGTCAGTAACACTTTAGCCCCCTACGACGATAGCGAGACCATCAACGGCGAGCTTGTCATTCGCGGGGTGTTCACTAACAACCCAGCCGTGACCCGCGCCCAACTCGCCGCAGGCTGGACGGTTAGAGTCCCCACCACGTTCGAGGGCAAACTCAACCCATCCATTGTCGAGGAGAATGGGATTGTGGTCAGCACCTACATGCCCGGTGACTTTGGGTTGGACAACCCCATACTCCCCGGGGCCAACATCCCCATGTCCCGGAAGTATTCACCCGCCAACCGCGTGAGTGGCCCGGACAGTCGGGCGGCCACGGCGGAGTATCTATTCCAGTCCCAGTTCGATGACCCATCGAGCGACCGCTACTTCCAAGCACAGGCGAAGGGGCTCAAAAAGAACGCCGAAAACATCCTCTTCGGCAACAAGAAATCGGACCCAGCTAACCGCAACCGCAACCTACCGTTCTCCGAAGAGTACATCGAGGAAGTGGTTCAGGAAACCACCAGTAAGTTCGTCACCCTATTCAACGAGTATCGGCTTGCGCAGTTTGTGACCAAACATCTGGTGGACAGCGTCCGCAGGCAGATTAAAAGCGGCAGATTGAATGCCCCGAAACTCGAAGCCTACGCGGAAGGCACGGGCGGTTCGTTCAGCGATCTTGATGTCAGCCTCAAAGTAGAGGAAGATATCATCAGGAAAGTGGGCGCAGCAGATGTGACGGCGAACGCGGCGTTGACCGCGGTGGTCCCACTCATCCAGAAACATTTCGGTGGGCTGCCACTCGACATCATCGCAGACCAACTCTCCCTGATCTATCCAGATAAGCTTGGAGGAGGGGAACCCGCGTCTGTTATTCTCGCCTACGCAAAACTCCTATTCGCGGGGACTACATCTTTGACTGGCAAGTTCCGGACGCTCCCGACTGGCGACCTAAACCAATCTAACCCAGTTCTCCAGATGAGCTTTAAACGGAGCGCGGGCAAGTATGCCCAGAGGGAGAAAGTCCAAAATAGGTCGAGTATCTCAACCGTCCCCTTTCCCGACAGTGGTGACATCAGCGGACCATACGACCAGACCCCCGAGGCGAGGGCCGAGAATTTATATAATAACATCGGAACTGAAACAGGCAATATCCTCGACGAGCTCCTTGCTTTCCAGAAAGACCCGGATGGGCAGATGCTCCACGCGGACTTCGTCGAAGCCTCCGAGCAAACAGCGGTGCAGCCGTCCCTCGGGGACGACCTGCTCACCCACTCCCATTCCATGCGGGTGGTCAGTGAACTCTACTCCGCTATGAAGATCCCCGCAGTGGAGGAGGCATTCTCTGCGCTGGCCAAGACGATGGGCCGTAGACTCAATATCCAAGGGCTCGGGGACCTCAGGGGTGAACAGCTCCTCGACATCTTGAGTGGGACGATGCACGATAACTTCGAGTTCCGTGAGGGGGTCGACTTGCTGGTAGCCCTACGCGCCGGGAAGATCCCCGAAGGCCAACGGGTCGCGTCACTCCTCATTGCAAACGGATGGCTCCCCCCAACCACCGTGCCCCAAAATATTGGGCGTGATGTCGAGATCCCGATAAGCACCCCGTCGGAGGCCAAACCGTTCTTCAACGCCCCTGCCGCCGAGTCAACAGACTCCCCGGAAGTGGCGGTGGAAAAAGGCAAGGACGCCAGCAGAGCCAAAGCCGTGCAAGAGGGCATCGACATCGAGCAGAGGGATATGGGTATAGACCCTACCGACTACGCGCTCATCGAAGATGCCAGCGACCGGGAGCGTTATCGCAGACTCTACATGGAGGCTGCGTCTAACATGCAAGCCGATCTGATGGACATCACCGCCGAGCAAAACAAGACGGTCACATCCATTGAGTCTGCCCTAATCGAACTCAACGAGCTGCAAGAGGATCTTAATGTGTTCGGCACGGGTACACAGTTGGACGGCACCCGCCCCGCCAACACAGGGGAGAGCAGACCAATCAAGAGAATGTTGGAAGTCAAGACATCCCGCATCACTGAGATAAAGGACAAGAGCGACGCCCTTAAACAGGAGGCGGCGCGTATTGATGAGCTAGTCGCCTCCGAGAGAATCGAAGGACTGGAACCATACATCCAGAGGCTAGATACCCTCGTAGATAAACCCCACAAGACCCGCCGTAACCCTGAGTCTTTTGCTAAGTTCTACGGAGTATCCGATGATATTGCTAAATTGTATGCGAACACCGAAGGGAGAGACCAACGGAAAGCCATCGCCAGTAGGCGGCGGGACCAACTCAACGAGCAACGCTTGAGGATGCTCACGGAACTACCACAGCACGCCGGGAGGCTTCGCGCCGAGGCATCAGTCAAAGACGACCACGCTCTCCGCCTCACTGAGCAGGCTACCGCTTTGGCGGAGGCCAACCCAGCCCAAGAGATATATAGTTTGATGTCGCGGTGGGCTAAAGCGAAGCAACGCTTGGAGGACCTCAAGGGTGAATACGCGGAGCTGAAGCCCGCAGCCCAAAATCTGATCAAGGGTGAGGTGTCCCGACTCGGGAAATTCTACAACCAGTCTTCCGCCGACCAGTTGTGGGATCAACTCACCGCCCTCGCACAAACACACCCGGACTCCGGAGGCCCGCGCCCGAAGTATGCTGGACTAACATCCAAGGCTATGGAGTTATTGGCTGAATCAGACCGGAAGAAGTTCAACCAGAAGGAGTATGACCGCAACCAGAAGGTGCTCATTACTAAGCTGCGAGGCGTCACATCCTCCGTTGAGCTGTCCGGCATCGGGGAGATGAACCACAAACCTACTATTCTTTGGAGTGGGAACCCCGACATCGGGAGCATCCCCGGCGTGGACACCGATGAGAGTGGGAACATAATCCCCACAATGCAATCCCCTAGCCTACCGATGAAGAGGGTCCGCAAGAGAGCGAAGAATGGAAGGTTCGCCTCCCTCTCCGCGATTGACCCCGCACTCCGGGACGCAGCCCACGCCTCCAATACAGCGGAGATGGCTACCCTCGGGCTGAAGAGTGGAGACTCCGAGAGCATGATCAATGCCCTGCAAGTCCTCAAGAAGTCCGGCCCACCGCATCTGCGTCTGGTAGCCGACGTCCTACTCAGTGGTGTTGGAGATTTCGTCCGCACTGTCAACCTATCGGTTGTTGAAATGGACAACGGGTTCGCCGGACTTTACGACGCCAAGTCAAACACAATCACCCTCAACTTGAACGAACACAACGGGCGTGGTCTCGGTGATGTGCTTGTCCACGAACTCCTCCACGGAGCGACGGTCAACGTGCTATCCAACCCGACCACCCCCGCACAGATCGCTGCCTCCCGCCGCATCACTCAGCTCCGCCAGCTCGCAGCTAACCTCGCGGGGAAGAGAGGGGCAGTCAGCCCAGCCGTCATGCACGGCCTGCAATCCGACGCGGAGTTCATCTCCTACGCACTCACCGCCCCCGAGTTCCAGACGATCCTCAAGGGGCTCGCGCTCCCCGGACAACGAAGCGTGTGGTCGCGGGTGGTAGACTCCGTGCTCCAGTTCTTCGGCCTCGACCCAAAGAAGTTCCGCAATCAACGGAGTGCCGTGGACGAGCTGTTGGACTTCGCCCGCATGGGTATGACCAGCCGCCGCACCTTCACCACCGACGCCCGGTGGGATATGCACAACGCCGACCGAGTGGACGCGGCAGAGGACAAGTTCAACTACCACGCCTCCCGCATCGAAACGGAGAATAGTGGAGTCTATGGGTCGCGTGCCCGCTACCAATCCCGCATTGAGGAGTCCCCCCGATCGGATGGCTCGATTCAGTTCACCATCTACTTCGATGACAAGGTGGTGGGTGGCCGAGTGGCAGACACCGCAGCGGAGGCCGCCGAGGTTCGTGAAGCACTCAACGAGGAGATATTCGGTGAGGCCACCCAAGAAGATATAGATAACCTCACCCAAGGATTCACGGAGGGGGACCAGACGGGAGGAGATGCTGGAGATACCACACTGTTTCAAGAAGAGGCCGAGGGGATCATGCAAGACCTTGGGGGCAACATCTCCAAGTTGGATGACACTACAGAGGATTTCCTATCGAGTTCCTTTGCTTACTCAATAGCCTCCAAAGGGTGGGTTTTATCTGAGGGTAACTTGGAGATGGTGCCCCCAAGGGTATCTCGCTTCGTGGCAGTAGACGAGGATCTGGTGGTTGACAACGTCCCCGCCTACTCCCAGATCTCGGAGCAGGTTGAGCGAGCCCTAGGTTTCCGCGCCCACCCCTCCGAGTTCGCCCCTTCGAGGGTGAATACAGGACGCCCAAACAATAGTTTGGCTTATTGGGTCTCCATTGCGATTGATTCACTTGAACTCGATGCCACAAGGAGTCTTGATTCCTTACTCCCACAAGGAGATAAGGCCCCCATGTCCGACGAGGAGGCAGCAGCCTCGATCAGCGGGAGGGTCAGTTCTATTTTGGGGCAGGCATCTACAGCCGACGGATCAGACATAGACACAACAGATTTGAACGCGGACATCGCGGCGCGGCAGATTGCAAAGGCCAACCTAGTAGAAGCTGCCCAGAAGCTAACAGAACTGGGCATCCCCTCCACTGCTGAAAGCCTCACCAAATCATTATCTGGACTGAGCCCTTCATTCAGTCGTCTCCGAGATGCGCGGGGTTGGGTGTCTAAACAATACGCAGAGAAAGGGGATAAGGCTTTCCCCCATGATCAACAGGTCCACATCCCGCAGCTCATAGTGATGCAACCCGATGGGCGGGTCATGTCTGAGTTGGATCTAGTCCCTAATAGAGGAGGAGATGCTGGAGATACCCGCAACGCCCTTCCGTCACCCGGCACCGGGGACGCCACCATTGACCCGGAAGCAGCACTGGAATCCATGATGCCAGAGGGCATGGTCATCGAGTTCCATGATACTCAAGCTGGTGTGATGGGAACCCGCCGTGCCGAACCGAGCATCGTCCGCGTCAACCGAGTGCATCTCCAAGAGATGGTTCGCGGCCTACCCCCCACCCATGCAGAGGGAGTCATCCGCGCCACCCTCGACGAGGAGCTTGCCGAACTCTCCGCTGACTCAGTGATGAGCGAGAACGACTACGTCTCGCTGGCAGTCAACATGAGCGAGAGCGACCGCACTCAGCTTGAGCACTCCTACTACGGAGCGATGCGCCTTGACTACGCCGAGACCGTCGCCCGCATCCAAGCCGACCGCGAGAGTGGGGCTTGGACTGACGCCGATCTCGGACGCGAATGGTTCCGCCAACAGACCACCCGCCTCGCCTTCGGTGAAACACGGGAGGACACCATTGATCGCTTACTTGACTTGGGAGATACTGATCCGGGTATGTTCACCCGAGTAGTCGATGCCATCGCGCACTACATCGACATACTCAAAGGTCGTCTCGCTGAAGCATTCAGCTCCGGAACGGCTGCGAAGATCAGCATCGTATCGCGTAACCTCCGGGCACTACGCAACGAAGGGGTGCTGCCTAGCCCAGAACCCGCCCCTTCGGGCGAGCTGGGAGACAGCACCGCATTCCTCAACGCCCTCGACAACAGCATCATTAACGGACAGGAAGACCGCACCCGCTTCGCCCTCCCCGTCTACGGGAACAAGAGTAAGATGGACAATATCTGGACTAAGGCTCGGTCGACGTTCTACGACATGGGGCACCCGGAACTCCAGATGGTTCTCGATGTCCTCAACGGCACCAACAAGGCGGTCGAGTATGACATGAAGCAGTTCCACAAACGCTTCCCCGCCATGCAGAAGCGGGCACTCGAAGCCGGGTTCTCGTTGGAGGACATCATGCTGGTGTTTGGAACCACCGCGCCGATGGTGGTAGAGGCAGACCGCAAGGTTATCCGCAAACAACTCAAAGCATTCAAGGCTACCCTCCGGGGTAAGGGCTTGGCTTGGGGTGAGTTCCAGAAGAAGAAGGATGAGAAGGAACGCGAACTCTACGATGCCGCTGCGTCGCGCATGGCCAGCACCTTCCGCAAGACCCAGAAGGCGAAGGAGAATATCTTCCGCGACAATGGACTCGGTGATGTGGTTGACTTTATGGTTGAGTTCCGTGGACGCATCAATAAGCACAAGGTGCAGATCGGGTTCGATGAGAGCAACGATGTTTACCTGACCCGGACCTACCGCTACTTCAAGACCCCAGCCTACGCCGATGCAGTCAAGTCCGGCGCGGTGTTCACCGACCCGGAGACCGGAGAGTCCATCGACTTCGGTGCTCTACGCACGCTCGCATCCAAGGAGATGTTTGAGAAGCAGGTCATCAAGGAAGCCGCGAAGGATAACAAGCGGATGTCCAAAGACGAGATTGCCCAACAGACCATGGTGAAGCTGGACGAATACCTGCTCACACTGGACAGGAGAGCGAAGCAGAACTCCACACTGGATGGGGTGGCGATGCTCCGCAAGGATCTCAACCTCCTCAAAACCAAGAAGGACATCGAGGCTCCGCTTCGCGCCCTCCTCGGTGAGGTGAAAGATCCTTTCGAGGTAGCCGTCCGCACACTTCACAGTGTAGCCCGCTTCGCCGCCAACGAGACCTTCCTCCGAGATTTCTCCGAGACCGCGCTCAAGCTCGGGTTTGCCAGCAAAGAACCCGCCGAAGGGATGGAGCTTCTGTTCCCGTCCAAGCTGGAGGATAGGTTCGATGCACTCGCTGGACTGTACGTTAAGAAGGATATCGCCAACGCCATCCGCGATGAGTTTGTTCCCCGCGGACCAGCACTTGAAACCTCTGGGCAACGCGCTGTCAACAAAGTCACCCGGGCAGCGTCATGGCTTAGCGGAGTCTCCGTGTTTGCCAAGACCTCCCTCGGTGTTGGTTACTGGTCACGGAACATGGTGAGTAACGGATTGCTCACCACCGCGCAGGGACTCAACCCGTTCAACTTCTCAGCGATGGCGGAGGCGATAAATATCTCCCGCCTCGCCAACTTCGACGCGGGAGATAACTCCACCCAAGAGCAACGCGACCACATCCGCCGCCTCACTGAGTTGCAGATCGTGCGCGATGATGCGCAAGGACGCATGACCCTCGACCTTATGCGCGGCTTCGCTGCCGGGACACAGGAGCAAGCGGATGCCATGCTCAAGCTCATCACCGAAGCGCAGGCTACCGGGGATATGGGTAAGCTCAAGGCAGCGTGGGCGGGGAGTAAAATCCCCACCGCAGCCAGTTGGTTAGTGGAGAGTCTGGCAAACGTCAACAACTGGGTGGACTCGATGGCTAAGGTCAACGCCTACTATCAGGAGCTGAACAATATCCGCGACCACTACGGAGACAGGAAGTCTGAGACCGAGTCCGAGGCATACGCTGCATACAAGGTGAAGCTGACGTTCCCGACCCACTCACAGCAGTTGGCCGTAGTCAAGTCGTTCAACCGCTCGCCTCTCGGCCTCGCTGTCCTCCCCTTCCTTCGCTGGAAGTCCGAGGTGCTTCGCACCATGTTCAACACCATCCCGCTGGCGGTTGCGGAAATCCAAGCAGGCGAGACAACGCGGGGTGTCCGCCGCCTAGTTGGGTTCTCCGCGACCGTGGCGGGCGGAGGTAAGCTCGTATTGTCCACCGCCTACATGGCGGCGAACGCAGTCATCAGCTCGCTGGCCGACGACGAGGACGGGGAGGACGAAGAAACCCGCGACCTCACCGCCGAGGAACGCGCCGACATCCGGCTCGGGGAGCCGAAGTGGAAGCGCGAACACGACTTCGTTGCTCGTCTTGTGGGAAACCAGATCCAGACGGTGGACCTCACCTACCTACTACCCCACAGTATGGTGACAGACATCTTCGCAATCGCATCCGAGGGATGGCAAACCGACCGCCCCGGAACACTCAACTCCTTGGCTCGCTACATCAGCGGCGAGGTGATCGGGACCAACATCGCATTCACTGGATTGACAGAGACCTTCGGCAACGAGGACGACTATGGCAACCCCATCGCGCTGGAGACAGATGATGTGGTGACATCTACCAAGAAGCTGATGTGGCACTTCTATCAAGCCACGCTTGAGCCGTCGTCGTTCCGTAAAGCCCGCGCCGTAACCCGGGAGGGGGAGACCAAGAAATTTGAACTCATCATGGGTGAGGTCCTCGGTGGACGCGCCGTGTTCCTCGACCGGAACGAGGTAGCCAAGAAGATGTTCCGCTCCCTGAAGAAGACGCAGGACGAGGCAGTCCAGCTTCGCTGGTCGCTCACCAGTGGTCGGGCTATGCCTCTTGAGGACGTAGCCCCGACGATAGATAAGTTCAACATTGCGGTGGCAAAGAATCAGTACCGCCTACACCAAGCAATTACCACCTTGGAAGGCCTCGGGATGAGTCCGAGAGAAATCCAAGCGGTTGCCACATCCAAGTCGGTCAGGTATTCCAAGCAGAAGATCCGCGATGCGTCCTTGGGAATAGGCCGCTCTTGGAACCCCAACAAGGGTTGGTTTAATACAGCCTATAGCAACATGTCCGATAGTGAGGAAGTCTCAGACCCAATGGCGCGGATCAATGAGGTTCGGAGAGTTATATCTGAGGGCCCCGGTTCTTATGTTGTGTCGGTGGAGGGGATGGAGTGATGTCCGGCGGACGCCACACCCAAGCCGATCAAGTATTCCAAGCAGAAGATCGCCGACGCGTACAACAAAATAAAGCGCCATTGAACCCCCAACAATGCCTACCATGCTGATGTCTATAGAGACATGGGCGATAGTAGGGATGATGGTGATCCAATGGCGCGAACTAATGAGAGTCAGAGAGTTATATCTCAGAGTCCCGATGCTTATGTTGTGTCGGTGGAGGGGATGGAGTGATGTCCGGCGGACGACCAAACATAGCCCTGAGCACGGACCAGATGGCCATACCGAAGACCATGAACGTGTATCCTACGACGGAGATCATGCAGATGTATTGGAGAGCGGTTAGCTTCATAGCGGAACCCCCTTTGCGTCTAGCAGTTTGGTTCCGTAGTTCGCCACCTCACCCCGCCACTTACCCCGGAACCCGGGACCACTTCGGTGGTCCACAATGATGTGCCCGTTGTGCATCTTGAGTCGGGGGCCGCAGAGGCAGGTGACTTCTAGCTTATGCCCCGACTGATTCGGGATCATGTGGAGCTGGCTATTCTTGTGGTGGTATTTGGTTACCTTCACTGTGAGTTACCCTCCATGTCTATTACTCTCTCGTTGACCCATTCTCGGATCTGACGGGATACGTCCACTAGTCCACCCCCACACAAGTCATAACCACTCATCAACCAGATGCACGCGATGAACCGGTCTCGAACTGTGGGTATGTGGAGGGTGTTGGATCGCAGGCTGATGCCGTTGACGAATGCGGTGAACAGTAAGAGGTCTGCTCGATGGTCTCCGGACTCGCTCACCAGCGTGAGCAGTGTAGGTCCGAGGTCTATAATTGTTTTATCTTTGTGTTTCATAATGTCTTTCATTTGTTTTTGGTTAGCAGAACTAGAAGGTTCTGAAATTGTCTGCGTGCTCCAGCGTAAGGCCGAGCAACCCGTCGGGGAGGCCGTAACTATCGACCACCCCGAACATCTTGTCTACTGTTTGCGGCCATGACCGCAGCACCCGGAGTAACCGTAGGGGATTGGGAAGATCCGCGCTACCCATTATTCTTCTGCCACCGAGAGTGGGGTAGAAATCCCCTGTTGCTGCCTCCAAGGCGGCCATGGGTTTCCTGTTCAGCGGTTCCTCTTGCACCCAAGACACAAGCGTCCTGAATTTGAGGGGGACCTCATCCAACACCAGTGCTGTGCGGACGAGCGAGTCGCACAACGAATGCGGGGATTCCAAACCCACCTCTCTGCTGATGGCCTCCTCGATGTGCCGCTGACCCGACCGGGTGACGAAAGGCCCGCGAGGCCAAGGCCTTGGCGCCCGCGAAGCCGCCGTCGCGTGGAACCTCTCCGTCATGGGACTCCATGCGAAGAGACACACACTCGAACACTCCATCCGATACATCCGGTAGGCGCGGTAGCCGAGGATCATGTCGCAGTAGTCCCGCGTATTATCCTCCCACGTTCTGTTCGCGTCGATCCGGTGGGTCACCAACTGCAACGGTATCTGCGTCATCAGGACACGGGATCTGTCCCCCCGCTTTAGGTCGTCGATATATACGGCGACGCGCTCTTCCCGGGTGTCGTCATCCATCCTGAACCTCTCGATGAACTTGGCCTGACTCAGGTTGTATTTCCTGCCCATTATCTCAGCCCCTCCCTGACTTGGATCACCTCACCGAATGGGTAATGCTTCCGGTGGGCGTAGGTGCTGAGCCAGACCACCGGGTAGTCCGGTGCCTCCAGTTCATTGACGTCCCTTGCGAGACCATCAGTCAGGTAGATCATGACATCAGGCTGCACGTTGTTCTCGTCCACCCAGTCGAAGGCAGGCTGGAAGCGAGTGCCCCCACCACCTTTCATCTGGGAGGGTATGCTATCTCCCGGCTCGAAGATCAGCGCCTCACAAACCACATGGGATACGGAGAGTAGGTGCATCTCCTCCGGTTTGAGCGCGTCGAGGGCACACTGTGCCTCACCGAGGAACCGGGCGAAGGTCGTCGCGCCCACTGAACCAGAGGTGTCGATGACCCAGACCATAGTCCCCGCCGCTCGACCGCTACGCCCTGCCGCCACCAGTCCGGTGGCACTGTGGATGGAGTGATTGAACGGGCTGTTCCATCCGCAGAATGATGTGTCCATCAACCACTCACGTAGGATGTCATACCACGGCATCTGGTATCCGGCATCTCGATGGGACGCGATGCGATGCTTCGGGGTAGCCCCCATGTCACTGGCGATCTGGGTGTGGATGGCGTCCATGGTGAACAGCCTGTCGTTGTCCTCCTCAATCCTGTCAACAATCTCCTTGTAGTCCTCGCCGTCGGTAGACTCGGGTGCTCGGGTGTCCGGTGCTCCCGTTCCGGGGAATCCTTCGGGGGTTCCTCCGTCGTCGGCATCCCCTCCACCCCCACTACCCGAGGTATCTTGTTCCTCTGGTGTGGTTGGCTCATCACTATCCCCTTTGTCCTGTTGTGTGCAGTCACTGCCGGATTCTCCTTCACCACTGCCCTCGCTACCATCGGGCTCATCACCCGTCTCGGGGGGCGGTTCGTCCGGTGGCGGGAGGGAGGGACTCGGGTCCCCCGGTTTGATCAGCTCGCGGTAGAGTTGCTCCACTGATTTGTCCCCAGACAGAACCTCATCAATGAGGACCCCCGGTATCAGGCGGAACACTTCCTTCCCCAGCTCACGATTGCGGATTGCGATGAGCGCGTTGATGATGTAGTCCGCCGCCTCGTTGGCCGCCATCCTGTCGCTCATCTTACTCAACCTCCAGCCGTGACCGAGAAGGGCATGGAGTGCCTCATGCACCAGCAGGAATGCGATGTAGTCAGTACCCCCCTTCCGGCTGGCGAGCTTGGCTATGCCGTCCGGGTTGAGGAGGAGGTAGTTTCCATCGGTTGCCCCGAAGGGGAACGAGGTGTCCCACACCCACTCAAGGGAGAGGAGCTTCGAGTAGGCGAGGTGCCAGTATCTGGATACCCGGCGCAGGGCGACGGATAAAGGATGGTCATTCCCGAATGACGTTGGGTCTACTGTATGTGTTTTCATATTTGTTTTTGTTGTTGTTTGTGGTTATAGTCCGAGTGCGGCGAGGGTATCGTCCGCCTTCTTCGACGCTGCTTCGGCTTGGGCAGCGATGCCCACCCGCTCGGTGCCGGATGGCACATAGGCGGGGCCTTGGCAGAGGGGTGCGATCTGTTCGATCAGTTCGTCCAGCTCGGGCAGCCCCAAGATGTTGAGGTTGGTCAACCTCTTCGCCTCGCTCCGCAGCTTGTCGAACTGCGAGAGGTGGAGCCGCTCAGCGTTGCGCAGCCTGTCACTGAACTCAGCGAGCGTCCGCCTCATGTCCTCGACGGGTCCGGCATGAGCAGCACGCAGCATGTCGGTGATCTGCCGCTGGCTGTCCGCACGTAGACGGTTGGCTACCTCGGTGGTCAGCCCACCGAGCACGCCCTTGTTCACAGCTACGGGTTGGTTGACGATGACCAGCCGCATGGTGAAACGAGACGCCACCGTAGACGCGTTGGGTATCACCACCTCCGATACGAAGTCGCCGAGTCTCTCAGTCACCTTAGCTACAAGGTCAGGGTAGGTGGCGAGGATATCCTCGCGTGCTACGTCCAGCTCACACACCGCATCGTCAAAGATGTTCTGCGCGTGGGTTACGTCCTTCACCCGGAGGTAGATGCCACCCATTGGGCATGGCAATCCTAGGCGGCGGATGGCCACACCCGCCTGCTGCTGGATGCTGATGGCACGACCGACCGCCGTGCCCTTTGAGTTGAGCACCGTGTTGTATGTCCGAGCCGCATTGGCTCCAGCGTTGGCCGCCGCGATTGCCCTTGCGGACGCGCTTCGGTTGAGCCGTGTGGTTGATGGTGCCGTGGTGGAGAAGTTGGCGAGCACTAGACTCTGCGCAACCTTCATTTGGTTTGTTTCTTCTGTCTTCATATATTTGTTTTTCGTTTGCTATTTGTTTTCGTTCGTTTCATTTACGCGTTGAACCCATCCGCCCTTGCTGTATTCAACCGACCCCCCGGCGAGGATCTCGTCCCGGCGCAGGTTGAAGCAGGCTTTCACGGCTGCCTTGGTTGGGGCTTGCATTCCTTTCTGGAACACCAGCCCCAGCTCAGCGTCCTCGACGGCTAGGTATCTTTTCCCAGTGCGGGAGGTTATCAGTATTGTTACTTCCATGGTTTCATAATTAATCCTTGGTTAGCTGGACGAGGCGATAGTAGTAGTCGTTGATCGCCCGCACCACATGGGCGGGGATCTGGTAGCCCTCCTCCCCA
>TARA_R110002167_G_scaffold104536_3_pt1 | contig 18265 bp, 12 predicted proteins | sample TARA_R110002167 | Tara Oceans TARA_R110002167 (sample SAMEA4398238) | marine metagenome | biome: Polar Biome; feature: [MES] marine water layer (ENVO:01000295) within the mesopelagic zone...; material: water (ENVO:00002006), including particulate matter (ENVO:01000060) such... | reverse complement strand
GCGGCGCAAGCCGATTACGTTAATGCTGCAACGGAGTGGGATCGCATAAAGCGCATGAGCAAAGGAACGATTAGTGCCAGTCAGCGGATGCAAACCGAAGTCAACGCAGAGCTTAAACGTGCCATTTTACAGTCGGTAATGATGTCCACAAAACAGATAGCCGAGCTAGCAACATCGCCAAGTTCAATTGGTCAGTTTCAGCTGTTAGCGCCTATAAATGGGCGGGTTCAGCAAGATATTGCCACATTAGGACAAGTGCTAACCGCGGGCACACCTTTAATGCAACTAACCGATGAATCGTATTTGTGGGTGGAGGCAGAACTGACGCCATTACAGGCAGATCAAGTCAACATGGGCACCGATGTTTTGGTACGAGTGGGAAGCCGTACTCGAGAGGGTGTCATTATTGGGCGTTCGCATGAAATTAACTCGCAAACCCGTACTGAGCAAGTATTAGTGCGTATGGCAAACCCAGGCCATGACTTACATGCTGGCGAGTTTGCCGAATTATACCTTGCAGCAAATCAAGGGGCTGAGCCGCTTGGATTTATTGTGCCAGATGCGGCGTTAACACGCGGTGGTGATGGTGATTGGCAGGTGTTCATAGAGCAAGACGGTGGATTTAGTGCAGTAGAGGTTTCTGTGGTGGAGCGCCAACGCGGACTGAGTTTTATTCGTGGTTTAGTACCACAAACTCGCGTTGTTGTATCTGGTGCTTTTTTCTTAGCATCTGAGCAAGCCAAATCTGGCTTTGATATCCATAACCACTAAGCGCTAAGGCATCATAATGTTATATAAATTAATTGAGATTGCCGTTGAAAAGCGGTTATTGGTGTTACTTGGATTACTGGCCACTGTGGTGGCATCGGTATTCATGTTACCGAAGTTAAATCTAGATGCGTTTCCGGATGTCACCAATGTGCAGGTGACCATTAATACTGAAGCGGAAGGGTTGGCGGCAGAAGAGGTCGAGAAGCTGATTAGCTATCCTGTCGAATCGGCAATGTATGCATTACCGGCGGTGACCGAGGTGCGTTCATTATCACGTACAGGTTTGTCGTTAGTGACCGTGGTGTTTGCCGAAGGAACCGATATTTATTTTGCACGTCAGCAAGTGTTTGAACAACTGCAAGCTGCAAAAGAGTCGATTCCTGAGGGTGTCGGCACCCCTGAAATTGGCCCAAACACCTCAGGTTTAGGGCAAATTTATCAATACATTTTACGGGCGGAGCCCGAAACCAATATCAGCGCATCTGAGCTGCGGAGCTTAAATGACTATTTAGTGAAGTTGATATTAATGCCTGTGAGTGGCGTGACTGAAGTGTTGTCGTTTGGCGGCGAGGTGTTGCAATACCAAGTGCAAGTTGATCCTAATAAACTGCGCAGTTATGGCTTGTCGATGACCCAAGTTAGCCAAGCATTGGAAAGTAATAACCGTAATGCTGGTGGTTGGTTTATGGACCAAGGCCAAGAGCAATTAGTGGTCCGAGGTTATGGTTTGTTGCCCGCTGGTGACGCTGGCTTACAGGCCATTGCCGACATTCCGTTAACCGAAATCAATGGCACGCCAATACGAGTGGCCGACATTGCTAATGTGGCTTTTGGTAGCGAAATAAGAGTCGGTGCAGTGACCATGTCGCGTAGGCAAGCAGCGGCTAATGGCTCGTCGTCCGAGGTACAAGCGCTAGGTGAAGTGGTTGCAGGCGTTGTGCTTAAACGCATGGGCGCCAATACCAAAGCCACTATTGATGACATCAATTCACGTATTAGTTTAATTGAACAATCCTTGCCAAAAGGAGTGTCATTTGAGGTGTTTTACGACCAGGCGGATTTAGTCGATAAAGCTGTCACTACTGTGGTTGAAGCGCTATTGATGGCCTTTGGGTTTATCGTGATTATTTTGGCGTTGTTTCTGGTCAATATACGGGCGACATTGTTGGTATTACTGTCGATCCCAGTGTCGATCGGGATCGCGTTATTGATCATGTCTTATTACGGCATGTCAGCTAACTTAATGTCTTTAGGTGGTCTTGCTGTCGCGATCGGTATGCTAGTTGATGGTTCAGTGGTGATGGTCGAAAACATCTTTAAACATGTTAGCGGCGAAACTGGCACCAACCAATCTACTGAAGCTCATGTTGATAGTGATGTTGATAGTGAAGCTGATGCACAAACCCAAAGCATGGCGATTAGGATCATGCTGGCGGCAAAAGAGGTGTGCAGCCCTATCTTCTTTGCAACAGCGATTATCATCGTAGTATTTATGCCGTTATTTGCCCTAGAAGGTGTAGAGGGGAAATTATTTCAACCTATGGCCGTGAGCATTATTCTTGCGATGATGGCGGCATTGGTGGTGGCGTTACTTGCGGTACCTGCATTGGCGGTGTTTCTATTTAAACGCGGTATTGTGGTGCGTCAAAGCAAAGTGTTGGCCCCCATTGACGCTGTCTACCGACGAGTGCTCACACTGGTGTTATCAAGCCCTAAATCGGTGATGTTAGCGGCAGTTGTTTTGTTTGCTGCAAGCATGCTGTTATTGCCAAAGCTGGGCACTGAATTTGTGCCCGAATTAGAAGAGGGCACCATCAACTTACGGGTGACACTGGCGCCTACAGCCAGTTTGGCTACTTCGGTTAACGTTGCGCCTAAAATTGAAGCCATGCTGCTGGAGTTTCCTGAGGTGGAATATGCGTTAAGTCGAATTGGGGCACCAGAACTTGGCGGCGACCCTGAGCCTGTGAGTAATATTGAAATATATATTGGTCTTAAGCCGATAGAACAGTGGACATCGGCAAATTCGCGCTTTGAGCTACAGCGTTTGATGGAGCAACGGCTAGCGATATTCCCAGGATTATTGCTAACCTTCTCACAACCGATTGCTACTCGAGTCGATGAGTTGTTATCGGGCGTTAAAGCGCAGTTAGCGATTAAGATATTTGGCCCCGATTTGAGCATCTTGTCGGAAAAAGGTCAGGTGTTAACCGATTTAGTCGCTGCCATTCCTGGAGCGGTTGATGTGTCGCTAGAGCAAGTCAGCGGTGAAGCTCAGTTAGTGGTTCGACCTAAACGGGAAGTACTCGCTCGCTATGGTATAAGCGTCGATGAAGTCATGAGTTTAGTCACTCAAGGTATTGGTGGTGCCAGTGCAGGCCAAGTGATTGATGGTAACGCCCGTTATGACATTAATCTGCGATTAGCAGCGCAATATCGTAATGCACCAGATGCGATTGAAGACTTGCTACTCAGTGGTGCCAATGGCGCGATTGTGCGCTTGGGCGATCTCGCTGATGTGGTGATTGAAATGGCGCCGCCGAATATTCGTCGTGACGATGTACAGCGCCGAGTGGTGGTGCAGGCTAATGTATCGGGGCGTGACATGGGTTCGGTGGTCAACGATATTTATGCCATAGTGCCGCAAGCGGAGTTACCTGCTGGCTATACGGTTGTGGTGGGCGGCCAATATGAAAACCAGCAACGGGCGCAACAAAAGCTAATGTTGGTGGTGCCCATTTCTATCGGACTTATTGGTTTATTGTTGTATTTCTCGTTTGGTTCACTCAAACAGGTGGCATTGATTATGGCTAACGTGCCATTGGCATTAATCGGCGGCGTGGTGGCTTTATATGTCACTGGCACCTATTTGTCGGTGCCCAGTTCAATCGGTTTTATCACCTTGTTTGGTGTTGCTGTGTTGAATGGTGTGGTGCTGGTGGACTCGATTAACCAACGTAGACAGTCATCAGATGAAAGTCTGTACGACAGTGTTTATCAAGGCACGGTAGGGCGGTTACGACCGGTGTTAATGACGGCACTCACCTCTGCATTGGGGCTGATCCCTATCTTGTTATCATCTGGTGTGGGCAGTGAAATTCAACAACCATTAGCGGTGGTGATCATTGGCGGCTTGTTTAGCTCAACTGCTTTGACTTTACTGGTGTTGCCGACGGTTTATCAGTGGTTGTATCGAGATAAGTTATTATCGAAATAAAGCCAATTAGCTAAATAACATTTCAATTTTAAGCCTAATTATCTGATTAGGCTTTTTCATTTTCATTCGTAAATCGCTCGAAAATAATACTTGCTTATTTAAGATTACAGTTGTAATTTAAATAAATAGATTACATCTGTAATCTATTTATAATCTAATAAGTTCTAACAACAAATGAGCGGTATCGCATGAAAGAAATCAGCAATAGTGAATTAGTCGTGTTGCAGCAGCTTTGGCTGCAGTCGCCATTGACCTCGAGTGAAGTGGTTGATGCATTAGAACAAAGCCATGACATGCATGAGAAAACGGTTAAAACCTTGCTTAATCGTTTAGTCAAAAAACAAGCCGTCAGTTTTGAAAAACAAGGTCGGGTTTACCATTACTCACCATTAATTGCTGAGCAGGACTATACCGTTAAAGAATCGCTTTCTTTTGTGGATCGCATGTTTGCTGGCAAGTTAACCCCATTGGTTGCCGGTTTTGCGCAAAAGAACAAGCTGTCGGCAGAAGATGTCGCCGAACTGCAAACCTTACTTGATGATTGGCAAAAGGAACAAAAGTGATGATTAATTGGTTTATGGAACAAACCATCTCATTGAGCGTGGTGTGTTTGGCTTTACTGGTAATGCACCGGTTTATATTGTCTAAATTTGGGGCGCACTATACCTATTTTATGTGGATATCCGTGCCACTATTAATCATTGCAGATTTACTGCAAATGATATTGCCTCACCGCGTTAACTGGTTTGGTAGCAATAACGCAGCCTCAATCATCCAGCAGTATTATGTGTTTGCTAGCGATACCGCTGCGTTGTCGGCAGGCTTACTTGACCTGTTATACCTGCCTTATCTCTACGGTATCGTTATCACGTTATTAGTCGCTAATATCGTGATGGAATACGGCTACCTGCAACGGTTAATCCAGCGTGGACGTCAGCTAGATATTCCTTCTGTAAAGCTTAACGTATTAGTCCATCCAGATATTGAATCACCTATGCTCGCAGGGTTTATTACCCCCAGTATTTTGGTGCCAACAAGCTTTACTTTACTCGAAGAAAGCCAGCAGCAAGCCATTATTCAGCATGAGATTTATCACGATCAACGTGGTGATTTATGGGTAAATGCCCTGGCTTATGGATTAACCATATTGTTTTGGTTCAATCCGTTGATGTGGTTGAGCTATCGCCGTTTTAGACAAGATCAAGAATTGTCATGCGATGCGCAGGTCACTGCCAGCATGAAAGCCCAAGCTAAAATTGCCTATAGCAGAACACTATTGGCCTATTCACAACATGCACCTTTGAGCATGTTACACACCCATTATGGGGATAAAACCATCTTAAAAGAGAGGATCTTACAGATGAAAAAGCAACATGGAAAAAGCACCTTAGCGTTGATTGGAATGACATTAGCTGTTGGTGTTAGTGCCTTTATGTTTAATCAGCAGGTATTTGCAGGCAATAATCTCAACGTTGAAAACAAAACCGACTCTATGGCAATGCCTGTGATAAGAATTGAGCCTAGCTATCCAATTGATGCTGCTAAAGAAGGGCTTAATGGTTATGTTCAAATGTCATTTGATATCAGTCAAAATGGCAGTGTGAACAATGTTAGAGTGACCAAGTCGTCGCCGAAACAAGTGTTTGATGCATCGGCTGTTGAGGCACTTGAACAATGGAAGTATCAACCCTCTGCAATTGGGTTTAAAGACCTACAAGTACAGTTAGACTATGTGATCCATCAGCCTGATAAATCAATTGAGAGAATTACGGTAAAATAACTAATAACAAAGATACTGAAAATGATTCAATGCCTCATTGCTATGAGGCATTGAATCATTTTTATAGATCTGGCTTTTTGGGCTGCAGTTTTAGCCCTAGTTTATTGGCGAGCGGCTCGATAGCGGCGCCTTGGACAATGACCGAAATCAGTACAATGAAAAATACCATGTGGATCATTTCACGCGACCCCTCTACTCCTGCTGCAGCGGGAATAAGCGCGAAAACAATTGGCGTAGCACCTTTTAATCCGATCATAGAAACAAACAAACGTTTGCGCCAATTAGCTTGTTTAAACGGTAAGTAACACAATTGCACAGCCAGTGGGCGTGCGACGACAATAAGCAATATAGCCGGTAGCAATGATGCAATGAACACAGGCATTAATTGCTGCGGGAATATCTGTAAGCCTAAAATGATGAACATTAATGACTGCGCTAACCACGATATGCCATTAAAGAAATGCTTACTGACTTCAGCGCCCTTCTTTAAATAGTTGCCGATGATCACCCCAGCAATATAAACCGCAATAAGTTCGTTCCCACCCAATATTTCGGTACTTGATACTGTAATGGCAAAGCTGGCCAAAATAAAAACAGGAATAAGTCCGAATTCAGGCAGTTTAATGTTATTAAGTGCCCAAACGGCTAATTTACCCATTATTAACCCAACGACAGCCCCAACACCAATTTGCTGGCCGAGACTCGATAACACTGAAAGTGCTGTGGGTGCGCCGTTGGCACTATTGATAATAAAGTCGGTTAACATCACCACCATTAGTAAGGCTACAGGGTCATTGGTAGCCGATTCGAATTCTAAAATAGTGCCAGTACCGTGTTTTAATTTAAGTTTTTTTGACTCTAAAATAGAGAATACGGCCGCCGCATCAGTAGACGACACTACCGCGGCAAACAACATGCAAATAATGAGGTTAAAGTCGAGTAACGCATTCAAGATAAAGCCGAAAATAATGGTAGTGAATATCACCCCTGCAGTGGATAACATTCCGCCTTCTTTCCAAGAAAACTTAATGTGTTTCATCGGAGTATTGAGCCCTCCGACAAAGACTATGGTGTTTAATGCTAAGGTGCCAATCACTGAAGTCAGCTGTAGGTCATCGTATACAAAACCAAACTCACCATTACCAAATGCTAAGCCGACACCCATAAAGATCAGTAACGATGGTAAACCTAAAGTTTTGGATGGATGATGAAGTAAAATGCCAATGGCGATAAGTATGGAGATCCCTAAAATAATAATATCTGGTGGCATATGGGCACTCCTTGTGTGATGAAGATTGTATCAAATGGCTATTTTAGCATTAAAATCGTCTAAACTTATTTCATGAGCATTTATTAATATTTTTTTATATCTTCAGAGTCGGTTTGATTAATGTCATTGCCGTGTGTTTATTAGACTATAAAAGGGTAATAAATAGCCACCAGCCTTAGCCTTTTTTGTTGAGGCATCTTGCTTAATCATCTTGTTGATAGTGGATGCGACATTTTTAGTTAACATATTTACCTCATTAGTGAGGTGTTAATATTAGCGTAAGCAGTATCTCTTGGAGTTAACATGGCCATATTCATTAGCTTGTGGGGTGTAATAATATTCAGTTTTGGCCTGTTCATGATGTTGGCTCCAGCGCATTTTACAGATCAAATTGTTCGTTTTAGCCATCAACGCTATTTCCATTACATTGAAATTATATCTCGGTTAGTTCTCGGGAGTGTCTTACTACTTGATGCGCATAACACTTCATCGCCATTAGTGTTCGAAGTGATAGGTAATTTATTGTTTATTATTGCAATTATTCTTGTTTTTATGACCGAAAAATATCACAAAAAGTTTGCTTTATGGTCTGCCTCATATTGTGTCAAAGCATTCAGACCCGCAGGGTTGTGCGCCATTATTTTTGGTTTGTGGACCGTTTATGTTAGCTATTATTAAGTTGATTAGACCTAAAACGTTATATTTTCGCTTTTTTTGTTAAAAATTTATGCCATTCAAATATCCTCCTAAGCTGCATAGCCATTGGATTTGCACATTTCTGTAATGTTAATGAAATGTGACTGTCATGTTTGCGCAGTCTTTTTGTCATTTTTGCAGGTTAGCTTGTCATCCAGCCAACTAACTCACACGCTTAAATCCGTCTTCGGAGATGACAATGGAACTGAAAAACATTTTTAAACTTACTGCACTTTCTACAGCCCTTGCTGCAACATTAGGGCTCGCTGGTTGTGGTGGTGATATTAATATCAATGCGGGTAGCGATACTGTTACACCGACTACGCCAACAACTCCAACCACACCCACTCAGACAGAACAACAAAAATCATACAGTGGCTTTGCAACTAAAAGCACCACCATGACAGCCGTTGATGGTAAAGAAGTTTGGGTATTAAAGGGAACGCTTGCACCTTCTACAGCAGCATCAACAATTACCACAGGTGGCCAAGATGGCGACAAAATCGTATTAGGTAATGACGTTGTATGGCAGCTTGATGGTGCAGTGATTGCCGGTGGCGACAATGCCAATGCGGTTGAGTTATCGATATTACCTGGCACCAAAATCTTAGGTGGCAGCGATTCATATTTAGTGGTTAGCCGTGGTTCTAAAATTATGGCTGATGGTACTGCAACTGCCCCTATCGTATTTACGTCTGTTGAAACGGCTTTAGGCCAAGAAGGTAAAGCGGGTCAGTGGGGTGGTTTAGTGTTATTGGGTAATGCGCCAGTAAACACCTGCCCAGATTTAACTAATTGTTCAGCGTCTTTTGAAGTGGGTAACCACAGCTACGGTGGTAATGATACCGAAGACAATTCAGGTTCAATCAAGTATGTACGCGTTGAGTTTGGTGGTTTCAAAATCAATGACACCCAAGAAATGAACGGTATTAGTTTTGCCGGTGTGGGTGCAGGTACTGAAATTGACCACGTACAAGTTCACATGAATAACGATGATGGTTTTGAATTCTGGGGCGGTAATGTTTCAGTAACAAATATCGTACTGACAGAAAACTTTGATGACTCGTTAGATTGGACTAACGGTTGGCAAGGTAGTGCGCAGCACGTTTATATTCGTCAAGCTGACAACGCATCTAACCGTGGTATTGAAGCCGACAGTAACAGTGACGCAAGTGCTGTACCTATGTCCAAACCAGTGTTAGCTAACTTTACTATTCAGGTTGCTAACGGCACCAACAGTGGTGGTGACGATGCGGAAGGTATTTTATTCCGTAAAGGCACTGGCGTGAATACCTATAACATTCTTGTTAAAGGTGACGTTGATTCTGGCGAATGTTTAGAGGTTAACGATGACAATACCGTTAACAACGCCAACACCGCAGAATTGACGATGCAAAACAGCTTAATTGACTGTGTTGAACCGTTCAAAAATGCCAAGGCAGATGCTGCAGAAGGCCGTACTTTAGCGCTAGATGTTGAAGCTTGGTACAAAGGGCAAGCGGATAACCTAGTTGCCGCAGCAGATTTAACCGATTACATGCCTAATTCATCATCTGTTGCATTAACGGCTGGCAAAGCAGATTTGGCTAACCTTGATGCGCGTTTGGTTAATGCTAACTACATTGGTGCATTTGATGGCACTAACGATTGGACGGAAGGCTGGACCACAGCCATTCATGACGATGTAACGCCAACACCCACAGCATTACCAGTATTAACCTCTTGTCCAGTAGGCACAACAGCTTCAGCTGCAACAGAAGGTTTATATAAAGATGCATCAATTACCTTAATTTGTACCCTTGAAGGCAATGTTTTAAGCAACACGACTCTTCTCGCTGGCCAAAACGTAATGTACAAAATTGATGGCGGTGCAGTAGTCGTGGGTGGAGATAACACCACGCCTGCAACATTGGCTATTCAAGCGGGCACTAAGTTATTCGCGACATCTAACAGCTTTATCGCGGTGAGTCGTGGCTCAAAAATTATGGCTCAAGGTAGTGCAACTCACCCAATTGAAATGACCTCTGAAGAGGATGTGATTGCGGGTGCAAGTGGCGAACGTGGTCAATGGGGTGGATTGGTTATTCTAGGTAATGGTTTAACTAATACATGTCCTGATCATAATGCTTGTTCAGCGTCGTTTGAAGTCGGTGACTTCCCGTACGGTGGTAACAACAATGCTGATAACAGCGGTCAAATCAGCTACGTAGTGATTAAGTATGCTGGCTTTAAAGTGAATGATACTCAAGAAATGAACGGTATCTCATTTGCGGCAGTGGGCAGCGGAACTCAAGTAGACCATATTCAAATTCACGCTAACGGCGACGACGGTGTTGAGTTTTGGGGTGGTGCAGTTAACTTGAAATATGTGTACTTAACTGAAAACTTCGATGACAGCTTAGATTGGACTAACGGTTGGACAGGTAAAGCACAGTTTGTGTATATCACTCACGAAGACGGTAATGCTAACCGTGGTATCGAAGGTGATAGCCATAAAGGTGCTACTGATACCCCAGTGTCGGCGCCAAAATTAGCTAACTTCACTATTTTACCGGGTACAGATATTGCTAACGCAAGTGGCGATAAAGGTGAAGGTATCTTGTTACGTGTTGCTACAGCCGGTGAGTTATACAACGTGCTAGTACAAGGTCGTAAAGGCACTACTGCTGAAACTGAGTCTGGCGAATGTTTAGAGTTAGATGGCTCTTACGCTGGTTTAGTCGACAACGTAAACAGCAAAACGCTAACCATGTCTCATTCAATTATCGACTGTAACGAGCCATTTAAGTACAGCTCTGATAATGCCGCAACAGCAGACGCTGTGAATGTTGAAACCTGGTTCATGGGCCAAGAAGGTAACTCAACAGCTGCAGTGACTATCACTGACGGTATGCCAGCAGCAACAGATACAACGCTACTTGGCAAAGGTAAAGACTTAAGCACTGATGATAGCTTCTTCGAATCAACCAACTTTATTGGTGCATTCGATGGCCAGAATGACTGGCGTCAAGGTTGGGCTTACTTTCCACAGTAATCACCTCGATAACCTTAATCTGTGACCTATTAATAGCCGCCCGCAAGGGCGGTTATCTCTGAACCGCATACAGGATAGTTAAGTATGAAAACCAAGCCGAGTTTTACCGTTAATAAGTTAAGTCTTGCCATTATCTCTGTGATTTCTGCGGCGACACTATTAACAGCTACCCCCGTATACTCGCAAGAACCAGCGCCTGTTCGTGATCCTGGTGAAGTGATTCCAATTGAACCGATAGAAGTTATTTCAGTTACTGGGCGTTTACGTAGCTCTGCATCGGAAGCAACTGAAGAACGTCGTGAACAAATTGCTGTAGCCGATATTATGGGCTCAGAACAAATTTCAAGAACCGGTGACGGTGATGCCGCCGCAGCGCTTCGTCGTGTGACAGGTTTAACCTTAAAAGATGGCAAATTCATTTATGTTCGTGGTTTAGGTGAGCGTTATTCAAGTACCTCACTGAATGGCGCGACAGTGCCATCGCCAGACCCAACCCGTAACGTAGTACCTTTAGATATGTTTCCTGCATCGATCATTGAATCATTATCGGTGCAAAAGTCTGCTTCAGCTAATTCACCTGCCGCATTTGGTGGCGGGCATGTTGATATTCGCACTAAATCAATTCCGGCCGACTTCTTCTTTAAAGCGTCAGTGGGCGGTCGTTATAACACCAATGACTCAAATGACAGCTACACCTACAACGGTGGTGGCGATGATTGGACTGGCCAAGACGATGGCACTCGCAGCATGCCAAGCAACATTAATAACACCATTAATCAATATGGTGGAATTAGCCCAATTGATATCGTCAGCAACTCTAATGGCGCTATAAATTACCCAGCAGCACAAAAAGTTAACCGCGAACTAGCACTAGACATGTACCGCGATATGACGGTACACAGCCAAAGTACAGACCCTGCAATGCGCGGCGATATCGCCATTGGTGATCGTTGGGACATTACCGACGATATTATCTTTGGTGCATTGTCAGCCGTGTCTTACAAGAAGCAAGCTGAAAACTACACTAAACGTGAAGTTGAGCTTGATGGTGATAGCAGCCAAGTACAAGTTGAAAACCAGAAAGACATCGTCGGTACCGACTCAATAGTCCAAGTGTCTGGCATGCTTAACTTAGGCTTAGAGATTGGCTACAACCATAAAATCGAAACCTTCACTACTTACCTGCAAGACACTTCAGATGATGTGTCTATGGGGATTGAAGAAACCATCGATACTTTGGGTGAGCCAAATGCACTGCAAGTTTACGCCATTGATTACGAAGAACGTTCGCTTATCAGTAACCAAATTAAAGGTCATCATTTTATTGAATATTTGAATGACGCTGAATTTAATTGGAAGTTCTCCGATGCGCGCTCAGAGCGTTATGCACCAAATGAAGTGTCGTATACCTACAACGTGATTTTAGACGACAGCAACCAGTTATTATCACGTAACCTCAATACTCAAGATGCACCCAAGTATGTCTACAGTCGCCTAGAAGATGACAGCCAAAACTATGCTTGGGACTTTATGTATCCAATTAATCTAGACGGCGCCGTGGTTAAACTGACTACCGGCTATGAATACTTTGAGCGTACTCGCGAAAGCTATGCAACTCGTTTAGGGTTTGATGTCGATTTAAGTCCAACCGACCTTAATGGCGCTATTTTAGCGGGTGATTTTGATGAGATTTTCTCTGATAAAAACATTACCGACAATACCTTAGGGCTAGAGCTAAAAGACGCATCAACCGACACCGAAGACTACATTGCCGCCGAGAAAAACGACGCAGCGTTTGTGAGCATGGACATCGACTTTGACGATGTTTGGCGCGTCTATGCTGGTATTCGTTATGAAGATTTTCGTCGCGTCACTTTGCCTATCGACCCCAATGGTGAAATATCAGATGAAGGTGGTCGTTATCAGTTATCTGACTACGTGATAGCAGAAGACGGTTGGTTCCCATCGTTGTCATTAACCTGGAAACAAACCGATACTACTCAATGGCGTTTTGGAGCGAGTAAAACTATCGTTCGTCCAGATCTTCGTGAGGTATCACCGGTTCGATTCCAAGATCCGGTTACTGGTTTTGACTTCTTCGGTAACCCAGAGTTAAAGAGTTCAGACATTCTTAACTTAGATTTACGTTGGGAATATTATTCTGATTCGGGTAATAATTTCAGCATGGGCGCATTCTATAAAGATGTAGATGCACCAATTGAGCCGATTCAACGTATTTCAGAAGCTGGGCGTCAGCTCAAGTTTTATAACGCGCAGTCGGGTTATGTGTACGGTCTTGAAACCGAGTTCTTACAAGAGCTTGAGTTTTTGGGTAGCGATGGCAGCATTTGGGAAGACTTCTTTGTTGCGGGTAACTTAACCCTAGGTGACTCAGAAATCGATATCGCTGCTAACGGCGAAATTGACCCAACCAATAAAACGCGCCGCATGACCGGACATTCACAATGGGTGGCTAACTTACAGTTAAGTTACGACTCGTCAGACAGTTATCACAGTGCCACATTAGTGTATAACGTGTTTGGTGAACGTATTGCTTATGGTGGCCGTGGTGGTTTAGACGATGTATTTGAAAAGCCATTTCATAGCCTTGATTTTACGTATAGTTTCTTTCCGACAGATAGCGTTACGGTAAAAGTAAAAGCGAAAAATATCTTAGGTGAAACCACTGAATACGAACAGCAAGATCTGCAAGTGTACGCTAAAGACCCTGGCACAGAGTTCACTTTGCAATTTAGCTATGAGTATTAATAGGTTTAATCGTTACGTGTAATAGTGCGTTCAAGAGTCACGTATAAAAGAGTACTTGTTTTTAGCGATTTTTATTCATCATTTCAATCGCTAAAAATGTGCATGGCCACTTTCTTCGGAACAAAGAAAGTGGCCTTTTTTTGTTTAATAACAAGATAACGCTACACAAACTCAGCTTATGTAACGGATAAATAAATTAACCTCAGTTTAAACATTGGCACTTTTCTATTTCAAATTGGGTAGAATACTGGCTTGCTCGTTACTGATACCTCAATGGACCCGTGTTAATGCCCAAAATACTGCCCCTGTTCACCCCGTTAAAGCTGTGTATATATGTGATGTTAGCGTTATCGACCAGTGCATGTGCTATGCCGATAGGCATGACCCAAGCGGGTAGCATTACTGCTCCGACTATTGACGAAGCCAGTGGTTTAGCGGTTTCGAGGCTCAACGACAATATATTGTGGGTACATAACGACAGTGGCGACACCGCAAGGATTTTTGCCATTGATACCCAAGGTCATCAGTTGGCGACAGTTAACATTACAGGCGTTAAGAATAACGATTGGGAAGACATCGCCTCGTTCGTTTACCAAGGTGAATCGTATTTATTGATCGCCGATGTGGGTGATAACCAAGCGAAACGATCGCAATATCAGTTACATCTGATCAAAGAGCCTGATTTAAGCCAACTGAATGGCCAAAAAACACTGTCGGCTAAACCCGTTTGGAGCATGACATTTACCTACCCAGATGGTGCACACGATTGTGAATCTGTAGCCGTTGATGTGGCTAAGCAAAAAATACTGTTACTGAGCAAACGCGATAAATTACCAATATTATTCGAGTTGCCATTAATGGCTCCAGCTTTAGGACAAAGTGCTTCCAACAATTCATCGGTTCAAATGGTTAACAAACAAGCCAAAAAGCTGGGCGAAATCGCACCATTACCAACCGCCATGCTCGATTACGCCAGTATCTATACCTGGATTGGTTTTGCCGGAAAACCTACAGCCATGGATATATCAGCTGATGGTTTATCGGCGGTGGTATTAACCTACACTCACGCGTTCTATTTTACTCAAACTGAGCCAGGTGATTGGTTAACGTTGTTTTCTACGCCGCCACAAGAGATTTCTCTACCAGCGATAAAGCAAGCTGAAGCCGTGGGTTTTAGCCCAGACGATAACAGCATTTTTATCACTTCAGAGATGATCCCAGCACCCTTGTATAAAATGGATTTGAAAGGCTTTCATACTCAACAGTAGGTGATGTGCGCTCGCGCAGCGATTAAATCGCCGTAGATTGAATAAATGTTAATCCCTAAGGTTTAACAATCCTTTGGCCGATAGCTCTTTTCTAACAATGTCAGCCCCTGCACTTAAGGCATGTAACTTACCTCTTGCTACATGATGAGGTAAGGGCGCCATGCCACAATTGGTGCATGGATAAAGCTTATCGGCATCTACGTACTGAAGTGCTTTTCGGAGGGTATTGGCGACTTCCTCTGGTGTCTCAATCGTATTGCTTGCTACATCTATGGCACCAACCATCACTTTTTTACCTCGAATGAGCTCAAGCAGCTCAATTGGCACATGAGAGTTGTGGCATTCTAGTGAGATAATATCGATATTAGACTGTTGCAGTTTAGGGAACGCTTTTTCATATTGTCGCCACTCTGAGCCCAGTGTTTTTTTCCAATCAGTATTGGCTTTGATGCCATAGCCATAACAAATATGCACAGCCGTTTCGCACTTTAGTCCTTCAATGGCTCTTTCTAAACAAGCAATGCCCCAATCATTTACCTCATCAAAAAAAACATTAAATGCTGGCTCATCAAATTGAATAATATCAACACCTGCGGCTTCTAATTCTTTGGCTTCCTGATTAAGAATTTTAGCAAATTCCCATGCTAGCTTTTCACGACTTTTATAATGGTCATCAAAAAGCGTATCTATCATTGTCATGGGACCAGGCAAAGCCCATTTAATGGGTTGCGTGGTTTGCTGACGTAAAAACTTGGCATCTTCAACAAAAACTGATTTTTGGCGACTAACAGGGCCGACAACCGTTGGTACACTAGCATCATAGCGGTCACGAATTTTAACGGTTTTACGCTTATTAAAATCAACACCGTTAAGATGTTCAATAAACGTAGTCACAAAATGTTGGCGTGTTTGCTCACCATCACTAACAATATCAATGCCTGCGTGTTGTTGATCTTGTAATGACAAACGTAAAGCGTCTTGTTTGCCCTCAATTAATTCCTCACCTTGTAGTTTCCAAGCTGACCAAAGTGTTTCGGGTTCAGCAAGCCAAGAGGGCTTAGGTAAACTGCCTGCAGTTGAAGTGGGTAGTATTCTTTTGTTAATCAATGTTTTCATAATAAGTCATGCCGTATGTTGGGTGTAATAATTAAACGCAGCGATCAAACGTAATTGGCAGACCATTGCTCAAGCACCGTTTGATAGGGTTTGATGAAGTGCTTCTCAGCAAACTTTCCCTGCTCATTAGCCAACTGGCTGCGTTCTTCTCGATCATAAACAATTTGCGTTAATGAATGATCTAGGTTCTTTAAATTGGGTTGATAGGACTTTCCAGCAGCGGCATTCGCATTATAAATCTCTGGTCGGTAGATTTTTTGAAAGGTTCCCATAGTGCTGATGGTGCTGATAAGCTCAAGATTAGTGTAATCATTAAGTAGATCACCAAAGAAATGGAAAGCCAACGGCGCAACACTATTTGGCGGCATAAAATAACGTACCTGTAGCCCCATTTTTTTGAAATATTGCTCAGTCAAAGACGACTCATTTGGCTGGTATTCAACCCCCAATACAGGATGCTGATTTTCAGTTTGATGATAGGTCTTGTTATCTGAAACACTAAGACAGATAACAGGCGTTTTCTTAAAATTTTGTTTGTAAGCATTTGAATTAACAAAATACTGAAACAGTTTGCCATGCAGCTCACCAAAGTTATCTGGAATACTAAAGTTGGGCTGGTCTTTATTATGAGCCTGCAGTAATACGCTAAAATCATAATCCCGCACATAAGAGGAAAAATTATTTCCTACAATACCTTCAATGCGTTGGTTAGTTTGATGATCAACAATATTCGTTTTCAATATTTCAATCGATGGGAAGGTTTTACCACTGCCTTCAATATCCATATCAACAGAAATGATTTCAAGTTCGACGGAGTAACGATCGCCTTTAGGATTATCCCAATTCGCTAAGGCATTAAAACTGTTATCAATCATCTTTAACGCGTTGCGCAAGTTTGCTTGGCGATAGCTTCCTCTGGCCAAATTAGCAAAGTTGGTGGTGATACGTGTACTGTCTGATGGATGATAATCTTCATCGAGGCGAATGCTCTTAATCGTAAATGTGAAATCTTTATTCATGATGATCTGGTATCCAATTTTGTGATTTAAAAGCCTGAATTTACATTTTGCTGTTTATCGATATGTTCTATTAGTGCTGATTTTCTCAACAAGTCGCTGTGACAGCGTTGTCTGCTTTGTGCCTGATGGCTTAATTAGGGAGCAGCTGTAATATTGTTTGGCGCTAAAAGCATGAGTAATTTATACGTGGGTTGGGACATGAAGAAAAACGGTTTTATTTCACCTGCAGCATGAGCAATATTCATGATTATAAATAAGCGTTAGTACCTAGAGGTTATTTGTGGTGTCGGACGACAACCTTGAATAATATGAGCATTGAATAATATGAGTATTGAATTACAAGGCTATCTAACTCAGTTGGCTACTGCTTGTTGTCTAGTATTTGTTGAAGAGAGCGGAGGTATTATTTGTTCTAAAGCCTGCGGCAGGTAATTAGTTAGGCTGAAAGTGCAGGATTTTATCCTGCACTTTCATTCGGCACTGGCCAAAGGGATCGCAGTATTTACATTAATGTTGTTTGGTTTGATATTGCTGTTTTGCATCTTCTATCAGTTGTTGCCATTGAGGATATTCAGCAAAGCTTTGTTGTAAGTCGCCCCAAGGTGTTAGTGCTTCAGCCATTGACGGCGCATTGTTGTGGCGGGCTTGGTATAAGTAATAAAAGGCTGAGGCACGATAATTAGCCGCGCAATGCACTAGCACTGGTGCGTCGCCATTTTGCTCCATCAGGCTAAAGAATTGCTGTAGATTTTCTTGTGTAGGCTGCTGCCAGTCCACGCTAACATTGTGATAGTTCATACCGAGTTGAGTGACGATTTGCTGCTCATTGGTTAAGGCGTTTGGATTATCATTAGGAATAAGATTAATCACGGTTTTAATACCCGCCTGAGCGAGCTGTGCAAATTGCGGTTCTGTGGGTAAACCCGCGGTAATGACTTGCTGGTTATTAAATTTAATCGCTTTTATGTCGCCAAGCTTGCTGGTATCTATATTTGCTATGCTTTCCGCACTGAACACTCCCGCACTAAAAAAGACACAACACATTAATATGCTGGTGGACAGTAGGTTATAACGTTGCAGTATATTCATGTGGTTCCCTTGGGTTAATTTAATACGTGGTTGGTATTGTTAAGCTCAAGTTAACCATACCATTGTTAAGTTTTCATATAAAAATTACAGGTCTAAAGTGACACCTTGCAAAGGCCAAATCCACAGTTGTTCCGGTAATGTTGTTGAGCTGGAATTTAGCGCTAAGCCGTCATCCTCGAGTGCTTTTATCGGGGATCCAGCTCTATTTTTTGTATTTATGGCCTGCGGCCACTAAG
>TARA_R110002167_G_scaffold333974_1_pt1 | contig 18274 bp, 11 predicted proteins | sample TARA_R110002167 | Tara Oceans TARA_R110002167 (sample SAMEA4398238) | marine metagenome | biome: Polar Biome; feature: [MES] marine water layer (ENVO:01000295) within the mesopelagic zone...; material: water (ENVO:00002006), including particulate matter (ENVO:01000060) such... | reverse complement strand
TGTGAATTGCTTTCAGAATTGTATTTTTACTTGGCATTCGCAGTATATCAAGACGTATAAATTTGATATACTGCATGTTAAGTGTTTTGTTAGAATTTAAAATTTGTTGTCTAGTTAATATTGCAAACAACTTGTAACCTAATTATTTTATTTCTAAAACAATTCGAGTTGTTGAGATGGTGCTTCTAGTTCCGCAGGTTTTTGTCCATAAAACAGTTGCATCATTCCAAATTGTTTATCGGTAATTTGCATAACGCCTACCTTACCATATTCTGGTAAACTTTTTTTAACCCGTTTGGTATGGACTTCGGCATTTTCCCTACTGGCACAAAACCGCATGTAGATACTAAACTGAAACATGGTAAATCCATCATCCAACAAATTTTTTCTAAACTTGGTAGCACGTTTTCTATCGGTTGCTGTTTCTGTTGGTAAATCGAAAAACACAAGTACCCACATACTTCTATATTGGTTTAATCTTGAAAAATGATTACTCATAATTATGATATGTCATTGCAACACCTTGGGTCGTGGCAATCTCATGAATATGAACTCCGAACTCCAATTAATAAGACCACCAGGCTTCATTACATTTCGCTCGTAGTAGTGACATTACTATTTCAAAAGTTACTTCAGTTGTATTTTCTTTATAATGACATTATTCAAAAACAGGATACAACGCCTTTCTGCTAATCCCAGCAAAACATTCATACAAACTATTGGTGGTTCTGCTCATAGCCACCATTAAAGGGCTTTTGTTACCATCTATTACCACATCCATAACCGGTAGTTGCAATAAACTGGTTTTTATATCTGTTGTTAGTGTTTCATAATCTTCATCTGATTGCACCATATCATTCACCAAAACATCTACATACACCCGATAGGGTTCCATGATATCATCTGCCAAACAAAACGCATTGTACTTGTTTTTATGAAAAATGCCCACCGATGGCAACAGTCCGCTACCTACCAAAGCACGTGCTGTAATACCTCGTAATATGGCATAACCATAATTCAACAAATTATTTGGAGGCGCTTCTTTTTGTCCTCTAGTAAAGCTTTCAATCCCAAAAATATGCTGCCAATAATATACTGCCGCCCTACTTTCATGGTTTTCGGTATCGCCACTCTTAACCTCGTTCGCCCATTTGTGCATTTTTCGTGCAGGAATAGCTTGTTTATCCATAAAATTGGCTTGGTTCTGTATTTTGGCGCTAATGGTTTGTTGCCATAAATTTTTCTTTAATGGCACACTGGCGTTTAATTGATGGCGCATACGCTCGGTCTGTTCGCTATGGCCCACCAAAGGCTGCAATAAACTAATGGGCAAATGATACCCATCACAACTTATAACAGCCGCATTGTTTTGTATCAGTTTTGATAGCAAACCGTTACTTATGGTTATTTGTTGGTTTTCAAGTACTACCATGCCAATATCTTCAATGGGTACGGTTTTGGTTGGTGCATCCACTTCTGGGTAATTGATGACCAACTGTTGGTTTTTGGTGCTTAAATAGGCTGGATTGCCGAAAAAGAGGGTGCGTTTTATCATCTCATGGTATTTATGATGTTACCTAATCTATCAACTTTGAGTTTGATGCAAACATCTTTTATCTGTACACCATCTAGACTTGCTGTTTTAGTATCGAATGAACCTGTAATTTTTCTTTTCTTTTCATTAAAAGTCATATCAACTTCTTTTTCTCTTATTGCTTTTGCAAGGCGATTTGGCGTGAAATAGCATGTTGCAGAAGAAAAATCATTCACATTATACAAACATTCTATCTGTTCATTAGTTAAGTTATTAAAATCAATAGATGCAAGGTTATCACCTTCTGATGGTATATAAATTAAATCACCTGGTGATAAATAAAACAAAAGTTTTTCTCCTACTTCATTAACTTCTGGAACAGGGTTTAATCCCTGTTTTAATCTTTCAACAACAATATTTAGAGGAATTGTTTCAAAACAACGTCTAGTTGGCTTTTTATCAGCTCCTTTACATTGCAACTTTTCATTAGTATAGATTCCGAAAAATAAATTAGGAGCTCCTTGAACATACTTGCTTTTTTTATTACCTTTTTCTCCTAATGTAAATCTACCACTACCATTTTCAAAAACTCGAACTTTAAATATTGGTTGATGTAGTTTTCCATCGTTGAATTTTTCTATGTTTTTATTCAAATACTCTATTCCTTCAGACGAAAATGCTAAATCGGAATTATAAGACATTTCACCTTTACTATTCACCTCTTTAAATTTTTCTTGAGTTAAGTAATTTCTAAGTATTTTTTGAATACCAGTATCAGTAATTTTTCCGATTTTATTTAAGGTAAAAGTTTTATCTACAGTTTTACGAGTAGCTGTTGTAATATTTCCCTTTTTAGTTTCTACCCAAGATAGGTTTACGATTCCCGAAACTGTTTCTTCGTGCATTGGTTTTCTAATCGCCCAATTATCACCTTTAGTTTGTTTTTCCAATACTTTTTTAAATTGTCCGTCCTTTTCTATCCATTGCCACGTTTTGTTATTCGCTTTATTGATAACCCTAGTATTCTGCTTAAAACTAATAATGGTTTTTTCTAATACAGATTTAGCTTCGATTGAAAAATTGATCCAAGGGTGTTGAAAATATTTGGTATAGTGACCATTTTCATTCTTAATTAATAACGAATCTCTTAATCCATAATTTTTATTTTCTGCATTTAAAGCATTCAAATAGTGCGTATGTTTTCTTGTACAACAAGCAATTACCAAAGCATCTAATGCATGATGCCTATGGTCTATTCGTTTTTTACTAAATCCTTTTGAAATCTCATCTGGAACTTGGGTTCTAAATGCATTAATTTTTTCATCCCAATACCCAAAACGATCAGAATTAGTCATTTTATTTAAACGCTGAAATCTTGAGGCAACCAACTCGTTCCATTTATCATTCAATCCCCAATCTTGTTTTAATTTTGAAGTAATAGAACCAGTTGCCGGAACAATATGTTTAGATGAAACTTCTTGTTCGTTCTCTTCTCTAACCAAATTACCCAATAAGCCTTTGATTAGTTTGCTAATGTACCTGCTATCATTTAGTTGTCTTTCAATAAAACCTTCGGGAATATCTTCACTTAATAATTTTTTAAGTTTGGTTTTATTCTTTTTAAAATATTGATTACAATGATTTTCATATTGCTCTAAAGTAAAGACCTCAACCATTTTGCCCTCCCCTAAAGACACTTTTTCTGTTCCGTGGTTTTTAATAAACTCATAGGCTGTTTGGTTGTCTTTTAGTTGATTTACCTCACTTTCGCAAATTATTTTATTGCTTAAAGAATCATCAAAATAACGGGATTGTGGAATAATATGCTCTATTTGATAGTCTATAGTAAACAATCTACTCATTGGAATGGTTTTTCCAGTATAAGGAGAAATATAACCTTGTTCTAACCACAACTTATATTTTGTGATTTCTGCTTTTGTTGGAGAATTATTCTTTCTTATTTTCTCAATAGCATCATCAATTACTTCTAAACTTTGATAAATGCCTTCTTCATAAATTTTTAAAATTTCTTGTTGACTTGGCGAGTATGGTTTTACCTCTGCAACACCTTCGTTTTGTAATTCCTTTAATATTTCTTTAATTCTATGGTTGGTATTTTCGTTTTCTGTAACTCTATTAGTCAGCGCTTTACGCTTATCTGCAGGATTTTTCATTTCCCTTCCTAATTCTACATGAATTTCATTAAAGAAATTTTCTTTGCCCTCTCCATAATATTCCCAAATATCCCTTACTGTTCTTAAGGTTTCGGTAACCACTTGTTCTACAATTGGGTTGCGTAAACTATGCTGTTTAAACGTTTCTAAATATTTGTTTATATCTTCTAGAGTTTTCCATCGTGTTATATTATTTGCTTCAGAATGGCGATTATACACTAAATAACACGCTTGATACGTGTTAAGCCCTTGTAAAGGATTTTTGTCTTTAAAATCTATAAAGCTTTTTAATAATTGTTTTGGTATATCATCATCTGTAATGCTTTCATCAATATTATCTTTATTAAAGTCAATTGCTTTTAACCGCTCTATAATATCAAGAACCCTATCTTTAACTTCTTGTTTTATTCCAGATTCATCCCAATATTTACCCATTCTCATTAAAGGCAATATCTTTTTGATGGCTTTTTCTGAATATGCTGCATAATCATTTTTAAATGGTGGAAATCTTTTAAAGTTTTCAACAAATGATTCTACATCTATATTATTTTTGATTGCGAAGTTCTCGACAGCTTGTTCATATTCGTTTTTATCTTTTACCGAATAGATGATATGCCAAAGTTTGAGTTCTCTTTCTGTAGTTAAAAGTGTATCAACATCAAGGTTTTTGACTTTTTTTAATCTCGATATAAATTGAGCTTTGGTCTCATTGCAAGGATATTTTTTATCTTCCACATAATTCCATCGGTAATTGTCTTTTTGTTTCTTTTCTATTTGTTTTTTATCGACAAAAAACTGGATGATTTGTTTTTGCTCAACCTCCTTTTTTGTGTTTAAAAAATCAAATAACTCCACCCAATCTTCATCTATTTTCAATAAATCTCCTGTGATTTCTTGATCTATCAAATTTCCTTTTTCATCTTCTTTTTTATAGATTTTTAGGTTTTTTAGAAATTGCCATAGCCTAAATTCCTGAAATAGAGGATGTGATTTCGAAATGGCTTTTAAAGGTTCTTTATGCCAAATTTCCTTTTCTAAATTGGTAACCTTGTCAATCATCTTTTTCATAAACGACCTGGTTTCATATTGACAGCCAGAAATAGTAGATTTTTTACTTTTTAAAGGTCTCTGATAAAAAATAATATCATCTGTAAACAAATACCCAAAACCTTTGTTTTTAATATTGTGTTGGTGTGCTTCGTTTCTTGGGTATAATTCTTGAACACACAAGCCATACAGCACTTCATTTTGTAATTCTGGATGGTGTTTTATTTGTTCTTTTATTATTTTTTTAAATTCTTCCTTATAAAACTTCCTTTCAATTGTTTTTACAAGTTTTCCTCGTACTTTTTGTTTTGGACTTTGTAAAAGGGTTTCATAAATATATTGTCCAACTGTTTTGTTTGAGTTGTCTATATCTTGCTCTGTTTTCTTTTTAATGGCAATCCAATCTTTTTCAGAATCTACTGCTCTAAAACTTCTTTTTACATTTCCTTCTTTGTCCAGTTTTAAAGAGCCGTCTTTTTCTTTATTGGTCGTTACAATAAATTCTTTATTTTTTCCTAGCCAATTATTTAAGGTTTCTCTGCTTTGCCTTCTATAAACCCAATCATTTTCTAAAATAACATTATACCAAGTTCCATTATCATTCCTATCATTAGTTTCTTGTACTTCTTTTACTTTTAAAGAATAAAAGTCTTCAACTTTGTTTTCATCAACTTCATCCTCTCCTCTTAATTGATAATACCCTCTTTTTTGATTAAAATTGAGAATAATCCACGCTAACTCTTCTTTCTGTATTTTTTTTGATAATGCTTTTTTTCTCAGGTAATAAATTGTCCAGTCATAAGAAATTTTAGTTTCCTCTCCATTTTTTTTATTATAAAACAAATGTGGTTGATTCAACTTAAACTCTTCAACCATTTCGTTAAATGAATCTATAAAAACAAACTCATGCTTTTCATTTTCATTTTTACGATAGTTAAGTTTTACTTCGGTATTATCTTTAAACTGTCCTATTTTTTTTTCAAAATCAATAGAATCCGCATAATGCTCTGGTAAAAAATCTAAAATATTTAAAACTCTGTGCAAGCGTTCTCTCCTCAATATATTTCGCTGAATTAATCTTCGAACACCTCTATAGCCTGTCCTTTCAGCTGTTTGGGATATTGAAACACCAGAATCAAATTTTCCAAGGACATCTTGACTCATTGGTATTATACGGCTTCCTAAACCTTTTATTAAGCCTTCTTTTTTTTCAAAATCTTGCTCTATCAACGCCCAACCAATACTGTTTGTTCCCAAATCCAGCCCTAATATCGTTTTCATACTTTTTAATATTTCTAATTGTTTTACAATATAAAATGACAATACATTATTTCTTTATGGAAAACCGTAACCACCTTTATTTATTTTATTATATATTAGCCATACAATTTTGAAAGCAATTCACAATAAGGATTATTCCGTTGTGAAAACATTTAAAGCGGTATTGATTTAAACCAATATCGCTTTCTCTTTTCTATAAATATTTTTACAAACCTAATAATTAAGAGCTAAAACATTCAAAAAGCAGTTCTAACCAACCACTTTTATGTGTACTTGTATTAATTAATATATGGAAAATAACATTTTAAATGTAAGAAAAGTATATTTAAACAAAGAACATTATGCTAAAATATCTCTAAAGTCCCTTTGCCTTCCCTAACAATGATTGGCTCGTCTCCAGATAAATCTATTACCGTTGACGGTTCATTATCGCCATAACCTCCATCGATGACTATGTCCACCAAATCGTTCCATTTTTCTAAAATAAGTGAGGGATCTGTAGTATATTCCAATATTTCGTCTTCATCGTGAATGGATGTAGAAATAATAGGATTTCCCAATTGTTTAACAATTTCTAATGCAATATTGTTATTTGGAACACGAATACCAACTGTTTGTTTTCGTTTAAAAGGATTGGGCAATGTTTTGGCTCCAGGAAGTATAAAGGTATATGGCCCTGGAAGTGCTCTTTTTAAAATTTTAAAAGTAGCCGTATCTATTTGCTTTACATAATCGCTTAAATTACTTAAGTCGTGACAAACAAAAGAAAAATTAGCCTTTTCAAGTTTTACTTGTTTAATTCTTGCAACACGCTCTAAAGCTTTCAAGTTGGTGATATCACACCCTAAACCATAAACCGTATCGGTGGGATAAATAATCAATCCGCCTTTTTTAAGAACCTTGACTACCTTTTCAATTTCTCTTGAATTAGGGTTTTTCTCATATATCCTTAAAAAATCAGTCATAATAAATTATCTATTAACCTATAATTTCAAGTTTTGCAAAGCGCAGTAATAATTTCTTTACGCCTCCGTTTTCAAAAACAATTTCCGCTTTTGTATCAGCACCAACGCCTTCAATTTTAATAACTTTTCCGGCGCCAAAACGAAGATGTTTTACTAAATTCCCAACCACTAGTTTACTGTCAAATAAATTTGTGTTTCCATTCCCATTGGTTTTAGCTACAGGCTTTAAGTTTTTTGGCATTGTTACCCGAAACTTATTTGGTTCTGATTTTATTGTACTTCCTTTTTTAAATATAGCTTGTTTTGCGGGTTTAAATCTAATTTTATTTGGTTCTATATCGCCAAAAATATCCGCACTAAGCATTGGATTAAAACGTCTTTCTTCAATTGGCGTTGTATTATCTAAATACTGCTCATCAATTTCTTCGATAAATCGGCTTGGTTCCGAATCAATTAATTTTCCCCATCGATAGCGCGATAATGCGTAGGTTAAATAGGCCTGTTTTTCGGCGCGTGTTAAAGCTACGTAAAAAAGGCGTCGCTCCTCTTCTAGTTCGCTACGCGTACCCATACTCATGGCACTAGGAAATAAATCTTCTTCTAATCCAACAATATACACATAAGGAAACTCCAATCCTTTAGCTAAATGTATGGTCATTAAAGCTACATGATCACTATCGCCTTTATCGGCATCTAAATCTGTGGCAAGTGCAACATCTTCTAAAAACTCCGCCAATGACCCTGTTGTATCGGCAAGTTCCTTTTGGCCTTCAACAAAATCTTTCATACCATTTAAAAGTTCCTCAATGTTTTCCATTCGAGTTATTCCTTCCGGCGTGCCGTCTTTATTAAATTCTCTTATCAATCCAGTAGTGCGCGTGACATGTTCAGCTAACTCAAAGACATCTGCTGTTTGATTTAATATTTGGTAACTTTCGATTAAGGTGACAAAATCCTGAAGTTTTGTTTTAGTACCTGAATTTACATTAACTTCTGTTTTAGTAATGTGTTTCATTACCTCAAAAACAGTTTTCTTATACCCGTTTGCAGCAACAATTAATTTATCGATGGTTGTTTGACCAATGCCTCTTGGAGGAAAATTAATAATCCTCTTTAAAGCTTCTTCATCTGCAGGATTGATAATTAATCGCAAATATGAAAGCACATCTTTAATTTCCTTGCGCTGATAAAAGGACAGACCGCCGTAAATTCTATATGGTATATCCCGTTTACGCAAGGCGTCTTCAATGGCTCGCGATTGTGCATTTGTTCTATACAAAATTGCAAAATCACTATTTTTTAATTGATGTTGCATTTTATTATCCCAAATCGTACTGGCAACAAAACGTCCCTCATCACCATCTGTCAATGATCTATTTACTATAATTTTATTTCCGACATCATTAGCCGTCCAAACTACTTTATCCAGCTTCGTTTGGTTTTTTTCAATAATAGAGTTAGCAGCATTTACAATGTTTTTTGTAGACCGATAGTTTTGTTCCAGCCTGAACACTTTAACATCATCATAATCTTTTTGAAAGTTTAAAATATTGTTGATATTGGCGCCTCGAAACGCATAAATACTTTGCGCATCATCACCTACTACACAGATATTTTGAAATTTGTCTGAAAGTGCCCGAACAATTAAATATTGAGAATGGTTGGTATCCTGATACTCATCGACCAATATGTATTTGAATCTGTTTTGGTATTTCATTAATACCTCAGGAAAACGTGTAAGTAATTCATTGGTCTTTAATAATAAATCGTCAAAATCCATCGCACCTGCCTTAAAACAACGCTCTACGTATTCATTATAAATATCTCCCAATTTGGGTCGTCTTGCCATGGTATCGGCCTCAATCAATTCTGGGTTTTTAAAATATGCCCTTACGGTGATTAAACTGTTTTTGTAGGATGAAATTCTCGACCGTACTTGTTTGTACTTATAAATGTCCTTGTCCAGATTCATTTCCTTGATGATGGAGGCAATTAACCTATCAGAATCTTGGGTATCATAAATAGTGAAATTGCTTGGATACCCTAATTTATCGGCTTCACTACGTAAAATTTTTGCAAATACCGAGTGAAATGTGCCCATCCATAAATTTTTTGCTTCACTAGATCCAACTATTGTCGCAATACGATCTTTCATTTCACGTGCTGCCTTATTGGTAAATGTCAACGCTAAAATATTAAAGGCGTCTACACCTTCACTCATTAAATAGGCAATACGATAGGTTAGTACACGTGTTTTACCAGAACCTGCACCAGCAATAATAATCATAGGGCCATCTTTTTGAATGGTTGGCTCTAATTGTGCTTCGTTTAACTGACTTAAATACTTTTCCAAAACTCGATATAATTTAAAGACGTGAAATTAACCTTTGTTGCGCTTTTTATTAAACGGATTTATTAATAATTATAAACAATTGAAACATACTTAGTGTATTGGTAAATTTTAAATATCTTTATAACTCAAAATATCATGTTATCTTATGAAGTACTTTTTTTTGCCGTTATTTTTATTTGGCGTAATACATATTAACGGACAGAATAATTTAGAACAACAAATTATTGACATTGAATCTAAAATAATTGCATGGCAACGCGATTTTCATGAAAACCCAGAACTATCAAATAGGGAATTTAAAACTGCTGAAAAAATTGCAAAACATTTAAAATCTCTAGGAATTGAGGTTCAGTCAAATGTTGCCCATACAGGTGTTATTGGCATTTTAAAAGGCAAACAATCAGGTAAAGTAATTGCATTAAGAGCTGATATTGATGCTCTGCCTGTTAGTGAACGCACAGATTTAACGTTTAAATCAACTATAGAAACCGAATTTCTAGGAACAAAAACAGGTGTGATGCACGCCTGTGGTCACGATGCGCATACCGCCATTTTAATGGGTGTCGCTGAAATATTATCGAAAAACAAAGATAAAATCAAAGGAAGTATAAAATTTATTTTTCAACCTGCAGAAGAAGGCCCTCCTCCAGGTGAAGAAGGTGGGGCCAAATTAATGATTAAAGAAGGGGTTTTAGAAAACCCAAAAGTAGATGCTATTTTTGGATTACATATTGCAACCTGGGAACCTACAGGTACCTTAGCTTACAAACCCAAAGGTTTAATGGCAGCTAATGAACGTTTTGAGATTAAAATTAAAGGCATACAAACGCATGGCTCTACACCGTGGACCGGTGTTGACCCTATACTTATTTCCACAAAAATAATTGATGCTTTCCAGACGATAATTAGTAGGGAGTCAGAATTAACAAATGAAGCTGCCGTTATCTCTGTTGGAAAGATAAATAGTGGGGTTCGCTATAATATTATTCCTGAAACTTCCGAAATTACAGGTACTATTAGAACTTTAGATATTAGTATGAGAACACATATTTTAAAAAGGATGGCTGAACTCACTGAAAGTATAGCAAAAGCCTATGGTGGAGAGGCAAAAATCGAATTTTTTAATACGTCGGCAATAACATATAATGATCCAGATTTGGTTATTAAAATGCTACCTTCATTAACTAAAGTGGTTGGAGAAACTAATGTGACTTTATCTAAAGCTATAACAGGAGCAGAGGATTTCTCATATTTTCAAGAAGTTGTTCCAGGTTTTTATTTCTTTTTGGGAGGGCAGCCTACAGATAAATCGAAAATATTTCCGCATCATACTCCGGATTTTGTTATCAATGAAAACGCTATGATTATAGGCGTAAAAGCATTAACACAACTTACTTTTGATTTTTTAAACAATTAACATGAAATGCCCATTAACAATTTGCAAACCAACCGATATGATTAACAGGGCATTCCATCTGACCTATAAAAAATAAAGACACTTTGCCATTGACATCACAAGTGCCGTTTACTTCTATGCAAAATTTAAAAGATTGTCTATATTTGGAATTTACTTTTAATTAAAATTAAAGCTCAGAATTTATGGAAACCGAAAAAATTATCGACCTGTTTTTATATACTATTCCATCATTAATTACGGGACTCATCGCCTATTCTTTTTTTAAGGTTCATACAAAAAATGAAGATGGTCGCAGACGCTTTTTGTTAAAAAAAGATATGCAAGTTAACGCTATGCCATTGCGCCTTCAAGCCTATGAACGTATGGCCATTTTTTTAGAACGCATTACACCGTCAAAATTATTAATAAGAATAGCTCCAATATCTTCAAATAAAGAAGGTTATGAATCATTACTTATACAAAGTATTGAACAAGAATTTGAACATAACTTATCGCAACAAATTTATGTAAGCGACAAATGCTGGAGTATTATAACGGCCGCAAAAAATGCGACGATTCAATTAATTCGGAAAGCGAGTTTACTTGAAAAAACAAATACTGCTAATAAACTTCGTGAAGTTATTTTAACCGAAATGTTGGAACGACGAGCTCCAAGCGATGCTGCCTTATCGTTCATCAAAGATGAGGTAAGTAATCTTTGGTAAGTTAGTGGTCTTTTAACTCATTCATTGCAAATCCATTTTGATTTTTGGACTTAGCATAATCAAAACCTTGTTGCCACCAATCAACCATTAATCGCTTACTAAAAATTAGAGAGTTTTCTGTTAATTTTGTTGGTGTATAATACAAATTAAGTTTAACGTTGTTATGAATTGCCGCTAATTTACCTAGAGCAATATCGCTTATTTCAACTTGGTCAAGCAAATGGCTAAACAGATTAATTAAAAGTGAAAACGGGTTTTTGCCCAAAACTTTGTTGTACTCTAAATTTTCGCTTTCCAACACAATCGCATCTACTTCTGTTGCTCCACGTAGAATAGCTTCTCTTATTGGAATTACACAACCTAAACCACCATCGGCATACTCAAATCCATTCCGCGTTGCTAAAGACATAAATGGAATGTAATTGCATGAAATCCAAATCCAATCACAAAATTCTTCATGACTAAAATCTTTAATAGACTTATACTCTACTCTATTTTTTGACAAGTTCGAAACCGTTACAACAACATCTCCCTTAGTAGCTCTAATTAAGTCGAATTCATCCTTAGTGAAGTTTTTAAAAATATTTTTACGTAAAGCTTTGCTTTCTCCAAAAGTGCGCTTCCTTTTTATAAATTGAAGCATGGAATTAAAATAATTAATAGTAACATATTCTCTATGGTCTTTTTGCTTCTGAATAAATGGATTCACACTAAAAATAGTGCTTTGATTTACATTTGTAAAAATATCATACACTTTAGGAATATTATTCACCGCCAAATGAGGAATTAATAAACTACCCGTAGATGTCCCTAAAAAAATATCGTATTGATATTTTTTTTGTTCCATAAGATACTGTGCAACACCACCTGCAAAGGCGCCTTTACTTCCACCACCAGATACTACTAATGCTCTCATAATTAAATTTCCAGTGGGCTTACTTTTTGATTTTTATGCTTGGCAAATTCATAACCCCTTTTCCACCATTGGGTCATTTTCTCTTTATCAAAAATCAAAGAATTGGTTGTTAAGACCGTAGGCGCATAATAAAAATTAATTACCGTATTATTATGCGTTGCGACATATTTACCTATTCTTATGTTTTGCGATTCAATTCTGTCCAACATAAATCCGAACATATTTGTTAATAATGAAAAGGCATTCTTTGAAGGCATTCTATTTAATTGAGTAACCTCTGTTTGTAATATAATTGCATCTACTTCTGTAGCTCCACGACTAATGGCTTCTTCAATGGGCACCATGTTCCCCAGTCCACCATCAGCGTATTCGCAACCATTCTTTTTAACTAAGGTCATAAATGGTGTGTAGTTACAGGATATCCATATCCAATCTACAAATTCCTCATAACTAAACTCTTTTAAACACTTATACTCAACTTGATTCAATGAAAGATTTGAAACAGTAACAACAATGTCCATAGAAGATGATTTTAAAAAGTTGAATTCATTTTCTGTGATGGTATTTATTATTAGCTTTTTAAGATTATGGCTTTCTCCAAATGTTTTACTGCCTTTCAAAAAATTCAGGAAAACATTAATGTGATTGATCCCAATGTTTTGTGTGCCATGTTTATACTTCACAACAAATGGACAGACATCAAAAATACTTTCGTCGTTAACATTTGTATAGACCGATTTAATCTTTTCAATGTTGTTTAAAGCCAAATGGGTTACTAATAAACTACCTGTTGAAGTCCCAATATATAATTGATAATCTCGTTTTAGTTCCTCAATGAGATATTGGGCCACACCACCTGCAAAAGCACCTTTACTACCACCTCCAGATATTACTAATGCTTTCATTTATTAAGGGTATTATTTATTAGATTCTTTGATATGAGCTAACATGTCTTTGGCGAATTTTGAAAATCGCCAATTACCATGCTTAGTTGCTTGTTTTAAATTATCCTTGCAAACCGTATCACAAATTTTCATGCCAATTAAATATTGAAAGGCATTTTTCCTAATTTCAAAATTGAATTTCGGACTTGTATAACCCCTTAATTCCAGATAGTGCATATTCTTGTTTTCTGGTTCAAACTCAGGTGTATTTAATGCCAATGCCAGCCAAAGCGTTCTTACGTTTTTATCATTAAACCCCTGAATTTGTTTTGTTTTTTCTAAATAGTTAATTCGGTTTTCAGGAATATCATTCCATAATGTGTACAGTGCCAATTCTATAGTAAGATACGATTTATCATCCAAAAGGGACTCGTATTTTTCCTTTAATTCTAAAGGGATTTTAGAACTGTTTTTAATGATGGCCTGACGTACTTCAACACTGTTTTCAAAGGCGTTTTTATTAATAAGATTTGGATTTTGAGTTATCACCTTAATTTTAGCTTTATCAGAGATGCCAGAGGTTAAATAGTTTTTACATTTTGAAGTGTTCAAGTCGCAATCTACCATTAAATATTCCTGAATAAAGGTAGATTGTTTTAAGCTTTTTAAAGCGGCTTTATATGGAAACTTCTTATTGAGCAGCCATGTTGCAACAAAGTCTTTTAAGTCCTTTCCACTTACCTGTTCAAGTTCATTTATAAAATCTTTTGTTTCTACATTTTCAAATTGATGTTTTTTAAGATAATTTTTAACCGCCTTTTTAAACAGCTCATCTCCTACTTGTTCCCTTAATACATGTAATGCCCAAGCACCTCGTTTATAAAAGGTGGCACTACTTGCCTTGGGATCTATTAGCGCCGATCCTTGATTTAATTGATCTTGGGACTGTAATTCTTGAGCATATTCAAATAACCGCCAATAGTAATAATCATCTCCAAAAATAGCTCGTTCTGCCAACAAAGCATAATAGGTTGCGAACCCTTCTTGCAACCAATGATGGGTTCCAGATTTCTCAGTTACCAAATCACCAAACCATTGATGTGCTAGTTCATGGGCGTTTACATTCACAAAGTTTTTATCTACAAAAGCAATAGAATCTATGACAAATGAATCAGAAAAGATAGTGGTAGACGTATTTTCCATGCCCGCATATAAAAAATCCTTTACTGGGACTTCTTTGTAATTTTGCCAAGGATATGGTACACCAATCTCTTCTTCTAAAAAATCAAACAGTTGTTTTGTGTATCGATACGTAGGTTCAAATTTTAAGTCCCGATAGTTATCAAGATCTGGATAATAATAAAGTTCTATAGGAATACCGCTTTTCGAAATTACTGTTTTTTTATTATATTTTCCAATTACCAAGGCTACTAAATAACTAGACATAGGCTCTTTCATGTCGTAATTCCAAGTAATTGTATTATCTCCTATTTCTTTATTTGTAAGCTCTCCGTTGGCTATTACTTGATAATCCTTATCAAAAGTGACGCTTAAATCAAACACCACTTTCTCATTCATATCATCAAAACTAGGCAACCAATTACTTGTGTATTTACCTTGACCTTGTGTCCAAACTTGTTTATTGCCCTCTTCAAAACCCCAATCAATAAAATACATGGCTTTCTTTGGACATACCTTGTAATTAAAGGAAATCGAATACACAGAATCTTTTTTAAAATTATGTTTAAGCACTAATTTTTTACCATCGTTTGAATAGGAAGCCATTTTATTTCCTAATAAAACATTTTTAAATGACATATTAACTGCATCTATATAAATAGAATCAATAGACTTTAAAATTTTAACTGAATAATTAACAACCCCAAAGACCTTTAAAGAATCTGGAGCTATACTTAATTGAACGGTTGCTGTTTTAAAGTCCACATACTCGGTTTGTTGTGCATATCCAGAAATATAAACCAATAAAACAGTACAAAGACTAATAAATTTCATACAATAAATATAGCAAAGGTTGGACCAAATTAATAATTATTGCGGTTATTCGTGACAAAAGAATTATTTTAGTTATATGAATACCAATCTTCAAACCCCTATCGATTATTTAAAAGGCGTTGGCCCTAATCGCGCTGATTTATTACGTAAAGAATTGGGTATTCATACGTATCAAGATTTAATCAATTTATTCCCAAATAGATATATAGACAGAACGCAGTATTACAAAATAAATCAGTTACAACGCCATTCGGCCGATGTTCAGATAATTGGTAGTATTACCAGCATAAAAGATGTTGGAGAAGGCCGATCAAAACGCTTGGTAGCGACCTTTAAGGACGATACGGGAGCCATGGAATTAGTGTGGTTTAGAGGACATAAATGGATACGAGAAAGCTTAAAACTAAACAAGCTGTATGTTGTTTTTGGGAAAATAAATTGGTTTAATAACATCGGCAACATGCCACATCCAGAAATGGAACTTATTGAAGAGCATCAAAAAAATCTTCAATCAGCTATGCAACCAGTATACCCATCGACAGAAAAACTTTCAAATAAAGGCATAACAAATCGTGTGATTATAAAAATCATGCAACAATTGTTTTTAGAAACTAAGGGAAAATTTGTTGAAACGCTATCAAATGATTTACGAACCGAACTAAAACTCATAAATAAAAGTGAAGCACTTTTCAATGTCCATTTTCCAAAAAATCAAGAGCTATTGGCTAAGTCTCAATACCGATTAAAATTTGAAGAATTATTTTATATTCAGTTACAATTAATCATTAAAAACTTAATCCATAAATCAAAAATAAAGGGGTTTAAATTTAAGAAAGTAGGAGCGCTTTTTAATATCTTTTTTAAAGACCATTTACCCTTCGAATTAACAAACGCGCAAAAGCGCGTTTTAAAAGAAATTAGAGCAGATTTAGGTAGTAATGCACAGATGAATCGCTTATTGCAAGGTGATGTGGGTTCTGGAAAGACCATTGTAGCCCTTATGTCAATGTTAATAGCACTTGACAACGGTTATCAGGCTTGTTTAATGGCACCGACTGAAATTTTGTCAGTCCAACACTACAATGGATTGTATGATCTATGTAATAAATTGAATATCAGTATTTCACTATTAACTGGTTCAACTAAAACTTCAGAACGAAAGAAAATTCATAAATCTTTAGAAAATGGAGATTTACATATCCTAATCGGCACTCATGCGTTGCTTGAAAATAAGGTGATTTTCAAAAATTTAGGGCTTGCAATTATTGATGAACAACATCGTTTTGGAGTCGCACAACGAAGTAAATTATGGCAGAAAGGCCCTCCTCAATCCTCCCAAAGGGAGGAAGCAAAAACCATCCGTCAGAAATACATGACCGCTCGTCCTTCGACATATAAATTATTAAAAGAACTTCAATCAGAAAATAAGAAAAACAGCACTCAAGCTGAATCCATTTTATGGAAATTTTTAAGGAGTAAAAAACTTGAACACAAATTTAGAAGGCAGCATATTATTGATGAATTTATAGTTGATTTTGTCTCGTTGGAAAAAAATTTGATAATTGAAATTGATGGTGGCCACCATAATACCATTGAACAAAAAGAAGCTGATGTGATGCGAACCGAAATATTGAATGAAATTGGTTTTAAAGTCATTCGATTAACTAACGAACAGGTTATAGGAGATATTGACAACGTTTTAATATATATTGAGAAACAATTGAAAAGTCTCCCCTCTGGGGAGATTAGAGGGGCTTTTATTCCACCACATATTTTGGTTATGACCGCTACCCCTATTCCACGCACCTTGGCGATGTCTGTTTATGGTGATTTGGATATCTCTGTTATCGATGAATTGCCACCTGGAAGAAAGTCTATAAAAACCGTACATCGGTATGATAAAAATCGATTGAAGGTTTTTAAATTCATACGAGATGAAATACAAAAAGGGCGACAAATTTATATAGTGTATCCATTAATTCAAGAAAGTGAAACAATGGATTATAAAGATTTGATGGATGGCTATGAAAGTATTTCAAGAGACTTCCCTTTACCAAATTATCAAATCTCTATTCTACATGGTAAAATGAAACCTGCAGACAAAGATTATGAAATGCAACGGTTTATAAAAGGAGAAACTCAAATTATGGTAGCCACTACAGTAATCGAAGTAGGTGTTAACATTCCAAACGCTTCAGTTATGATTGTTGAAAGTGCGGAACGATTTGGATTGTCGCAGTTGCATCAATTACGAGGTCGTGTTGGTCGTGGTGCCGAACAAAGTTATTGTATTTTAATGACGAGTCATAAATTAAATAATGATAGTAAAACACGGTTAGAAACCATGGTAAAAACCAATGATGGTTTTGAAATTGCTGAAGTCGATTTACGCTTGCGAGGCCCTGGTGATATTATGGGAACCCAACAAAGTGGCGTATTAAATTTAAAGATTGCTGATATTGTTAAAGACAAAGACATTCTTCAATTGGCAAGATATCATGCTAAACGTGTTTTAAATAATGACCCCTCCCTAGCCTTACCAGAGCATAAAGTATTTCTTGACACTTACAAACAATTAAGCAAATACAAGAATATTTGGAATTATATTAGCTAATAAAATATAATTGAATGTCCGTATTCATTCATAATACCATTTTTGTCATTCAGAATGGAGTGAAACGAAATGAAGAATCTATTGAAAATCAATGAGATTCCTCCTTTGTCGGAATGACAAAATCATTATATTTTCAGACTTATGACAAATTACGGACATTCAAAAAATATAATTAGCCATTCGTTTTACAATAATAAATATCTTAAAACTTTGAAGTCACAAAATAGAAAGCATTGTTTGATTGATAACCTCAATACTTTATCTTTACTCAGATTTTTATGTTGAATAATTAAGGATTTCGTGAACCTATTTATATATTTTTTTACATTGTTGTCCGATAAAAAAGAAGCCAAAAAGATGGCTTCTTTAAAT
>TARA_R110002167_G_scaffold78562_5_pt1 | contig 18288 bp, 13 predicted proteins | sample TARA_R110002167 | Tara Oceans TARA_R110002167 (sample SAMEA4398238) | marine metagenome | biome: Polar Biome; feature: [MES] marine water layer (ENVO:01000295) within the mesopelagic zone...; material: water (ENVO:00002006), including particulate matter (ENVO:01000060) such as...... | reverse complement strand
CTTTTAACGGAATTATATTCCTACGCACCTATTAGTGCAAATAGTAACACAGATTTTTATTTAACCACATACGGTATAAAAAAGGTGGAGGTATACTCCTCATTTACCTCAACTACCTCATCAAATTACGAACCTAATTATACATATGACTTACATATAAGTGGAGATTCTTTTTCAGCACACTCGACAACTACAGGTACAACATCTATCCCTATAAGTAATATGGACAGAGAATATGTTTGCCCAATGATTAATGATGTTAATAAACAATATAAACCATATAGTTTTAGTGGTGTGTATAGTGGTAATTCTGGTGGTTCATTGGCTTTAGATGAAAACAACCCTAAACACTACATGACTTACACCGTTAAAAGTAGTGGTGTGTATAGATTTACGTATAAAGCATTTTTAAATGTTAAATATATAGATACAGAATGGTGTAATTATGTCAGTCGGATATGTCCTAGTACTGTTACAGCGACAACAGGAGTATTCCCACAAAATGACTACCAAACAAAAAGATTAATCAACACATCAATTATACAGGGTGGGGAAGATGAAACAAGAACTACACTACAAGATACCGGTGGAAAGGGCCACCCAGGTTATAGATATAAAAAACCAGGAGATGGTTGGTGGGACGAAACCCCAATCAATAGTGGGATAATGAAATTTAATTTTACAGCTTCTATATTAAAATACCCAAGTGGGTCTACAACTAGTGGTGTTGTGACAGGTGGTACCTCAGGTACCCCAAATACAATTGTAAGTACAACAGTTAAAAGAGCAAATATAGACGGTAGTGCTGATAACTACTTAACTTTAGATGTTAGTGAAAACGACAAATATTCTAACACATATAATGTTTGTATAACTACTGGAGCATCCGCAACAACTATATTTTCTAAACAAATACCAATAATACTAGATACCGGCTTAATAAGTTTAGCCGCTGGAGAGGTGATAGAATTAGCTTACGACCTAAATTGGGAAAGTATATCTAAAGGTAATTATTTTGGTGGTGGAGGTACAACAAATTTAGATATTAATTTAGGTCATCAGTTAGATAATTTAGGTAATAAAACAGCGTCACCTTGGTATCGTGGAGTTAAGTTATCTAGTTCTATAATTAATAAAAATCTATTTTTTGATTCTAGTCGACCATCTAAACCTTTTACAATGAAGACTGATGGTATGGATACACAAGTAAGGTTAGATGGTACCCTATATTTATCTGACCGTAAATGTGGCAATATAAAAATACCTACTATAACACCAGAATCGTTTTTACAACAAACTTTTTTAGATAGTTCAGCACCTAACCATAAATTAGTGTGGGATATAACTTCACAAAAACCAACAAATAATTGGCAAAATTTGCTAGAAAATAACACCATTAAAGATTACCACTTAACAAATAGTAGTAATAAATTAACTAGTATGAAAAAAGAAGGTGTATTTTGTTTTTACCTACCGGAATACGATAGTGACTACGGAACAAAATGTGATTTTAACTTTCCACAAGTAACACAATCATATGTTATAGTTAATACGTTTAAAAACTTTTTTGGTGGTGATTTAACACATTACATAGTTGTAACACCAACATGTACGTTTTATAAACCATGTACCAACACAAAACTTTTAACCGATTATGATATTTTACATAAAACTAGACCAGATAGGTGGAAAATACAAAATGTTGATAAAAAAATAACCATAGACGGTAAAGAAATAACAATATTAACAAACAATTCTAACGCGAATACGAGACCTAAAAGACTTCCCAACCAAACGATATGCAAGTACTTTTGTGATTGTGGGCAAGACGTAGCGGAGTACCTAGAGATAGACCCAATATATGGTATAACTGATGTGTTTACAGATTTAAATGGTAACAACTGTACTGATTGTGTTGAAGATTCAAGAAAACACTGTACTCAAATACACGCAAAATGTAAACCAGTAATAGTAGAAGATTGTTCCGAACTTAAAGATTACGCACAATCTAACACAGAAACTGGGATACCTATTAAATTAAAAGGTACGGTAGTAGTTTATCCAAACACAACAACCAAATCTACTAAAGGTCCAGGTGAAAGTGGTGACGATGAGGTTGAAGTTAAGGGACGTGCTGAAAGTGGTGGTGGTGGCCAAACATTTTATTCCTGTGACGCTGGTGTTTGTTTTGAAGATAGTAGAGGTATTTACGGTAGTTTAGATGAGTGTATATCTATATGTGTGGAAACTAGAGGTGGTGGACCACAACCCCCTAAAGACCCAGATAGTCCAACAGAAGAGTCAACGACTGAAGCTGTTATAGAAAGTAAATCTGTAATAGAGGATGGGGTAAAAGGTAAACCAACCTCTAAAGATGAAATAATGGAGTTACTTAAAGACTCTATAAAAGAAAAAGAAGAAGCTGGTATTTGTACAAAAGGTAACTATTGGTGTGAAAAAAGAGGTTGCATACCATTAAAAGAAGAATGTTAAAAATATAAATAATGTCAATATCGTATGTAGGTAATATGAAATTAAATGGGTATAAGATAACCAATACTTTAAGTGGGTCTTGTAACGGTAGTATTGTGGGTGCAAATATATCAGCATCTACTAATAGTGCACCATACCTTGTAAGTTGGTCTGGCACAAATACTTCATATACAGCCAACACATTTGATATTAGTAATTTATGTGCTGATAACTATGTTGCTACAATAACAGATTATACAGGAGCAACCGCAACAACCACAATAACATTAAGTGCTTTTACAGTACCCGATATAACAGCAAGTTTAACCAATGATGACTGTGTACTGGACCCAAATAAAAGAGGTACTATAACTGTAGAAAATTCTACAACCACAACACCAACATACACTTACGAACTAAGAAAAAATAATAAATTATTAGACACCTATTATGGTAATACTGGAAATACAAATCACTCTTTTAGTGGTATAGAAAATGGTTTATATACAGTTACTGTGATGGAAGAAAAAATCATAGACTTTAACACTAGACCATCACAAAGTGGCTGTACGGAATATAATTTTAATGATGGTGGTACACCATACGGTTGGTTACTACCTAATGTTATTGGTAATACATGGGAAAACTTCCTCCCAAACGCACCATTTCACCTTAGTTTCCTCCCTGGTTCTCCTGGTTGGGGCCCAGCAACAGGAGGAACTCAAATATATTATGAGGCAGGTTTATTACCAGATGGTACAATAGATACAGCTAATCCTTATGTTTGGTTTTACACTGGTAATACTTTAACAAGAAAAACCGATTTAGGTCAAGACTGGTACTTAGGTGTCAGTGCTTTAACAACAGAAGAAGGTAATAACAATGTGGGCCCAGATATAGCCCGAAGTGTGGGTAATATAGGTAAATTTTACTACAACAGTGTAATCAATAAATTTGTTTATTTATGGCCAAGTTATTTAAATTTAATTAGTTGGATAACTTATGACCCACGTGAAAATTATGGGATACCAGGTAATCCAAGAAGTTCTAACCTAACAGGGGCAACTTCAGGATTTTCTATAACTAACGTATCAGCAGTGGATGTTACTGTAGACCCATCTTCAGGAAATGTAGCTGCATTTAGTGGTATATATCCGGATGGTGGTACTGATGGTAAATTTTATGCAAGTTCTACAGCAAATAATGCTAGTATTGGTGGCATGTTAAGTTTATGCTCTTACAATAATTATTCCTGGCAAACTACATTTAATGCTACAGCAGACAATGATGGTGTGTATATATTTTTATCAGCGTTTAGAGATGATACCGCTAAATACGGACCTTCTGGTGTGACATACAATCTATACTTACAATGTAATGGGACCTCAGGAAAGATTTCTATAGGTCAACAAGCCGGTTCAAGTGGATACGGAATTAAAAGAGACGGGTATCAGTTTAGAAATTGTTTTCAGGGAGCCTGCACCACAAATAACCCAAATGCGGGTAAAGTTACATTAGCTGCATATGGTACTTATTTAACCCCCTTTAGTGCAGGAACAGGTTCCTGGAATAATATGGGAGCTGTGAGAGTAAAGGTAGACCGTACAGGAACTGTTGGAGAACAGTTTAAGATACAATTTACGGAAACAATGGGTACCGGTTCTAGTGCAACCAGAGCGATAGGACAATCAAACGGATATAACCCAAGATACGATATTAACTTTAATCTTTTAGATACTAGTACTTGGTCAGGAAATACTTTTTCAGCTTATGATGATTATGATTTTATACAAAGATATGATTTGTGTAAGTTCTTAGGGTCAAAAAAAATAGGGTATGGACAAAGTTCACAACCATCTCTAAGTTTTTATCATATAACATTTACAGGTAACCCAAGTCAACAAGACATTCTACCACCAGACTGTGGTAATAGTCAAGGACCATCCAACACTATTACAATAACGGCAACTACCGGAACAACAACAAACATAATAAAAACAAATAATACAAGTAGTTATAGTTCCACAGAACCAAACGTACCAAGAGTTAACCCAAGAGTTAATGTATCCCTACAAACAATGCCATCACCAAATGTTAGTATTGTTGGTTTAAGTAAACCTAATGTTAAATTAAATACACAGATAGGAAATAAACCAGCATTATCGGTTTATAACGCAAGTCAAGGGGGTGGTGGTGAAATAAAAGTATATTATGGTGGTAATAATGCAGATATGTTATTGGGTAATATGTATGCTAAATTTAGGATATATCCTTATATAACAGAAGAAGAAATGGTAGCAACAGCACCAGTATATGAAGCTATTTTTGATACCCTACCTAGTTATTATGACAGTACAAGTCAAAGTAACATACTAAGTGCTAGCACATTTATTCCTTGGTCTGGGTTTTGTACTGGAAGTAGTTGGGAATACATTATCCGACCTAGTTACTTATTTAAAGACAAGACATCATCTAACGATATATGGATTGATACTGCTTCATACCCATCTAGTAAAATGGTTTCTAACAGCCAAGATTTTTATATGGCTTTAGTTAAAGACCCACCAATACCAGTTTTAGCGTTGGATAACTTTAGGATACCACTAAACAGGCCAGCACAGTTAACGTCAGAAAGTGTTTTAGTTGAGGGTATGCCCGAAACTACTAGTGAAGCTTTTAGTAGTGCGACATATAGACATGATATTAGGAGTGCTATTGCTAGTATTCCTTTTGTAACAGTAAATGGTGTTGCGGTCTCAGAAGGTGTATCGGGATATACGGCTGAAGGCGAGGTTAAAGTATATGGCCCTAGTGCACGTACCATCACTAATGTTCATACTTTTCTACCTACAGGTGATTATCGATTATCTTTAGGTAATAAATCAATAACATTTTTTCCTGAAACAGTACAAAATGGTGACCAACTACAAATACTCTATGATGCGGTAGGAGGTTCTTGGGCCGAATTCTTTACTGTACCAGAAACCGTAACCACCACTAACACCGAAATTATTTTTGAAGAAAATGGGTATTACTATATTAATTTACAAAAACAATCATTAGGTGCGGTTGTGTTCGCAATTAATGGTATAATACAAGCGGATGGGGTCAGTTATGTTAAAACAAGTGATACAAGAATACAACTTTTAGCCTCACTAGACACATACAAATCAGGTGATACTTTTGGGTTATTCTACAAAACTATTTATATGGTTACGGGACTAAGTATGAATAAAAAACCACAAATACCAATAAATTACCTAAAGGATAAAAGCTTAATAGACACTATAAGAGTAAGGTTATTTAATGAAGATGGTAATATAGTACAAGAACTAAATCAAACAATAGCAGCAGATATGGTGGGAGCAGTGTATAGAACTTTTACTCTCCTACCACCAGCTCCTGGTAACTACGAATATAGGGTGTCTATAACTAGACAATATCCTTTATTAAATGGAGAAAGTGTTTATGCAACAAGTCAAACGGATGTAGTTCCATTTGAAATAACGAGAAATGTATTCTATTCACCAGATGGCATACACCCAAGTAACAGGAAGGGTCCAGGTGGAGCTGAAGGATTTAGTGGTGCCTATTAAACATTTTGAAATAAAATGTATTTATGATAAAGTAAAAAACTATGAGTTATATAATTAAAAACAGTACACAAGGAGCGATAGTAGCTCGTCTAACCGACGCAGGTAGAAAAAAACTATCAGAAGGAAAATTAAATATAGGACTTTTCCAATTAGGGGATAGTGAGATTTGTTACGATTGCTACAACCAAACCCCATTAGCAAGTTCAGGATTACATATATTACAGGCAGAGCACAACGCACAAAACTTAAACCCGATGCCTGAAAAAAATAAAGGACACATTAAATATCCATTTGCTGGTGGACTAAGTAGTGGTGATACATTCGGACCCACAATACCACAACACCAACAAAACGATGTGTACAATACCGCAACTCAGAGAGGATTTTTTACTGGAACAACAGACAATACTACCGGTGGACAAGGTTCATACACTTATTTTTCAGCCAATACGGGAGCATCTTACACACTATCATCAAACTGGAACTTATGTGTTTCAGCGATGACAGGTGGAAGTCAAGTACATTTAACTACAGCAACAACACTATGTTCTCTACAACAATATTCACCAATAATAGGTGATTTAATTTCAGTTACTTATGAGTTTTCTGGGGCAAATTGTTCACAACTTAATTATACCGCAGCTTCAACAACATTATTTTATCAAATAACAGCTGGTAATAGTAATTCAGCACAAACTAACGCTTCATTATGGTTAACACTAGATAGACTTATACCTAATTTTAGTGGTGTAACTACTCAGATGGATGATGTCTGTATGAGAGTTAGGGTTTACCCAGCATCATCAGCCAATCCTATGACCACAACTAGTATTTACAATACAGCAAACACAATTAGTTGTTGGTGTGACGATACACTATCATTTAATAATTGTTGTGACACATCTAACACTGATGTTAAAATATGGAATATGAATATAAATTGGACACACCAAGTAGCGGGAGTAGCTTCCCCATCTGCTGGTGTTTATGTTGGTGTAGACAATTATGGGTCCAGTGGGTACTGTGGTTCCAAAGAATATTTTGGGTTAGAAAGTAATGACGGACAATCATTTACAGACCAAGTTACAGATTATTACCACCAAACAGTAATTGGGGGTACATTCTACTTTGATTCTTTTTACAATACAAGAGTAGTTTTACCAGAAGACCAAAAATGTGCGGGGTTCATACACTACACCAACAATTCAACAACAGATTTCTACGGTGAAAAATTCGCAATGAAAGACACCACAATGACAGGGATTGGTGAAGCTAAAAACTTTAAACTACATTTACCTTGGTTAATGTGGCATAAAAAAAGTTTACAAGGTACTGGTACTGGTACCGGAGCTGGTAACGAAACAATACTAGGACAAACATTCTATGTAGACCCACAAGCCTACCCAAGTGTGTTCCCAATCAACCCACATTTAATGTTATCTAGTAAAAATATTAATATGAATGATGATGGTTTAAGATACTATCATTTATGGGATGATAATATTGGTAGTGGAGCCACACCTAATAGGGTTGGAAAAGTATTTCCAGATTATAAAATGGTTGTTATAGATGATGAGGAATTATTAACAGCTATGTCGTATAAATCGAATAGAAGTTGGACTTTACCAGCACCTAGAACACAAAAAGTTCCGGCGGGTACTGGATGTCCTACTGGAGCATGTGCAACTTTTGGAGCGGTACAGACACCAGGTAATAAACTTTACATGACTTATTTATTTGAAAATAATATAGTAGGTACTGCTGGTATGACTACTGGTTTACACTGTAACTACTTTGTTAGTGAAATGTTAGAACCAGGTGAAACACCATTTGATGTAGGATTTACTTTAGGTGCTGAGTTTCCTTATTTAAGGGATAATTTTTCTTTAACCGGTACTGGTTGGGAAGCTGACACATTACATATATTATGGCAAATCGTACCTAACGGACAAAAGGTTTCCTCTAATGGTTGGAATATGAAAAACATAACAGCTGAAATTCCAGGACACACAGTAGGAACCAAAATATCAGCAACAAACATAATCAACCAAACATTCTTTATAACAGGAAATGATACAGACTCAGCCTGTAACCCAACACCAACAAAATATAATCTAGATGACTATATTAACATACCACAAAATGGTGATTTAGGTGGGTTAAATTTTGGGGACGAGTACTTCTTTTACGGTAGTATAGAAACTGACATTATGGCAACAATATACGAAATGAAACATGTGGTACAATTGGGAGCAACCCAGTACATAACCTCAACAAACCCAACATGGTTGGATTATACAGCTGTTAATGGGTACACCAATCCTAGGTTAACCGAAATTGGTTTATATGATAATGAGAACGGATTCCCAGACTTAATGGCTATAGCAAAATTGCAGTCACCTGTTGAAAGAACCAGTACTCAACAATTTACAATAGCTATTGATTTTTAATGGGGTATTTAGGGATTTATAATAATACATTATCAGGTAACACTTTTAGACTATATCTTTCAGATTATGGTAGAAGTGTTATTGGTACTGGAAATGGTTTACTTGACTCCATAAGACAATTTGGGCTGGGTGATTCAGATATTGATTATCGTAGATTCGTAGGTAGTGGTAGTTGTAGTGAAGAAACCGGGTTAAGTGCTTTTACAGGTTCATGTTTTTATGACTTGCCGGATATAAGAGGTGGAGAACCAACACAAACTAAACAAAGTTTTGGTACACTACCCTCGATTTTTAGAGGAGCAAGAACTAATATTAAGTCTGGGGTAATGTCTTTAATGGAAACTTCATTAGGTGTAGCACCGACTAATAATAGTACTCTCTGGGCAAAATATAAAAAACCAAATAACCCAAACGAAATAGAAGAACCAAACAGTGGTAATTTTGATACTTGTTGGGAAGTAGGTAAAAACATAACAGAATTTTACCCAACTTACTGTATAAGTTGTGCTGACTTTAATGGTGATGGTAATGTAGATATAAAAGACTTAATAACATTTTTAAATTTAATTGGGTCAGAAGCTAAGGTTGGTAATGAGTTAGTTGGTGATTTTAATGGGGATGGTAAAGTAGATAAGGAAGATTTGATGATTTTTATGGAGTGTTTAAGGTATAATAATAGAAGTATAGAGAGTTATTGTAAAAATAAAGAAGTTTATTGTTTATTATGTAAACATTTAGGCGTGGAATCACCTTGTAATGGTGATTGTTTAAAATGTGTGTAATAATGATAAGAAATCGTTTAACGAGATAATTATATAATAAGAGAATAATAATATGGGTTATATAGGTGCACAAACAGCAACAACATTGACGGTTCAGTTAACTGAGCAAGGTCGTCAGTTAATGCTATCAACAGGAAGTTTCATAAGTTTGTTTGATAAATTTGTCCTTTCTGATGGTAATATAGACTACAGAAATACACAAGCACATGGTGATAGTAGTAGTACAGCTAACAATTCTGCACAGTTAGGTTATATACCTGATGCTACGGGACAAGATAGTAACTATAAAAATTCTATAAGTAACGGTTATACCATAAATAACGCTGTATGGCAAACCCCAGCAGCTAACAAAGTATTCAACCAAAGTAAAAAATATGTTTCTATTGGTGTTAGAGGTGCTGATAACTTAGTTAAGTATTATAGAAATGAAGTAGATATTGATGTTTATTTATCAGATTATTATGTTCTATGTAAATTATTTGCGTCAAAATACATTAATGACCATAAAGATGTGTTATCTTCTGCAGCGACAACAATATCTACAGCGATGACTAATTATTTTGAAAATACATTAAATATTCGTAATAATGGTGAATATCTAAACTTCTTAAATCAGTTATCAGAGCACGGAGTAGGACAATATATTGATTATGTAGACTCTGTTAAAATATACGATGGAACAAATTTCTCAACAAGTAGTGTAAAATTAGTACCTATAAAAGATAGTAGTTATTACAACGCACTTGCAATGGCTGGAGGAGCATTTATGAATAGAGGTGAACATACAGGTATAGAGTTTACTGGTACAAACTTAAAAGGTTTACAATTACCATCACCATTTTCTTTGGTATTTTCACCAGGATTAGACGAAAACGGTGGTAGATATTTAAGAGGTACTGGAAGGTATGGTATTGGATTTGCAGCTTTTGATGTTGGGTACTTAAATTGTGGTGGAGCAACAACATGGAATCAAAACGGAGAATCATACCCAACGTTCAGTATGGACAATAATCAAAATGGGTGGGTAAATGATGTCGCGGGTGAAACAGAACCCCTAATAGGTTTTGTTAGTTCCATAGATATGGAAAGAGAAATTAAAATAAATGACGGTGGATTTACTAATCCAGCTTATAAAAATATAAACACAACAATCCCAACAACAAGACTAGTCATTAATGTAACAAATTCAAATTTTGCACCAACATACTACCCAATTAAATTAAAAAGATTAACTCAAAACCAAGGTGAATACATAAACATCAATAAGAATGACAATAAAGGAATTAATGTAACCTACACCACACACCCTTCCGATACATTTGGTTTATTGATGGGTAGTATGGAATATACAGCTAATTGGAATAATAACGAACAAGGTCTAAAATCTGGTGGAGCTAGATTTTCACTTTACCCATCTAAAGATAATGGTTTAACTACTGTAGCGGGTAATGTATTAGGTGAGACCGACCCATATTATACTTTGTTTACAAGACAAGCAAAAATGGCAGATGATATATTCACTACCATCGCTATACAAAATAATAGTTATTGGAAAACAGACACCTATAGTGGTGGTTACATACCAGGATTAAGTGGTAGTGGGTTAACGTCCTACAATGTATCTATACCGGTAAGTTGGGAAGTACAAGCGTCGGACCAAAATGGTGTAACACCATGTAAATTAACCGTTAGGTTTAAATTTAATAAAGCAGCACTTGCCCCATCATTAGCCTATAAAAACACATCATCACAAAACTACTACAGAATGTATGATAATGCTACATTCCGTTTTTACGGGGAAGCAGGTGGTGATAGAAGTTCTTATTCGGAAGACCCTAGAGGGCATAACAGTTCAAATCCGTGGCAAACAAGTGGTGGAAAAGCTTTATTTTTTAAAGTCACACACGGACAAGTAATAAATTAAATAAAATGGATACAAAAGCTTTAGAATTTTATAGAAATGAAAGTAAATGTACTGAAAATAGTACTTTAGCTGGAAAGGAAACTATCTTATATGTAGACACTCAAAGAATTAGAGGAGCAAGAAATAGATTCGTAGACCAAGTTAGAAGTAGTGAGTCTAGTAAGTACTACGGTACACCAGGAGAATATAATGCAGTATACCTACCATCTAAATATATATCGGTAGTTAGTCCACCAGACAAAGGAAAATATATGTTTATAAGTTACACAAGTAATCCATCACTAACAACCGGTAGAGTATTTCCAGGAATTCAAAATAACTCAAATGGTAGAACGGAAGGAAGTCCGTTTCATGTCACACCTCTTTACTTTGTGGGTAGAGCGTCGTTAGTTTTAGACAAAGCTATAAAATCAAGTAATTATAAAAGTTGGATTTAAAATGGGAAAATTTAAAAAAATACAAACAAGTGATAAAAGAATAGAAGCTGTACTAGTACCTTATAATGCTTCTGCGGGTACTGGATGGAATTCTATAAGTGGTGCAAGTTTACCATTTACGATAATACAAAGAAACCCATCCAATGGTAGAGCTTTTTCTAATCTATACTCATCATTTAATATGCCAGCAAATAGTGGTGCAACCAATGCATTCCTATCAACATGGGCTAACACAGGATTTAGTGGGCTATCAAGACCACAAGCAATTGTCGTTGAAATACCAAAAACCGAATACGGTGTTTTAATAGATGGTAGAACATTAAAGCTATTAGTCCCAAAAAATATAGCGGGGTCAGAAGGTAATTACGAATTATATAGTTCTTACTACAACCCATTAGCGACATCATCAGATAATTCAGACGAAGGTGAATATTTTGGTAATCCAAGAATAACTGGGAATATTGTTGGTAATCCAGGGTTACCTTCTACTAATGTTGCTTTTTTATTTTGTGACGAAATACTAGGGCCATCTTTATCGGCTTCCAACACAAGTATAACGAGCTGGTCTAGTGGTTGGGTCTCAGGAACAACACCAACAGGATACCCTAACAGTGGTGTAGATAATTTTAGATTCACAGAAACAGTATCCTCATCAAACACCCCTAAAGCTTACGCACAAGTACAAGACCGACCAGTTGGTATCGCATACTTAGATAAAGGATTTGCTGTAATAACAGACCCAGGTATTATATCTAATTTTAATTATAGTGGAGCGTCAACAGGTGGTACATTAGCTTATCCATTCCACAAAGGTAACCCAAACGCAAACTCAATGGAATTTGCGTCGGGTGCTACACAGATATACTTCACCGGAGCAAGTTCAGCTAATTGTACTTTTTATTCTTTTGAAAAAGAATATAGAATAGTAGTAGATATTGTAGCCGCAGCAGGAGAATTTTACGTAACAGAAAACCAAACAGCTTCTGCAGCAGAAACACCTTACTATGGTGCTGGTGGAGAAAATACCGGAATACAATTCCAAACACCTTTTGGTGATGTGCATAATATTTGGGATTTATCAGACGTTACCTCTTCTTACATTACTGAAATAGGGCTATACGATTCATCTAATAGACTAATAGCTGTCGCTATACCGGACAGACCGATAGAAAAAGCAAAAAATACACCAGTAAATTTACAACTAGTACTTACTTTTTAGCATCACCTTATTACTATTAAGTAAAATATAATATTATATATGGATAATATAGGTACAGCTCCAAAAGTTCTAGGTCTAGACATATCAACTAAAACGATAGGTTGGGCACTATTCGACATACAAAAAAAAGAATTATTAGAACTAACTCATTTTTCTCCTAAAATTAAACCACAGCCAGAAGATAAAATAGAGGAGATGCTACTTAAGGCAGACCAATTCAGAAATAAATTAATTGATTATAAAGATATTGGGGTAACTAAAATTATAATTGAAGAACCCTTAATTAACTCTAATAACATAAGAACAGTAGCTGTCCTACTGAGGTATAATTCATTCATCACTAGAATTATATATGATGTTTTAGGTCTAATACCGGAATACATATCCACATACAACTCAAGGAAATTTGCTTTTCCAGTCTTATTTACTGAAAACCCTAAAGGTAAAAAAGTTTTATTTGGTAAATATAAGGTTGGGTGTGATAAAAAACATATTATTTGGGAAAAAGTTTCAGATAAAGAACCACACCTTACATGGACTTACACTAGAAACAATACCCTAAAGAAAGAAAATTTTGATATGTGTGATGCATATGCATGTGTACTAGGTCACATGAAACAAAAAGAAATTTGGTAATTGATTACCTATAAAAAATTCCATACATTTATATTATGGACGATTCACCACTACTATTAGAACTATTACAGGACGTTTTAGGAGAAATAAACTCACACTACCCAAACAAAGGACAAATATCATTTGATTGTCCAGTATGTTCCTATGACATAAAAGGACTAGACACAGGAGACGGCAAAGGTAACTTTGAAGTCAACTACAGTCAAGGAGTCTATAAATGTTGGGCATGTTCAGAAGTTTACGCTACCCACGGTTCTATAAATAAATTATTTCTAAAATGGGGAAATAAAAGACATAAATCTACTTGGGAGTTAATAGGTGGTGACTTTATAAAAACAAAAAAACAAAAATACGAAGACGTTAAATTACCCCATCACTACATCTCGTTTACCAAAGGAAATAAATTAACAATACCATACAAAGAGGCTTACAATTATCTAAGAAAAAGAAATATAAGTGATGTTATGATAAGTAAGTATTCTATAGGTTATACCACAGAAGGGCCGTATAGAGGTAGGATAATAGTGCCATCATTTGATAAAAATGAAGAAATTAATTATTTTGTTTCACGTTCTTATGTTGGGCATAAAAACAAATATAAAAATCCAGAAGCTGAAAAAGACAAAATAATTTTTAATGAACATTTAATTAATTGGGAAGAAGACGTATATTTAGTTGAAGGAGTGTTTGATATGTTTTTTGTACCCAACTCCATACCACTACTAGGAAAAAATGTAAGTGATAAGTTATGGGGTATACTATATGATAATTCCAAAAAACACATAGTTATATGTTTAGATGGTGACGCTTGGAAAGATTCAGAAAAATTATATAGAAAATTAGATGGGGGAAAATTAAACGGAAAAATAAGACTTTTAAAAGTACCACAAGATAAAGATGTAGGTGAATTAGGTGGTATAAAAGGGTTAGAAGAAATTAGATTATTATAATATGAAAATAACAAAAGAATTAGCTAAATTTAACAACATTAAGTTTCACGACAAGGAACACATATACTACTTAGACAAAGTAAGGACCAAATCAGTAACATCTATTATAGGTGAGTATAAACATCCATTTGATAAAGACTATTGGTCACAAAAGAAAGCAGACGAAAGAGGTATTAGTAAAGAAGAAATTTTAAAAGAGTGGAAATATAAATCAGACTTTTCATGTGAAAAAGGTTCTGCTTTTCACGAATACGTAGAAAATTTCTTAACTAACAAACTATTCCCGTTTCCCGACCACAAAATTAAGGAAGCTTTGGGGGGTTCTGAAAATATGTTAGAATGTAAAAAAGCGGTAAGTAAATTAATGGTTATGTTTGATGATTTTTACGAAAAATCATTTGGTAAATTAATACCAGTACGAGCTGAGGTTGTGGTTGGAGATAAAGACTGGGGAGTGACAGGAATGATTGACCAACTATTCTATAATGAAAAATCTAAAAAATTAGAAATCTGGGATTGGAAAACCAACAAAGCCATAAAAGAAAAAAATAAATGGCAACAGTTTAAAGAACCATTAAGTCACCTTGATGTGTGTGAACTAAACACATATTCACTCCAGTTATCTTTTTATAAGTTAATAGTTGAAAGAAATACAGAATTAGAGTTGGGTGATTCTTACATAGTTTGGTTTAATGAAAATAATGAAACATATAAAATTATTAAATGTTATGATTTCAGAGAAGAAATATTAAAAATAATGAATAAATGATAGATATAATAAACACTAAAAAATACGATAGACTTAAAAAAGTAAAATTAGGTAAGTTAAAAGATTCTTGGAGTCACGACCTAAGACCCAACCCAATTAAAAAAATAATACACATATTAAGAACCATACTACTACTTAATTTTTTCAAAAAAAGAAAAGAAAATAAATTAAAAAATAATATAATTAAAGAGGGGTACAACCCAGAAAAATATAGCTACGTACTAATCTCCGAAGATGACCCAAATACAACGACGCCTTATAGAGTTAAAGATGGAAACCATAGGGTAAAAATACTTAAAGAATTATATGGTGAAGACTATGAAATATCTGTAATGGAATCTTTAGGTCAATTTGAAGAAAAAAAAGAAAATAATGTTTTAGAAGATATTTTAGAGGGGTTAGCTCATTTACCCGTAATTTTAATACCGTCCATGATATTTTTTGTTTGGTACATGCTTGTAGAACTTTTAATAGTTTCACTTGTATGTTACTTTTTTATGATGTACGTTAAAGACATACGAAATAAAGCTACAACCGACCAACACCCAAAAAAATACCTATCATTTATTTACAATAAATCTAAACCACTATATGAAACATTAATGACAATCTATTATAACTTTAGGATGATTGGGTTAGGTGGCATTATTATAGTATACAGTTACCACATACTAACAACCCACACAATCGGATTTTTAATTTTGATAGGTGTAAGTGTGGTAGTAAAAGTTATAGTAGATACATTATTTGATGAAACCCACATAAGTTTTCCAAAAATATTAAAAATATTAAAAAGTAATAAATAATGGTAGAAAAAATTATACATTATGCGGACTTACACTTAAAACTTTATAAACAACACAAAAGAGATAAGAATGTTTTAGAAAAAGCATTAAAAAAGTGGAAAGAATTGGCACCAGACAGAATAGTATTTACTGGAGATTTCGTACACTCCAAAAATCAAATGACACCAGAACTAATAAATTTAATGTCGTGGATGATGACTGAAACAGCAAAAATTTGTAAATGTGTTTATATTATTGGGAATCACGATTTCTTAGAAAATAATATGGATAGGTTAGACGCAATAACCCCAGTAGTGGAAAGTCTAAATAACCCAAACATTGTTTACTACAAAGACAAAGGGTGTTATGTAGATGAAAATATTTTATGGTGTGTATATTCATTAACTAGTCATAATGTAAGTCCTGACATACCAGAAAATACCGATAAATATAAAATAGGTTTATTCCACGGACCAATAGAAGGAGCCTCTAATGATTTTGGTTTTGTATTTGAAGACGGTTTTAGTGTTGATAGATTTGAGGGGTGTGACGTTGTGTTCGCTGGTGATATCCATAAAAAACAAACATTCAAAATCCCAGGTGGAAAAAAAGCTTACATGGTTGGTTCTACAATAATACAAAATTTTGGTGAAAGTATAAAAAATCACGGATACGGTGTCTATAACACTAAAACAGAAAAATATAGATTTTTTACACTTGATAATCCACAACCATATCTTAATTTTAAAATAAGAGACATTGGAGACATAGAAAAAGAAAAAGAAATTTTAACAAATGATTGAAATAAATAAAATATTGCAAAAAGATTTTGATGCTTATTGTGGGTTAAACGAGATTGAGGACGTTTCAGATTTTATTATTAAATGTGCGAAGGATGGTTTAACACTAGATAAATACGGTGTAGCACCATTCCTACCAAAGTCACAGATACAAGAAGTACCCGTAGAAAGAGAAATAATAAAAGAAATAATAAAAGAAATACCAGTAGAAAAAGAAGTTATAATAGAGAAAATAATAACTAAAGAAGTAAAAGATACCCACCTACTAGAAGAATTAGAAAAAATAAAATTAGAATTAATTAAAGCAAATGCTTTGATAACTGAACAAAATAATAAATTAAAAGAACAGGATGATGTACTAGAACATTTTAAAAATGTAACAGTAAATAGAAGAACAAAATACATGAGAACATCAAACCTAAACGACACTTACTTAGATTAAAAAATGGAAACACTTATATGGATTTTAGCAGCTTACGGAATGTCCCAAATACTAGTATTTGGAAGTATATTTGAAAGCACAAGAGAATGGATAACAAAAAAATCAACTTTCTTCGGAGACCTACTAGGGTGTATGATGTGTACCTCTACCTGGGTTGGGTTTTTCTTCGCAATAACATTCTATTCACCAACAGAAACAATGGTAATGATACCTTATACAAATATATTTTTCGATGGTATGTTTGCTAGTGGTTCAGTGTGGGCGATTAACACAATTATTGAGTGGTTTGAAGAAAATAGACCAAAAGACGATGGACCTGGTGTAATTTAATTTGATTTTTCATCCATAATATTTTATATTTAAACTATGGATAAACCTAACATACCCCTTTTTAAAGTTTTTATGTCAGAAGAAGCACCTACTGAAGTGGGTAAAGTTCTAATGTCTGGATTTGTGGGTGAAGGGCCACAAGTTAAAAAATTTGAAAAAACATTAAAAAACTATTTTGGTAATAACAACTTAGTTAGTTTAAATTCAGCAACTTCAGCTTTACATCTAGCCTTACACCTACTAAAAAAACCAACAAATACTATTGAAACTTCTTATAATTATTCACCACAATTAACTGAGTGGCCTGGTTTAAAAGATGGTGATGAAGTATTAAGTTGTCCGTTAACATGTACCGCCACTAATTGGCCTATATTAGCTAATAATCTAAATATAAAATGGGTTGATGTTGACCCAGAAACCTGTAATATGTGTTTAGATGATTTAGAAAAACAACTATCGGAAAAAACAAAAGTAATAATGTTAGTTCATTGGGGTGGTAACGCTATAGATTTAGATAGGGTAGAAAAAATACAACAAAAATGTAAAGATAAATATGGGTTTAGACCAGCTATAATACAAGACGGTGCCCATGGATTTGGTTCCGAGTATAAGGGTAAAAAACTAGGTAGTAAAAACCAAGACATGTTTACGATATACAGCTTTCAAGCAATAAAACACCTAACAACAGTTGACGGT
>TARA_R110002167_G_C12705808_1_pt1 | contig 18337 bp, 16 predicted proteins | sample TARA_R110002167 | Tara Oceans TARA_R110002167 (sample SAMEA4398238) | marine metagenome | biome: Polar Biome; feature: [MES] marine water layer (ENVO:01000295) within the mesopelagic zone...; material: water (ENVO:00002006), including particulate matter (ENVO:01000060) such as...... | reverse complement strand
GTTATTATGTCTTAACTGGGGTAGTCGAATCCATTAAACCACGTCAACTTACATCAAAAGTTACGTCTTTGGATTTATAAGTAATATTAGTACTCCCGCAGTCGTTGCAATTAACTTGTCCAACGCTGATGGATCTATTTAAGGAATTTAATTCAGCTTTAAGGTTGTAGTGTTTATTTAAACGGCTACTTTCCCTATTTCTTTGTTTTCTTAATTCAGTGATTTTATTATTTAATTTTTTAAGTAAAGCTTCTTGCTCTTTATAATATTTAAAGTTAGACGAAGATTTTACATTTTCCAATACGGCTTTATTGATCTTAAATCTATCAATTTCTTTTGCTAGTTTTTTTTCTGAGTTACGAAGTTGGGTTAAAGAATCCTTAATTTTTTTTATTTGTTCAATTGATAATTCAACTCCTGTTATGCCCTTTAATGCGTATAACATTTCTATAAAATCAGTTTTATTGTAAAAGCCGCTATTAAATATGGAAGAGGTGTCTCTTTTATCCTGTCCCACAAAAAATAATTGATAAAACAAATTTAAATCAACTAGTTTAGGAAAGCTTCGGTGAACAATTTCAGGTAACTTGTAAATGTTTCTATCAAAATAGTACTTAAAATCAGAAACAGACTCCAAAATATTAATTGTATTATCAACCAAAACAGTAAAAGTGTCGTTTTTTCTAAGTATTTTGTATGTTTGATTGTTCATTTCAAAGTGAACAAAAAAATAATACTTTACTTGGTCAAAACCTGCGGGAAAAATAGGCTCATTACCTAAAGTAAACATTAAGCCCTGTAGGACAAGCGTTTTTCCTTTATTGTTATCGTTGCTAAAAATAATATTGAGACCTGTCCCAAATCGATCTTCCACAAATGCTTCTGATTTATTTCCAAATGCGAATTTTTTAACTATCATTTATCAGTCCATCCCTAACCATTGCAACTAAAAAACGGGTCGAATCAAAGTCCATATGTTCAACTTTATCTATTAAATTCACCCGAATATCATTCATAATATCTGTAACTTTTTTATTCTTCTCTTTACAAAATTCTTTGAATATAGCTTCAAATAGCCGCCAGAAGTTTTTTTGATTGTTTTTATCAAAAAATGCTCTACTTAATGCTGCATTTTGCTCATATATATGGTCCTCAATTTCATCTTCATCACCAAACCGCCTAGTGAATCGGACATAACTTGCAGGGCACCTTCTGGAATTACTAAATACATCCCCACCTACAAAACGGTTTAAAACAAATACCTGCAACTGTTCCGTTGTTAAACTTCTCTCCAGGGTTAAAACATCACTTGGTCTTTTGATTCTTATGTTTTCAATTTCTGAATTTTTTAGCGCTGTTTGTTTATCTCTTATTTCAGTAAATATAGCTTTGAAAAACTGATCATCACCAAGTTTGGATGATTGGAAACGCATCAGCCCTTTTACATACATTTTTTCTTCTGAGCGATCTTCTACAAATAGAACTTTCTCAAAAAAATTATCCAAGTTTATATGATCACTTAAATTTGCTTTAGCCTTTAGACCTTCAATTAATCTTTGTTTGTGAGTCTCTTTGAAGTTTTTAATGTCATAACAGGATAAAGATGATTCCTCTACATAATCTTTTTTCAGATGAGGCATAAAGAAAATGAACTCTTGAAAAAATGGCTTAAACTCAGATATGTAATTATCATAAAGTGTTATTAAATAGTTGCCAATTTTTCGAGGAGTAAGACCTTGCTCATTCTTTGCTTGCACATCCCATAAATTTTCTTCATCACACATGCCTGAAACGTCATTAAAACAATCAATAGTTAAAACACTGATTTTTTTGTATTTAGAACTTTGAGTTGCTAGATAAAGAAGGGATTTAGTTTCGAAAACAGAAGCCTTTAAATTATTCTGTTCAGTTTTCGTGAATACATAGGACATCAATTTGCTTCCATTCAAATTTTTTAACTCGGCATTCCGAGTTAAAAAGCTCTTGAAGCAAAGTTATTGATTTTTTTAATTTAATCTGTAATTAGTCTGCAATAATTTTGGAAAGTAAACAACTGTTTTCCTATACAGCTTTTGACAGCAATCAATAAAACATAATGTTGTTGAGATGATCTGTTTTATCTCTACTAGACAATTACAATATTTGCTCTCAAAAGCCATCGGAAGCTGGTTTTGCTTTGTCTGAGCATAAATTCTCTGTTGCTGTACTTATTAAAGTTAAGTGATAAATTAAACTTTAATACATCGAAGTATTCAAATACTAGAGATTAATATGTGTGGAAGAATGAATATTGATACTAAATTATGCTCGGTAATTAGTGACGTTTTTAGCATCAACTTTACAACACCGACAAATGATAACCTCAGTCCGAGCCAAACAGTTTCTACTATTATAAATAATGGAGGTAGAACTCAGCAGCTCAATGCTGAGTGGGGACTAAAACCTAATTGGTCAAAGCGTTTATTGATTAACGCTCAAAGTGAAACTGTTCTTACTAAGCCTAAATTCAAAGACGCTATTAATTAGTCATCGATGCTTAATCGCATGTTCAGGTTGGTACGAATGGTGTGAAGAAAACGGTAAAAAGCAGACGTATTTGTTTTCAAAAGCAAATGATGAGCCATTTTTGATGGCAGGAATTTGCTATCAAACACCAAACGAAACACCTCAATTAGTTGCTTTGACTCATCAGTGAAACAACTTCTAGCATTGTTTGATGCAATAGATGAAAGTCGCATAGATGTGAAAGCTGCTTAGTTTAGTAAAATTTGTAAAGAAACTTTAATAAAGTCACTCGCAGCGAGCTGCGAAATCTACCCTATATAATCCTTTGCTTAATTGTAACTTGTTTTGTAAGTATGCTCTTTCTCGTCAGAGTATTATTCTTATAATTCATCCATGATCAAAAAATTATCTTCAATAACCTACCAATAGTAAAATATTACGTATTTTCCCATTTTTATAAAATAAAATTAAATCCTGTTGCAGTTTCAGTCGGCTCAAAAAAATCATAACCAACATGAAAAAAACTAGAGTTTAGTTCAATTATTTAAAATACTAAATATTCTATAGTTCATATTATTAATGAATGTAAATAAACTCTAACTATTTATTTTTATTGTGTTTTTATTGGTAATCTAGTATTGCTATAGAGAAAGAATTCAATTAAATTTCTCTTAGTCTTTACTTAATTAAAAAGAGATCTAAATGTTAGATATACAAAATAAAAAAAGTACAATCCCGAATTCAATAGAAAATATTGATACAAAAGTTACGCATTCACTACTTAAAATGGGGGGAGGTTTGTCCTGTGAATTTTCATCGCTAACAAATTTTGGAGGCATTAATGCTTAGTATTTCAACATTGAATGATTCAAAAATATTAGTTTGTATTGAATACTTTCCTGAAGCCATTTCACTCATTAAAAAGCTAGGAAAAGTCAATTGGGACTCATCGAAAAAAGGCTGGATTGTTGACAGTGATTTTGAGAATGAGGTTAAAAACATTCTAGTTGATTTTTATGGTTCAGATGGCTCATTTAGACCAAAAACTATAAATATTGAAGTCACGGCTACTAACGACATTAATATGATTAAAAAGCCTATCCTATTTGCAGGTAAGGTTGTTGCCAGCGCTTATAGTCGAGACTCTGGAGCTATAACGGGAGATAATGTTGCATTGATTGAAGGTAATGTAAATTCAGGTGGTTCTGCTAAAAATTGGGAAACATCAATCGTGAAAGGTTCGCGGTTCAAGCTAATGCATGTTAATGAGCAACTACTAAAGCACTCAGAGAATAATTTATTTAATTATGAAATTATAGAATGCAAAAAAGTAGACTCTCTTAGTCGATTAAGAAACATTAGTGATGAAGATATTTTGGAAGAGTGTAAGTCACGAAAATTAATATAAATATCTCAATTAGTTCGAGTGCATGATTTTTTAGATTTGAGCTGGTGAAGTGTAAGAGTGAATTTTAAATTAAGGGTAAACATGAGTGATTTATATTCAGCAACAGAGATTTTAGTTGTAGCAAGTGAAATAGTTGGGGAAAAAGGACCTATAGAAATTGATTCTAGAATTTATAGTCATAATATAAACATGGAAGAAAGTAATAAAGGAAATGATTTATATATTCTGGGAGAAAATGGCAATAAGGTAACTTTTGAAGAATTTATTAAATTGATAACAAAACTTAACGATTTAGTTGATGAATTAGTAGATGAAACAGGCCGTTCTTATTGTTTTGAAGGTATAGAAAAAGTATCTGGTAATAACTTTATTATTTCATGGGGATCATGATTTTACTTGTATGGGATTAGTTGGTTTATGTTTATTAATTGCCAATCAGTACGGCTGAAGTAACATATCAATAGAGAATTTGCAGTCTAGCTGCGGTAATTAGACCGACATAATCCCTTGGTAATCACACTAATCCAGATAATGAATATCAACAGTATTATCACCAATGAACCCATGGCAGAGCTAGCTTACAACTACTCTTCAATACTATCATCTAAAAGTTCATTGTCGAATGCAGTAGCTGCCAATCAATTATTAATCCCTATTTATGCCTTGATAAGCGAAAACCAAGTCCATAAGCAGATGCATCTCATTGGTTTCAGCGCTAATATGTTGAGCATCCCACAACAGGTTAACGCGTTTTAATACAATCGCTTCCTCTTCTTTATTGGTGATTTTCTTTGAGAATAAAATATCTCTTGCAGCAAGTCGTGACATAGTATTGTCATCAAGCTCCTCACCATCTTCATAAGTAGGCTCAGTTATCGTTAAACTATCATCACACATATCGGCAAAGCATTGCTGGCATAAGTCGATAGTAAATTGTTTACCATCACCGTGGATTGAACCATAACCGCAACTATGGCTGATACTAATGAATTCATGAAAGGTATAATCACTTTGCTCTGCTTTCTCACTACAACCATCACAGATGAGTAGTGATATTTCTTTTACTGTTGTTTCTTTAAAATGTTTCATGATGCCACCTTACGCTTTGATGTAGCTTGGAAGAACTTAAGCATTGCGCAATAACATAGTGCTGATAGGTCAATAACATTATTGGTTAATCAGGCTGAGTGTTAATATGCATAAATCCCATCGTTGCTTAATTCCATATTCGGGCTGGGATGAAAATGGCCAAAAGCCGAAGTATTTTTTTCAAATTCAAAGGATCCATTTTAAATTATGTGAACGAAATCATATTTAATGGATTTATTTAAAGCGCCACTTCTTATTCCAGCTTAATCGCGAAATCAACGAATTCTTCACCAAGCTCAAACTTCTTAGCTAACGCCTTACCTTCCTCCGGTTGCTCACCATGAATTTCGGTACTCCAAAGGCAGAACTGCTGTAAATAAGACTTGCCAGTATCTAGTCCTCCAATTGCCCCAGCTTCACAGAGTAGGTTGAAATCCCGCTCTGCTTTACCAGAAAGAAAAAATGAATTTCCTCTCCCCCAGGGATGAACATCGTCATCAATGTGCATGTAATTCGCTGCAAGCTCCATGTGCATTGGTACTCCGTGGTTTATTAGAAAGATAATCTCTTCGATATCGGTTACTTCAATTATTTGTTTTTCGATCATGCTGACTTCCTTATTTATTTACTTAATGGTTTTTGATTCAGTTAGTTGTTTTTTTAGATCTGTAATTCGTTCATCTTTTTCTTTTAAAACATTTTTTTGAGATGAGAACTGAGTAGTAATAGTTATCAATTTTTCTTTAGTTGCTTGTTGTTCTGTTCTTGTTTTTTCTAGCTCAGATAATAATTTTGAGTTAGTGGATTGTAGATCTGAAATCGATTGATCTTTTTCAGTTTTAAGTGCCTTGATTGAAGAATTTAGCTGAAGAACAATTGCTTCAGAGGATTTAAACTTAGAGTCAGTTTCAGTTAATTGAGTTCTAAGTAAAGTAAACTCATTAACTGCAATGTCTTTATCCTTTACAGCATCTTCCAATCTTGTTTCAGCTTTTGTAATCAATTTTTCAAGAGAGTGATTTTTAGCTTCTGAAGTAGATAAGTTAGTTCTTGTCTCTGATATCAATACGTTTAATCGAGTTGATTCGTCAGCAGCTTTACTAAGAGATTTATCTAAAGCTGCTGATTTAACTTGCTCATTTTCAAGTCTTGTTTCAATTTCTGTAATTTTTTCATTCAATTCTTCATTTTTTGTTTCGACTTCATCAAATATTTTTATAGTTAGAGCTTGCTCGTCAACCAATTTTCTATTGTTATCAATCATCGTTTCATACGCTGAACGTGCTCGTTTTTCAGCAATATTATTTGCTAATAAATCGCTTTCTAACGCAAAATGGTTAAGTTGCAGAGATAGATCGCTTATCAACATGTTTACTTTGTCTTCGAGATCGGGGGCTAATATATGACTTTCAGTTGAGGAATTTTCAGCTATAGATATTCCAGTTTGATTTTTTAGAAAAGACTCCATGACAGCATTAATATTCCCTAGTCCACCATGCCCTATCTCTCTTCGGATAGTACAAGGTGTAATATCACGGTTATCATTTTGAAGATCTTTTATAGTCTCAATAATTTCATCAGGTGACAAACTAGGTTTTCTACCCATTTTTTTCTTTTCTTTTACAACATCGTTCATAACTTCTACCTTTGGTAACTAAGTAACTAAGTAACTAAGTAACTAATTAAGTTGGACTATAGATGACGACTTTACACAAGTCAAATGTAAAACTCGTTATATAACAGTTACTTATGGTACGCGATGCGTTCCGAAACACTGGTAATTATGTGAAATATTTAGCTTTTATTATTTAAAATAAAAAGTTAAATTTATTTGATGTAGAGATTATGTAAATTAATTGACTAGTAAATTATGCGCTAAAGTCTATCTTATTATTCGTACATGTACTTATTGTATGTTGTTGACTTTCGTACACTGAGTTTGTATGGTGTACGAAAGATATAACTTACGTACAGGTGAATATGAAAGTTGGTTTTGCAAGAGTATCAACGAAAGAACAAGAACTTGATCTTCAGATAAAGCAGTTGAATGATTTTGGCTGTGAAAAAGTTTTCTTTGGTAAGCAATCTGGAGTTTCGATTAAAAATGATGAAAAGCTTAAAGAGCTAATCGACTTTATTCGTGAAGGGGATGAAGTTATTGTCTGTAGACTGGATCGATTAGGTCGCTCATTAAAAACTATTCTTGATGCCATTGACAGCATTCATAAGAAGAAAGCGAGCTTAAACATCATCGATGGCTCGCTCAATACAAACAACGACAACCCTTTCTCCAATGCCATGATCAGCCTTTGTGGGGTCTTCGCCCAATTAGAGAGAGATCTTATTAAAGCAAGAACGGCAGAAGGTCGGGCCGAGGCAAAAGCTCAGGGGCGGCATCTTGGACGAATACCTTCACTTTCAGAACAGCAAGCTAAAGAGTTATTTAAAGAAAAATTGAATGGTGAATCTATTTCCAGCTTGGCAAGAAAATACAATGTGAGTAGAGCAACTGTTCATAGAACGATAGAGCGTTCACAGAAAAATGATTAAAATTTTAAAACGAGCAATAAGCTCGTTCATCGCTATTCTATAATAGAAAATTTGCCCATTGGGCAGGGATTTGGAAGTTTTTAATTATGGGTTCTTACGCCAAGTTTGCCATTGACGTTTTTTCTGACAGAAAAATTTAGATGTAATCTTCACGCAAATAGTTTACTGTTTCGGTTTTAGATCATCTGGGTTTGCCTAGTAAGAGTTATATGCCTGCCAGGGCGATCTCCATCTAAAATCTAGATGTTAAAGTTAAAGAAATTAATTAGCCATTCCCTATTATGGAAGCTAGCTCTGACTTTAATTTAACAATTTCAGCTTGCAGCTCTTCATTCTGAGCATCCTTCGAATCGGCAATCTCAAAAGCCTTCTGAGCTTCAAGCATCAGTCGAGTTTTATCCGTTTCTAGTGCTTTTATTTGTAAATCTTTTTTATTAGCTTCTGTTTTGTGGCCAGATCTATTTCGACCTTCGACATAATCATCTAATGAACCTTCTGCACGGTGAGTCATGTCTCTTTGCAGGTTTAATTTAATTGCAGCATCACTAGCATCGAAGCCAAGTTCAATTGCGATAGCAAGGTGTTTATCATAGCTATCACCAGAAAATTTGTGCCGCAGTGAATAAATAGCCTTGCCTTTAGCCCAGCCAAGTTCGGTAGTTATTTCACTAAATATTTTAGATATATTAGCAGGAGATAGTGGTTTTAGGGTCTTAGGATTTAAAAACAGGTGGCCGTCGTATTCGACAACCTTATTTTCATCAAGGAACGGTTCCAAAACATTTTTTATAAAGGACATTACATACATTGTTGTAGAATACGGAAACCGAATTGGCATAGTGTTTCCTTGTTTAGCTTTTTTAGGAACAACATCAAATGTTTCCTGTAGATCTCTATCAACAATTTCTTTGTGAAACTGACCTCTTATGAGGCTACTTATAGAAATAGGTCGTCCTCCAGCTTCATTAATAATCTGAACAATTAATAGTAACGATTCTCGCTCATAGCCTCTATAATTGCTAATGATATAACTATTCAGTTCATCTAGTTCATCTGCGTTAGCATCTCTCTTTTTCCTCCCTCTGGTATCACAATTTCTGAATAGTTTAGGATAAAGCGAATCATTGTTTGGTTTTTCGTTTCTAGATTCAGCTATTTCTTTTTGCAATAAAGATGAGGTTATTTGATACGCATTTTTATTAGTTGGGTCATGGCCAAGGATATTTGGATGATATTTTCCTTGCTTCTGTACCCAGTAATAAAATCCATAAATAGGTATTAGATAGTCAAAATTAACTGTTTGCTTGGCAATATTCTCTTCCCCTCGATAGCGAGGGTCTGCTTTAGTTTCTAATAAACACCAGTCTCTGAATTTCTTGATATGATAATCATTTATACCAAGCCAGTTCATTTCCTTTTCTCTTGAGTTAATATATTTAAATAGCCTACGTATTGCCTTTCTATATTTTCTATGTGTTTTAACGTCCCTTTCAAAGCATATAAAAAAATCAGTAGGTGCCCATAGCACCTCCCCATTTATATCCTGATAAACGTAATGATCTTTCCTATCATATCTAACTTTGGTTTCAGAGATTGTTTTAGTCATATTCACCTGCCAATGTAATAGGAATACCAAAGTGCCTTTTTAAACTAAATTCAGTAGTAGTCAAATTCGTGCTTAGTGCATCTCTATTACCAAGGAATAAAAGGTTTTCTTCTGTAGCGTTAATAACGGTATAAAGCCAAGCTTTAGATATTAGGTAAAAATTATCTAACACGACTATAGTATTTTTATAGTAGTAGTTTTGCAATTTGTGAGCAGTTATCGCGTATGAAAGGCTTATACATTCAAGTTCTTCTTTAGATATTTCAATGACTTGTTTATCTACAAGAATACTCAAAAAGCACTCTCTTCCATGAATAATTTTGGGCTTGTCGAAAACTTCATGGATTGTTGAAAGTACGCCTGAAGATAAACCAAGAAAGGTGTTTTGTTTGTTGAATATAATGGAGTCGCCAACAAAGAACATTTTATTCCCAACAACAACCTTTATTGTGTTTTTTCTATTAAACCTTGCTAGTTGAAGCTGCTTGTTGATGAGTTCACAAAGTAAATTACTTGTACAAATTATTTGGGCATTGATCTCAAAATTTGATTTATATTCAAACCAAATGTTAGCTGCTATATTGCTTATTACTTCATGTGATTTCTCTTGTGATTCGTAGATACAAATATCTTGTAAAACTGATAAGTCTGCTGCTGGAATACGATCAAGTTCATTTAATATTGTTCCATTCAACAATGATGACGATAAATCAAATAACGTATCGTTACTTCGAAAGTTGTAACACTTTTCCAACCTGGTAATAGCATCGCTTTCTCCGACTAAAAGTTGACTAAAAACATCACCTGGCCCAAGAGGAGGTAATTTCCGATGATCGCCAACTAAACATAGTTTCGTTGATAAAGGGAGTTGTTTTAAAAATTTATAAAACGTTAAAGTGTCAATAGAGTGAGCATTTTCAACGATTATTATCGAATCGGATAATGCGCCAATTATATTTCTTTTTTTTGCTTTGGAAATGAATCGGTAAATAGACTCCCCTCCCACCCTCGATAGAGCAGTGACTTCATCGTTAGATGAAGAGGAAATTAACCAAACATTGCCACTATCTCTAAGTAAGATATCAATTAAAGATTGAATGATAATTCTCTTACCTGAACAAGATGCTCCATCGATTACTGATATCACCTGAGTAAATGCATTTTCCAGGGCTTTTTTCTGTGAATGGTTAAAGTGTATACCTAATGACTCAAGTGTGTTGTAGGTAGGAGTAGTATCAGGTATATCAATGGTTGAAATGTGCTTGCTAGTTTTAATTCTTTTTTGAAGTAAAGCATTGATGCTCTTTTCTATTGCTTGATGGCCTAATATCTGAATTGTTTCATTACTTTTATTTAAACAGAGTGATTGAAAATCAGCACTTCCCTCATTTAAGTTTGTTAAATCAAAGTTGATTTTAGCTCCCTCTAAAGCAGTCTCAATAACATCGATCGGCAAAGCCATGTGGCCATGATCATTTTGCGCTGAATACAACTTTGATTCTATAAAGGATACGGCTCTTCGGTGATCATTTTTACTAATTTTATAAAGTGACCTGATAACAGAGTCTAACTCTTTCCAAGTTCGGTTTACTGCTTTTACCGACATTATTGGATAAAGTAAGTAGGGGTTTTTATCTAATAATTTAGATGCTTCTGTTCCAAGTAATTGTCGAGTAGCTTCGACAAGATCTATAGGAAAGTGATGAGCTATAAAATATTCATTTAACTCACTTTCACTAGATATCTTCTTCCAATTATCAATTAAATTAAATGCTAAGGTTTTTGGGATTTTCAATTTTTTATTGTCGGTCAGACTTTTCGCGGACGAACTTTCTAACACTGTGTATAATTTCTCATTAAATGTCCTGATTAGTTTTTTCGCCCAATGTCGTGTTATACCAGTAAAACAGGGAGAAAAAAATAGAAAATCACCTAGAACATCAAGTGGAGTATCTTTGTCAGGTAGTGACTTTACGGCATGTTCCGCCTTAAATTGAGAGCCATAGGTTAAATCTGTTTTGTATTCACCAGTAACATGCCAAATTTCTCCAACAATAGGAAAGCTGTTAATAAAACCGAATTCAGCCACAACGACTATTTTTGACTTCTTTACTATTAGTTGAAAAATTGCTGAGATGCCACGATTATCTCTAGTGCTATGAATTATGTGAGTAACAACACCAGCTAGAGTGATGGCTTCTTCGTTAAATTTAATGCTTGCAAGTTTCATTACGAGCTGCTGCTTTTATCAGAATAAAGTTTGGGAATGTATCTTCCCGTGGCAATGAGAAACTCTTCAGATGCCAAATCCAAATTAATTGAATTCACCTGCCGTTGAAGTTCTTCAATTTTTTGAGTTAATTCTAAGGTAGATTCGTTTTCAGCTTCCTCATTTGAAGAATCAATCCCTATTTCTTCACTATTATTGTTGATGCTCCTTTTTTGCTTTTTAGCAAGTTTTTCAATAGGACCATCAGGGGAAAATAGTTCTTCCAAACCTTCATTAGTATCAATCGTTGACTTAGGTATTTTATGTATTCTAAAAATCTTGGTTTTATTTACTTTGCCATGATAAATAGGTACAACGGGATCAGTGTCTAACCAGTCTTGTATCTTTTTTAAATTTCGTTTTGATTTTTCTTGAGAAGATAGGTTTTCGTTACTAGTCATCGTCTTTATTTCCTGGGAAATCTATTACCGTATTAACTTCATCATTAAAGTCCCATTCAATACCGTTTTCTGTTAATAACCTTCTCAGTCTATTAAGCTCAATGTTTAATTCATAAGTTTTGTTTTCAGCCTGCTTAAGCATGTTTTTTTTCCAATCTAATTGCTGCGACATTACTTCTTGAGTACCCTTGATTTTGTTTTCTGCTGTACTCAACTCTTCTTCAAAAAATTTATTAGCTAGCCTTAGCTCTATTAGTTCGTTAGCTAATCCTTTCCGATTCATTTCACTTAGCTCAAGCTTTTCTTCTAATTTTTGTATTTTGGTTTTTTCTTTATTGCTACTTTGAATTAGTGCGGTTTCTTTTAGCAGCATGAATAGACTTAACTTGTCTTCGTTTCCTTCAACACGAATTCTTATTGTACTTGGAGCTGCCTTCCAAGTTTTATCAGACGTTTGTGATGTTGGGATTTTAAATTTCTTGGTAACGTCTTCGCTGTTTTGAGTGCCGTTCCATAGTCGTAACCCACTAATACTCGTTGGAAAGTATTCCAAAACAAGCTTACCTTTTTCGTTAACTTGCTTGTGAGCATCTCTCAATTTAAAAGGTATACCGCTAACAGCCCAGTCTTCTAAAATTTTTATTTTTGATTCTAATCGCTCAAAAGCTTCTGCACGTTGAGCTTCAATAGGCTTTTTCGTGTCTGTCATTTTTTGGCTCCTGATGAAAATAACATCTCATTTTTGCTCATCGAACGCTCATATCCTCTAATCAACATAGTCAAGTTATTGATTTGTTCTTTGTCACGCATGCGCTCTATCAGCAATATTGAAAAGTTAGATTGGTTGGCTTTCAATTCCTTCAAGTCACCTTTCATGATATTCAATTGAACTCTCTTTATTTCTTGATAAGGGCAACCAGCACATTCTGTTGGTTCACAAGGCCCTTTATGCTTTTTATTTTCGCCAGATTTTCTATGACAGGTTGCGTGAGGTTTAGGTCGATGTTTATGACCTCTGGCATCTAGTACCCTTGCCATTTCTTCACTTTTTTCTTCAGGAGTCAAATCATCAAATTCTTTTCCATATGTGTCACATGTGTAGCTGTTAAAACGAATGCTGTTTTGTAAAACTCGATATACTTTTTTAAGGTAAGCAATGTATTTACCTGCCATTTCTTCAGTACCCATCAATAGGCAAAGTATGTCTTTTGCGGTTGTCTCAATACCAACTTCTTCAATGATTTTGTCTAAAGCCTTATTCTCTTCTTTAATGGCAATAGTTGATTCGATTATTTCATTTTTGGTTAACTTAACTTTGTGATGAAGTTGCTCATGTTGATCACGAGAAGCTGGCTCGGTTACGTAAACAACTGTGTGGTCAGGGTCAACATGACCAAGTTGATGACATAGTGCTAACAAATCAGCATTTTTATACTGATAGTGATAGATAATGGCGTAAATCCTTCTGAAAGTTTGACTGCCAGTATTTACATTACTTCTGCCCAAGGCCATTTCTAAAAAAATGTTCCCAGAGATTCTTGAATCTTTTCCTTTGTTAAAATTAAACTTATAATGCCTAAAATCACCTTTATCATTCACACCGAAATTTGGCACGACAAACAATCCCTCAGCATCACTTCCCCCCCAGGATTTTTTAAGATTTATTAAACATCGAATAGCTTTAGTACTGCCATTATTTAAAGTATACCAACGTCTTTCATTATTTTTTTCGTTATAAAAACAAGCTTGATACCAGTTGTACTTCTTACTTTTACATCGAAAGTAGTTCTCTTGAACCCCTATCAATGGGTCTTGAATTTCAGCTTGACGTCTCGCATTGTAAGTTTGTAATATGACATAACAAGAAGTGACCAACATTGTAACCACTTCAGTAAGTGAGTATGCACCTGAATTGTTGCTTGAAGACATCAAGCTAGTCTTATGTATTGTGATCGACAATAACTTTTCTAATTCATCTGTTTTTTTTGAATTACGTAAAAAATCAGGCAATAACTCCTTATAAATGTATTGATAATTTAACCCGTCTGCTAACAGTTTATCTTTGTGAGTTTTGATCTCTTTTATTAATGAAATAATTTTGGTTGATGCTTCATAAAGCCACTTGTGAGACTCTCCTAAAAGATTAACAACATCCTCTAAATCTAAGTTTTTGGTTCTACTGGCTATTTTTCCATGCTTTTTTGATAATTGATAAGGATTTGGAAAAGGAACAAACTGAAGTTGATCATCACTATCAAGTTTTGCAAATTTGTTCCAAATACTGAACCAGTTACCAAAGGACTTTGAACTGGGTTGTCCGGATTCTAAAATTCCAATTCCTTTTGTAGTAAAGTCTTTTTTGACAAGTATGTTTTTTGATTCAAGGTACTTAGCTACTTTTTGATAGATATTATTGGATAATTGTTGGTTCAAACTAACAGAACCAATACATTGTGCTAACTTGATAATTTTCAGCCCCTTCACTCGTGCTTTTCTTCTTTCGTCATCACGTCTTAAAAAAGGCTCTAATTCATCATTTTGAATTAGATTGTCAATGAACAACTCCACCCGTTCTTGAATATTCAGCATTTTTGTGATGCCACCGACTTTCAATTTATCTAGCATCTCCTCTATTTGCTTACTACTGATGTTTTCTAAATGAATATTTCCGTTGAGGCACAAGTATTCGATAAACTGCGCTGCCAAATTAAACTGAGCTGTGACACCTGTTTTTGCAAAGGTAATATTATGCTTAGCCTTATTCGCAAATTTATCTACAACCTCAATTAATGCTTTCGCATAATCCTTGTGAAGTAAAATTGGGATAGGGTGTTGCCAACCTATAGCACCGGGCACCCAAATATTTGCAAGATCTATTGAGCCTTTTTGCTTTTTTCCTTCAACGGTTGCAGCGTAGTGAAGCTCTGTACCTACCATTGATAGCTTTTCATCAGTAACAACCAATGCTTTAGCATTTTCTAACATCTGATCTTTATATTGAAACAATAGGTTTTGAGCCGATTCTTCATCAATAAATTGATAATTTAAATTAGTTCTCATTTTGCATTTCGCCTTTTGCTTCTTTAAATAAAACAGGATTTACTATCTCTACATATTTAGCCAATCCAAAAGTAAACCTCATATTTGGGGCTATATATTCGTCAAAATATTCTTTGCCATGCTTCTCAAGTAGGCTTTCACCTCTGCTAGTGAAAAATGATTGTTGCCTAAGCGTTAGAATGAATTCGCTTTTACCTAGTTGAACTTTGTTAAATTCACAACCTTCTCCACTGTGGCACTTTCTCCCCTTGCAAACAGAATTCCGTTTAGATTTATCTACAGGAGCAAATATATCCATGCATGATGAGCCATCCGGTAGTAAGTACCAATCTGGTAAATCTTCTTTTGAGTTCTCATTTGGAGAAACAATGAGTGCTTCATCAACGTTATTTCTGTTCAGCTTATATTTTTCTATATTGGATTCTTTATGTCGAAACTGTACTGTTGTTTCTAATCGACGCTGAAAATCTGCATTAATCGCTTCATATTCAAGCAATGCTATAGGATGGGATAGATAGCTTGAAGTCACTCCACTTGAAGCGTGATTTCTTTCACGTTGTGAGTTAATTAAGCTACCGTCAATTCCTTTTCTTAGGTTAATTTGGTGTTTAGCCAGTAGCTCCATTGTAAATTTTGGTAGGATGTAGTGATCACACAATTTGGTAACGGTGTCAGAGCTGAGGAAATTTATACTTGTTGAACTAGGGGTTTCCCAAATTGTTTTTGGTGATAGACCTAGTATTACCATATTTTCGTGATGCTGAATTAATAGTCCCACAACATCTCGAATTTCTTTTTCATGCGGCAAAATCTTTATCTCAAAAGTAGGCTTATCTACTTTATCCTTAAAACCACATAAAGAGAATTCGCCATTAGGAATATTGTCAGGTAAGTCTGTCCTGGCTAATTGTGTGATTACATCTTTATTCCATGTTGTCCTGATGACTAACCGTATAAAGCAAACAAGTAAGATATTTCGGGGGAGTAATAGCCCTGAATAAAAAAAATCTCTCATTCCAGAAGATGTTTTTCCATACCAATGTTCTATAAAAGCTGGGATGAGTTTATCTTTATTTGTACAGCATACTTGTTCAGACACTCCTTGTTTTGTTTTATGTCTCACGTAAGCAGCACAAACCAATTCAGCGGAATGCTTTTTTATTAGAGCTTTACTTCTTAAGTTGATTTTATGGTGAGAATACCCTTGTTGGTCGTCTAATACTAATTGTGTTATTTCGTCAGGGATTTGATATTCATACTGTTCAAGCCCATCTTTATTGTTGTATTTATCGAATAATTTTAATAATTTTTTATAAAGAGATATTTCTTGGTTTGCAGCTTTTAGGATTTGCTCAATAGGTTGTTCAATATAATTTTTAATTTCTTTTCTTAATTCAGTAGATGATAAGTGTTGTTTTTGAATAGGACTTACTAACGGCTCACCATTCTCGTCTACTGGTTCTAATAACTTTGGCGCACTTCTTTCTTTAGATGCGTTAAACTTGGAGTTAAAGCCACAATTTTTAATCTCGATTTTATTATTTATTTTTCCAGCATATTTGTTTAAAAAAGTTCTAATAGATTGGCTTTTAGCTGACTTTACTTTGATGTTTTCAGCATCAATAATCTCTTCAAGCTCTACAAATGCGAGTCTAAAGTCTCTTTGTGTAAGCGCTTCAATAGGACTTTTCAATACATTTTTTAGTAGAGGGGATTTAATATTTGAATCAACAATATATGTTAATGTTTGGTCAAGGTTACTTAGGGTCGTGCTCACTAAAGCGTTTTCTAATCCTTTATTTTGAAGATTTAACAAGGATTTTTTAAGAATTCCGTTTGGCGTTATCAAATTTTCGATTTTAGAAATGTTAAGTAAGTAGTCAGATTGGCGTTTTCTTCCATTGTGTTTTCGATAAATTTTGAATGATATAGTTTCAATTGCTTCATTTGGTTCAATTAGGGATTCAATGTTAATTTCAGTGATTAATTTTCCATTTTTTGTTGGTATATCGCAGAATCCTAAAAATTGTTTAAACAGTTCGAGAAGCTCACATGAATGTTCAGGAAAGTGTTCAATAATGGTAGATTCAATATCTTTCAATCCCAGTTTAATTTGAGGGGCTGTTAGAGAGCTTACTGCCTTCGATAACATCAGGTGAGCGTTAGATAAGTCGTTGCAGTTGATCTTGTGAAGAAATTCAAATAGCTGAGGGGTTTGGCTGATTATGTTAGAGCGTTTACCCGTATTTTTATTTGGATTTTTTTTACTTTCTAATTCTAATTTAGATAAACAATAATCAACTACACCACCTGTTAATGCAAGCGATGGGATTTTAAAAGAATCAATTGTGAATGGCCGACTATCAATATTTATTGAGTATGTAGGTTTAAACTTTAATTTTCCTTTATAGCTATAATTAGTTTGAAAACTATTTTTCACCGTCATTAGCGAAGTGTCTTTTAGTCCATAAGTAAATAAAATACTTCTAAATTTAATACTTAGTTGCTGAAGTTTTCTATCTGAGTTGGTTGCATGCAGAGCCTTTTCGAGAGAATGAAAGGCTTCTGATAAGAACTCAGGAGTAATGTCGGATGTTTTTGAGTTTAATAATGAGATAATTGGATAATCAATGGGTAACTCCATTAGCTCGTGTAACAAACTTCTGAAAGAAGCTATTGTTGAATATTCTTTGGGGGAGTCCTTAGAGGATGACTCTAGGTTGGTCAATATGTCAACAAGTAGGGAGTCTTCAATAAATAAACCAGGGAAGTAGTCGGGATCTACAAACACACGTTGAAAAGATCGATTAACTTGAATCTCAAATAAATCCACTACCTGATTTGGTTGGTATATAGCTAGATTACCTATTAACGAAGGACTATAAGCTTTTGGAATAATTACATTGCTCTGATATGGTTCGCTAAACTCTTTAAAAAATGCGCGTGCGCCTCGACAGTATGCTTCAGCTTGTTTTTCGTTATAGTTTTGGATTAGGAGTAGTTCCAGCGATTTAAAGCCGTGAATAACGTCTTTTGCTGTTAAATATTTTGGCTTACTTGTTAAGAAATATACTAAAGGAGCCGAAAATTTTTCATTTGTGTCTATTACTTGTAGCGCCTTAGACAGTGCAAGTCGCAGGTTATAATGTGCTAATGAAGAAGAATTATCATTCATATCATCCCATTTAGAGGCATTTAGACATTCCAGTAAAAAACTGCAACTAGGCGCTAATTTTTTAAATACTGGATCTGCTTTACTTAAGATGCTTTTATTTCTATTATTAATCATTGGTCTGATGCCATTATACCTGGTGTTATTCTGTGTTTGTGTATGTATTCTCTGTTTATGAACTCTACACTCGGTCGGTCGGTCTGTCTATTGTTTATATAGAATACCTTAAAACTTTGTTAGCATTAGCCACAGCGTTAGAACAAGTGATAGAACGCGG
>TARA_R110002167_G_scaffold103452_4_pt1 | contig 18357 bp, 12 predicted proteins | sample TARA_R110002167 | Tara Oceans TARA_R110002167 (sample SAMEA4398238) | marine metagenome | biome: Polar Biome; feature: [MES] marine water layer (ENVO:01000295) within the mesopelagic zone...; material: water (ENVO:00002006), including particulate matter (ENVO:01000060) such... | reverse complement strand
GAGGTGATTGGTGTGTCAATCAAGGTTAATGATGGCCCTACTGATTGGTTCAGCGGTACAATGGAGGGTACACGTACGTTCCTCAACTCGTTGGACTACAGCAACAAGGCTATTCTCTGCCACAACACAGCGTTTGATGGGCTTATCCTATCAGAACACTTTGGTATCAAGCCTAAGTTCTGGTTCGATACCATGTCGATGGCTAAGCCTACGCACAGTGTCACAGTAGGTGGGAGCTTAAAAAACCTAGTGCTTAACTTTGGTCTAGGTGAGAAAGGGACTGAGGTTATTGACGCATTAGGTAAGAGGCGCAAGGACTTTACGCCCACTGACTTAGCCCAGTACGGTGACTATTGTATTAACGATACGGAACTAACATACAAGTTGTTCAAGGAACTAAGGAAAGGTTTTCCTGTCAGCGAACTCATGGTCATTGACCAGACCATACGTATGTATACCGAGTCTGTGATTGAGTTAGATCGGTTCAAGTTAGAAGCCCACCTCAAGGCGGAGCAAGATCGTAAGCTAACACTCCTCAACAAGTTGGGGGGTGGTGACCCAGAGGCTGCAAAGAAAGCACTTAACAGTAATATACAGTTCGCTGCACTGCTAGCTGCCCTAGGTGCTGACGTACCTATGAAGACCAGTCTTACTACTGGCAAAGAAACATTTGCATTTGCTAAGACCGACCAAGGGATGAAGGACTTACTTAATCATAGCAGCCCCTCGATTAGGGCTGTTGTAGACGTTAGACTTGGCACCAAGTCTACCATAGAGGAGACAAGGACGCAACGATTAATCGAGGTATCTAAGCGTGGGCCTCTGCCTATCATGCTTAAGTACTACGGCGCACACACTGGGCGGTTCAGCGGAGGCGACAAACTAAACCTACAGAACCTGCCTGCTCGTGGGAACAACGTCATACGTACTGCAATATGTTCTCCTGAAGGACATAAGCTAATCGCTTGCGACTCAAGCCAGATAGAGGCACGTATGCTGGCACATGTTGCAGGACAGCATGATCTAGTCGAGGCGTTCAACCGTGGTGAAGATGTGTACAAACAATTCGCTGCCCGTGTGTACAACATAGCCGAGTCGGAGATTACTAAAGAGCAACGGTTCGTTGGTAAGACTTGTATACTAGGGTTAGGCTATGGCATGGGCCATGTAAAATTCCGTGACACTATCAAGTTACAGACCAACAATGACATAGGTGAGGAAGAAGCTAAGCGTATAGTTTATCTATACCGAGACACATACCCCATGATTAAAGCATTGTGGACGCGGTGCGACACACTGTTAAAGGATATGGTTAGCGGTCAGTCTGGTGTGGTTGGTAACTTTATAGGCTATAGCCCTGACGGAATAGTTCTCCCTAATACAATGGTGCTACGCTATACTGCGCTACGTGCAAGAGATAATAGGTTTGAATATATAGCTGACGCACGTACGTTCCGTAAGTTTATAGCCGCTAGAGTCACAGACAGGACAGCGGATGAGCTAGCGTGGACTAATATATACGGTGGTAAAGTTACTGAGAATATTATCCAAGCACTGGCACGTATTGTTATTACAGATCAGATGACTGCTGTCGGCCAGCACTACCATGTTGTCTTCCAAGTGCATGATGAGATCATAGTCAACGTGTCGTCCGGTGAAGCACAAACAGCACAACAAGTTGTAGAGAAGATAATGAGTACCCCGCCAGCGTGGGCAACAACACTACCAGTGGCTTGCGAGTCTGCCATTGGTGATAACTACGGAGAATGTAAGTGATGGCTAGTGCAAACAAACAATGCGACCAAGAGCTAAGCACAAACTGGATAGCAAGCAACCCTGACCAGACCCTTGCGCTAATCCAGACCCTGCAAGGTGAGATCAAGCAGAAGAACATGATGCTCAAGGAGGCCCGCCTTGCGCGTATACATAACAGGCCCATCCGCCAACTACGTAAGAAGGGGAATACAAATGAGTAAGCCTCTAGCCCACTCGTACTCAGCCCTCAAGCAGTATGACAACTGCCCCAAGCAGTACTACATGCAGCGTATCACCAAGGAGGTGAAGGCTTCCTTCGGTGAGGCCAGCATCTATGGTAACCGTATACATGAACAGCTTGAGCTACGCCTTAAGGAAGGCACACCCTTGCCGGAAGAGAGTGCGAAGTATGAGGCACTGGCCGTTGCGTTTGCGTCACTCCCCGGACAACTTGTTGCAGAGCAAGAGTTCACCCTTAACAAAGAGCTCGAGGCAACAGGCTGGTGGGATGCTGATGCATGGCTCCGCGCTAAGCTGGACATCCTAGTTATCAATGGCACTGAGGCAGTGGTCGGTGACTGGAAAACAGGTAAGCATAGGCCCGACTTCTTCCAGATGGAACTGTTCGCCATCCTTGTGTTCAAGTTATACCCAGCCGTACAGCGTGTGAAGTCCTCGCTTATATGGCTTAAGGATATGAAGATAGACACTGAGACTTACACAAGGGAGGATACTCCTAGGCTATGGGAGAAGTTCATGGGTAAGGTTACTCGTATTGAACAGTCTCTTGCTAAAGATCAGTGGCCCCCTAAGCCCAGTGGCCTATGCCCGTGGTGTCCAGCAAAAGATTTATGTGAGTTTGGAAGATAAAACTTGACACTGATGTAAGGTAAGACTATAACTATGGGTATCACACCAGAAGGTAAGGTTAAGAAGAAGTTAGAGAAAATGCTGAAGAGTAAGCGGGGAGTGTGGTCTTTCCCTCCCCAAGCTGGACCCTTCGGATCGGCTGGTATCCCTGACAGAATAGCCTGTGTAAATGGGCATCTGTTAGGGATCGAAGCTAAGGCTGACTATAGTAAAAAGCCCACTCCCCTACAGAAGAAGTGTATGGGTGACATAGAACGTGCGGGTGGTAAATGCTTTGTTGTATACGATGACGCCACCATTAAGAAAGTAGAGGACTGGATAGATGCTTGTAGTTGAGGAAGCCAAGGCAATAGCTTTGAAACTTAACAACCCACAACGTGTTCTGGAGTGCATACCAACAGCGCACATCATGCCTAAGTATGATAACTTAGTGGTGCTACCCCATAAGCCAGAGGAAGTACGGGTTCTCCGTAACCTAGGCATCAAAGCCCCAGCCCCCATCATGCACTACTATGATTGGGTAGGAGACTTTACACCCTATGCACACCAGAAAAGCACCGCCGCCTTCCTTACCATGAACAAGAAAGCACTGGTACTTAATGAGATCGGCACTGGCAAAACCCAGTCTGCTTTATGGGCTGCGGATTACATGATGAACATGGGTGTCATTAACAAAGTACTTATTATATCTCCACTATCCACACTAGAACGTGTATGGGGTGACGCAATCTTTAAGGGTATGTTGCATAGGCGACACGTTGTCTTACATGGCACAGCTAAAAGGCGTAGGAAACTACTGGCTACAGACGTTGACTTCTATATCGTTAACCATGATGGCTTCTCTATTATCTCTGATGAAGCGATAGGTATGTTTGACTTAGTTATCATTGACGAGGCGGCTGTCTATCGCACACCTAACACAACACGTTTCAGACTATTTAGTAAGTGGATGACCTCTAACCCTGACGTTAGGTTATGGCTTATGACTGGCACACCTACACCTAACAACCCTACTGACGCATGGTCTCTTGCTAAGTTAGTTGATAGTCCTTATGCACCACGTACATATGGTGGCTTCCGAGATCAAGTGATGGAGAAGTTCGGGCGGTGGTCATACCAACCAAAGGCTGGCGCACTTGACACAGTGAAACATGTTCTACAACCAGCGGTTAGGTACACCCGTGATGAGTGTTTTGACTTACCCCCTACTGTGTTTCAAACGCGAGAGGTTAAGCTAACAGCAGAACAGCAGATGCACTATGACAGGATGATGAAAGCGTTTATCACTGATGTTGTTGGTGGGGAACAGATCACCGCAGTTAACGAGGCTGTAAAGTTGCAGAAGTTAGTTCAGATAGCTTGCGGCGTGGCCTATAATGACGCTGGTGAGAACGTTGAGCTTGACTGTAAGCCTAGGGTTCGTGCGGTGTTGGACACCATAGAAGAAGTTGGAGGTAAAGTTATTGTATTTGTCCCCTTGACAGGAACTTTACATATGTTAGAAAAGGAACTATCGAAACATTACACAGTCGGTGTGGTCAACGGGGCAGTTAGTAGTAAGAAACGTAACGTTATCTTCCAGAACTTTCAAGAGCGTGTTGACCCTAAGATTATCCTAGCCCACCCTGCCACTATGGCACACGGGCTTACATTAACAGCGGCCTCATCCATCATTTGGTATGGCCCGATAACAAGTAACGAACAGTATGTACAAGCCAACGGACGTATAGAGAGAATTGGTAAGCGACATACTTCTAACGTGGTCCATATAGAAGCCACGAAACTAGAGCGTAAAATGTATAAACGCCTTGAGAATAAGCAACGGCTACAAGGGCTGTTGCTAGACCTGATACAACAAGAACAAGAGGAGTAAAATATGTCAGAAGAATTAACTGTCGATGCTGTCATTGATACGTACATTAAGTTGAGGGCGCAGAAAGAAGTGGTCGAGGCTGACGTTAAGGATCGGCTAGCTGGCATCAAAGAGAAGATGCTTAAGCTAGAGGCTTGGATACAGGCTAAGTCTGAGGAGACAGGTGTTAAGTCTTTCAAGACTGATGCAGGTACAGCGTTTATGTCCACCAGTGACTTCGCTAGCGTTGGAGACTGGGATGTAGTGCTTGACTTCATCAAGACCAACGATGCCTACGACATGCTGAACAAGGCTGTCAATAAGAAGGCAGTGCGTGAGTACCTAGATATTAACGGGGCGGTCCCCAGTGGTGTAAATTTTGGCACTAAGATCAGTGTCAACGTACGCCGCCCAGCCAAGACGGCTTAGGGATATGGAGCCTGTTATGAAAGTGTTTGCTATAGAGAATGGTTTTCTGTTGCAACACTGCCAAGCCGAAGGCGTTGTGTTAACTACAACATACGCTAAAGATGCCGTGGGTATTGCTGAAGAGATCATAGCACAGCAGGCCCGTATAAAGCTGGATATCCCAGCACAACAAGAGATGTTCACCCCGGCTCAGATGGGCCACAAACTTAAGGAAACTAATGATGAGTAATAATATTGTACCCTTCGACACCCCACTACCCGCACACCTGTCATCCCGTACGTCTGTGTTATCAGACCACATTGCTGGTGGACTAGGCGGTGGCCCTAGCTTCCCTCGTATCTCCATCAAAGGATCACGGTTCCGTATCGTAGATGGCGGCGCAGAGACTGTGCTTCCTGACGTACAACTTGCTGTGTCCATCGTCTGGTCTAACTCTAATCTGTCTAAGTCTTTCTACGCTGAAGCATGGAACCCTGATGCAGAAGCCTCTGCACCTGACTGTGCTAGCCTAGGCGGTGTCCGTCCCGATGCGGATAGTAAGCAACCACAGAACGACCTATGTTCATCCTGTCCCCAGAACGCATGGGGTAGTAAGAAGACTCCTCAAGGCGTGGACATCAAGGCATGTGCTGATAAAAAGAGATTGGCTATTGTAGCTGTAGATGATCCAGAGGGTCCGATGTATCTACTAGAAGTAACAGCGGGTGCGCTGAAAGGTCTTAACGCATACCACCGTAAGCTGCGGATGCATGGTATTATTCCCGACATCGCTAAGACTATCATCTCCTTCGACACGGAAGCATCCTACCCTAAGTTAAAGTTTGACTACGGCGGGGTACTAGATGACGCCACTCAGGCTATAGTAGATACGCTACTTGGTAGCCCATTGGCTAAAGAGATTACAGGTGAGGACGCTCCTTCGATTGCCATCGCAACTACCCCTGTGCCTTCTGTTGCAGCACCGGTAGCTGTACCGACGCCTGTAGTAGAACCTGTTGCACAGCCTGCACCTACCGATGACGCACCTGCACCTGTAGCAACATTTGGTAAGCCTGCTGCACCTGCACCTGCACCTGCACCTGCACCTGCACCTGCACCTGCACCTGCTGCTGTGGAACCTGTTGCTGTTGCAGAAGAGCCTGTTGCTGCACCTGTCGCTGACGCTGGCACTGCTGGCCTTGCCGATGAGATCACTGCACTGATGGCCCAAGTGGAGGCAGATGATGCCTAATACAGAGGAAGCAAAGCCCATTGACTTCAGTGGTGTTGAGGCTCTTCGGAAACATATGCTACTAAATGCATCTCAGATGTCTAAATTTCTTGGGGTGTCTCGGGTGACATATGGAGGCTGGATTAAAGGTAAGCCTATCCGTAAGGGAAACAATCTCATGGTACGCGCAGCACTTAAGAAACTGTTCGTACTGGTAGCCGATGATGCCAACCCGTGGCCTGCGCCAGAGGTAATTGCTATGGCTCCAGCGCAACGTTTCAATACGTTACTTGAGTTAACAAAAGAAGAAGAGTAACATCTGTTTTCGAGGGGGGCTTCGGCCTCCCTCAAAACATGTATAGGGAAATATGTCAATGGATACGCTAGGATTTCTTAAGCGTGTCCTCCCCGCCGAAGGATTCTACTGTGCGACTGTAATAAATGATAACTCTGCCCCACAGCAAGCGTTCTTTGATTCCGTGGAGGAACTCGCAACTAACTGCCGCCGCTATGACCAAGCTGGCAACAACACATATTATGCAACATCAACATTCAACACCCGCTTTAATCGAACACAAGTAAACTCTAAGCTAGTCAAGACTTTGTTTATTGATATTGATTGTGGCCCTGATAAGGTAGATCAAGTCGATAAGAATGGCGATCCGATACCAGACAAGGGTTACCTTAGCCAAGCTCTAGGTCTACAAGCTCTACTAGATTTTATCAACGTCACTAAGCTACCGTGGCCTATGATCGTATCATCTGGGCGGGGGCTTCATGTGTACTGGGTGTTGAGTGAAGCTCTACCTAAGAACGAGTGGCAACCTTTAGCCAATGCGTTAAAGGCTACGTTTAAAGTGAATAAGTTTCTGTTTGACCCTGCGGTTACAGCAGACAGCGCAAGGGTGTTGCGCCCTATCGGCACTCACAATCCCAAGAATGGTAAGGAAGTTAAACTCCTACGGGATGCCCCGGACTACGACAAGCAGACACTCCAGAACATCTTGGGGAGTGCAACCCCTATGCTAGTGACAGATTCGGGCATAAACGTACCGAGTATGGTGCTGCCCACCTCCGCACTGAGCGCAGCATTAGAGATCAAGCAAGATTTTGAGCCGTCAAACCCCGACACTATATATAACAGTTGCCAGCAGGTACGGTGGGGTGTGGACAATCAAGATAAAGTATCAGAGCCTATGTGGTATAGCCTGATCGGTATTGCCGCACACTGTCAGAATCCAGAAGAGACAGCTAAGAACTGGAGCATGAACCACCCAGATTATAACGAGGCTAGCACACTTAATAAATTACGTCAGTGGCAAGCGCGTACAACAGGCCCAACCACCTGCAACAAGTTTGAGGATGACAAGCCGAAGGGCTGTGACAAATGTCCATTGAAGGGAAACATTACCTCCCCGGCTATGTGCGGTAGGGTGTACAAAGAAACTAAGATGGCGGCAGATGCCCCTGATGATATCGCCCACAAGATCAGTCCCCCTAAACCGTTCAAGGTATCTGGTGATATTATAGTACAATCAATAGACGGCACAGAGGTGGAGATTTCTCCTTTCCTTATATACCCGGTAGGCTATGGTCGTGATGATAGCTTAGGGTATGAGACTGTACGATTTAAATGGAAGAGGCCACATGAAGGGTGGCAAGACTTAGTATTTAGGCAAGCACATCTCAACTCTAAGAGCCGAGAGTTCCCCACTGTTATTGCAGATCAGGGGATAGTTCTTAAGACTGAGAAGCAGACACAAGGATTCCAATACATGTTACGCGGATACATGGACGAACTACGCAAGACACAATCAATGTCTAACATCCACGGGGTCATGGGGTGGAAAGATAACTTCAGCCAATTTGTTATTGGTGAACGTCTGTATAAACGGGGTGATGATGGTGCCGTAACCGTAGAAGATATATCTCTATCCTCCGCTGCTTCTAATATGGGTAGCAAGATGTACAGCATGGCTGGCTCTGCGGATACATGGACGAACGCCACCAACGTGTTGCAGACAGCCAACCTACCGCACCATATCTTTGCACTTAATAACTCTTTAGCTGCGCCACTGTGGGCATTCACTGGTCTCAAGGGTGTGACCGTCTCACTGTTCGGACCTTCGGGTAGCGGTAAATCTATTGCTCAGTTGTTTATGCAGAGCGTATGGGGTAACCCAGACAAGCTACACTTTGCAGCTAAGTTCACGCACAATGCGTTGTTCAATAGGCTGGGTACATATTGTAATTTGCCCATGACTATAGACGAGGCTACCATGATGGAGGACGTTGGCTCCTTCTGTTATTGGGTTACACAAGGCAGGGATAAGGCACGGCTTACACGCACTGCTAGTGAGCGGGATGCTAAAGAGTGGGCAACAAGTGTCACGGTATCCACCAACATATCTTTTGCTTCCAAGATGGCGGCATCAGGTATAGAAACTAGCGCACAGATGGCACGACTACTAGAGATAGAGATGCCAACCCATAAACTATTTAGAGGAACTAGTGACGCAGGCCGCAAGTTCTCCGAGTTCCTATCAGATAACCACGGGGTCATTGGCGACCTGTTGATGAAAGAGTACCTTCGTTTAGGTAAGACTGAGTTGAAGAGGCGTATCGCTGAGGCTACCCTTAAGTTCGCAGACCTATATGGATTTAGGTTTGCCGGTGTTGAGCGCTTCTGGGAGGCGGCACTCGTACTACAACATGTTGCCTGCACGATAGCCACAGAGATTGGGGTTATATCCTATGACTTTACTATTGGTATCCGGTTAGTTGTTGACCAGATTGAGGGGCTTCGCACAAAGGCAGACGAGAGTCGTATTACTGGGTTTGATATTATTAAAGAGTACCTAAACGAGACCGCCGCTGACATCCTAACCGTCATGCACACAACCAGTGGTAACGTCCCTGCAACCCACGACATTAATCGTGAGCCACGGGGTGAGATCAAAGCACGATTTGATGTGTACCGTAGTGGACCAATGGATAAGTTCGACAGGGGTACAGTGATGCTAGTGCGTAAGAAGTTTAAAGAGTACGTGGCTAGCCGTGGGTATGACTACAACGCGTTGTGCCGTGAAGTTGGTGAAGTAGGCGCAGATGCTACGCCGCATACAAAGAAGGTGTCCATAAGTAAGGATACTAATCTTAAGGCAGGGCAGCACTACGTGCTAGGTATCAACCTCAACAACATGGAGATGGTAGGCTTCCTTGACATTGCACAACAAGGTGCAGAGAATATGACGTTGGGCCAGCTAGGAGTAATTACTTAGCGGAAGCTTCCAGTCTACGTCTAGCGGCCTTCTGTAGGTTGACAGGCAATGTCTTAATACTGCGCTCAGTCGCATCCAGTTTATTACTCTTCTCTTTCTTACGTACCTTACCAATGAAGTCGGGTATATAGAAAGGACTGGTCTTATCTATCTTCCGGTTAGTATCCCGAACACTTCTTAGGATGTCACGTTTACCATTCCGGTCAGCTTTAATGTATGCTGTTCTCATTTCTTTTACATAGTTAACATGTAGTGAACGCTCATACTCTCCTATACGGTTAACACTATAAGCTGTAGCCACTGACGCTGGACCGAAGCCAAGCATCTGGAATAGAGACTCTCTAACCCCTACATTGTGAACAATGGTTTGACCTCTATCGTTTACAACAGTTCCATCGGCTAGGTAGGTAATGCCTTTAGCTAAGTTCTTGAGTGCAGATACAGGTGCTCCTCTTGCGATGTCACCAATAGTAGTTGCATCAGGTCGTAGTCCTACAGTCTCAAGACCATAACGTCCTATCATTGCCGCTGACCCAAAGATACCTTCCCATGCTGAGTAAGCTGGACCTGCAATATCTTTGATGACACGCATAGGTTGGGCGTTTGCTTTAAACATACCTGTACCGGGAAAGATTACACCGTAGCCAGCCCGACCAGAGTAGTGGATACCTGTGTAGTGGTCTACTGCTCCGCGCATAACTAATCCAGAAGGGAGTCCTACTGCGCTAGACATATCACTAACTGTTGCTTCTAATCCGCTCCACTTAAGCCCAAATATTTCCATCAATGTATCTATCAGGTCAGCGAAGTTTCCGGCAAATGGAAGACCTGTTAACCCTGCGGTAACCAAAATCATCCCTAAGAATATATATCGTTCTTTAGGAGCCATACTCCACATGTGTTCAACTGTAATCGTCTGGAACAATTTATACAGGTACAAGTATCTAAGGATAGGTCCGTGTGCAATGGTCGGGTAGTTAAACTTATCGTAGTTACCTTGGGAATAATTTACAGCGTCATCTATTCTTTCGTCTAATAGCTTCTGTTGGTCTGCTGTTGGGCGTCCATCTTTGCCCATCTTCATATTTGCTTTATCTAAACGATACGAGGCAAGGGCAGTAACACGCCTGTTGTATTGTTCTGACTTGGAGAACATAGCCATCATACCACCAACTGTGTTAGTAATCGCATTGCTACTACGTCCGTAACGATCAGCACCAGTAAGTGCATTAGTTAAGTTGGGGGCTGTACTACCATCTCTAGTTTTTCTAACAAGCATCTCTGCTTCATCAAGGGAAAGTCCGGAAACTCTAGCACCTTTACCCGTTAGTTTTTCTTGTGTTTTTATTATCTCAACAAGACGTTCTAACCCTTCAACATTGCCATATATATCTTCTTTAAGGCCACCACGAAGTAACGAGGTATCTTTACCAGCTTGAATTAAAGCTGCGCTAGCTTTAAAAAATCCATGCCCTCCACCATAGCCAGTCTTTTGGTTAAGCGTAGCTAAATATGTTGCACTGTGCGTAGCAATAGCAGTCATGTTCACTAACGAAGTAGCGACAGATAAACTAAGCTGTGCAACAGACGCAGCAGATAATACAGCACCAGATGCGTCACCAAGCTTTTCATCACCTGTTGTACTTGGGGACGACCCTCTGGTTTGATACGACTCAGCTCGTGCTAAGACAACAGTACGTACACGCTCGCCATCTTTCTTACCTGCTACAGTACTTATATTACCTTCCGCATCATAAACATCTATCTTTGATTCAGAAGAAGACTGCACATACTGGTACTGATACGATAGCATTTCCCGTTTAGCATGAAACTCTGCGGCTGAGCCTTTAGCCAACAAGAAGTTATCTTGTAACTCCTTAAGCCTTTCCTTATCCCCGTTCCAATCTGTGGTATTTGCAAACGCGTCATTTAATTCGTGTTGATATAATTTTTTAGCCGAAGAACTTGCTCTTTGCTCAAGATGTTTCCGTACACCTTTGCGAATCTCGGGGTCAAAACCGGGAACAAACTTACGTTGAAGATTACGCCTAGCACCGCCGCCTTGCGTCGCTGTCATCTGTACTAGCTTACTTCTATCAGTTACAGATAATGTAACGCCAGAACGATTCAACAGATTAATAACTTCCCCGTAAGAGATAAACCCTCCTAACGGTGGCGCTTCTAAAGATGTACTGTGGATTGCTTCAAAGGTAATACCCTTAGTAACTTCACCGCCATCACTTAGTAACTCCATCTCTGATAGGTTAGTTAGTACTTCGTTTAGTTGTGCAGCTTGGCTTGCAGCGTCAGTATATGAATCAGTACGGGACATAAACATTTTAGATTCTAGGCTGTCAGCCAGCTTTATAGGAACACGTTTTCCTTTGTCGTTCTTTACCATTGCTTGGATACGAACTTGATATTTACCTTTACGACTCAACGGTACGTATGAAGTTAGGATAGTGTTCTTGGCAACTACTTCTGCCTTCTCAACACTTGCAGTCTCCATATGAATTTGCGCTAACGCTGATTCAATCTCAGAACTCTTTATACCACTGCCTGCTTTATCTTTATTCAATGCTGAAAGTTTAGAGATTACTCGTTGTACGTTAGGATCATTGCCCGTGCGTAAGTCTTCAGTTCCTTTGCTTCTAGGATCAGTTGAGCCGTTAACCCAATCATTTAGCTTAGACGTACTTACTGTCGCGTCTGAGTCTAGCACACGCGTAACATCCCGTAGAAATTGCCTTGCCTGTTTTTCACTAGCTTTACTGTAGTTTATTGTAGGGCCGTCTATCTCACTGTTAGCCTTATATAGTTTACCGTACGTTTCTAATACGTCTTTCAGAATAACTTCGTCTGCGTCAGTAAGAGCTTCATTTTTATCCCGGATATTTGCCAGCATAGTTTTTTCGTTGCGGGTCATAGCTTTAGCAGTGTTAAGTAATAAATCTAAATCAGCTTGGTCTACTGCTTCACGTAGTTCTAATGCTACTCTCCATGCTTCGTCGGATATGGAAAGCCCCTCCATCAATTCAGTAGCAGGTACCTCTTTACCATCCACTATATCAATACGCTGTTCACCCGTAACCCCATCTATGATAGCAACCTCTACGCCTTTTTCTAATTGCTCTTTAGTCATAGCTCGTTGTTTTTGAAGCTCTCTAACTATGTCTTTGTTAATCTCTGGCACACCGTCAGAATTAAATTTAAGTAAATCTTTTGAGTTTCTAATAGCCGCGCTAACACTATTAACGTCACTACCTTTAGCATGTAACCATAAAACAAGCGCACGATCAGCCTCTTTCAACTGTGCTTCTGTCGGGCCATCTTCAATGTCTACACCTGTTGCTTTTCTAGTTAATTCTTTAAGCAGCTTTGCATCAAGGCTATGTGCGTAAGCTGTCATCCTATTGTACTCATTCTTAAGGCGCTGGTCTTCTTGGGTTCCTAACTTTAAAAGCTCATATACTTTACGCGCACCAGCGTTCTTCTTTGCCATATTACCTAGAGTCTGCAAGGATTCTAAGGCGTTATCGTATATCGCTTTACCACCTTCAAACCCGGTCTTCCCGCGAGTATCTACAATCTTATTAAGTGCGTTAAACATACGCTCAGTAACACCACCCCTACCACGGATGATACCTTGCGCTCTGACCACGCCTTCATGAAAATTACCAGTGCCGTCAACTGTGCTATATCTAGTATTAATAGCTCGGCTTTCTAGGTTAAGCAGATTATCACGGACAGCGGCCATTGATGGATCACCACGGATGCCATCACGTATATACCTACGAGACTGGTACACAAAGTACCGGGTCATATCATCGTTAAACTTAAAGCCTAACCTGTTGAGGTAGCGTTTAATTATATCCGATATACGTAGTAACAGGGAGTTGTCTACATCTGCAGCATGGTCGGCTAGTGCTTCTTCAATTGCTGTATATTTTTTCTCCCCCGCTTCTACCATGCGGTCTACTTCTGTTTTAATCTGTGGGTCAGACTCATACACATCGTTAAGTAAACCCTTGAACTGAGCCTTTGGCATAATCGAACCAAGGCCAAAGTGGCCTACAACTTCATGGGATAGAACAAACGCTAAGTGCTGGCGGTTAGCAATGTTATCACTAAAGATAATGACAGTACGTCCAGTGGCTACACCAGCGGCATTATCAGGGATTACCTGTTTATCTTCGTGCGCTTCTTGCGCTTCCTTATAAAGGGTGGGGTTTTTACTTTGTAGTTCAGCGACGTTTTTATACGCAAGTATCCGTACGTTAATAGTCTTACTTAAACGTTTACGAAATTTACTTACTGCCATCTTCACTGTACCCATACTCATGGGCTTAGTAATTTGCTTACCTTCGCTATCTACAAGACTATTTTTAGTGCCTAATACACTACCAAGGTCATCGTAACTATATGACATTGGGTCTATATCTGAGTCTAAGTCTGGGTCTCCCTCAAATAGATTACTAGTATCTGCAAACCCTGCACTCATGTCGTCTATTATATCTGGGTTGGTAACTGTATCACCACGTTCCTCAGTTATATTTGGGGAGGGAGGATTTTCTCTTAGTCTTAATATCTTGGATAGTTCTAACATCTCACCAGTTGGATTGGTAGGGACTACTGAATTTAACCCGCGCTCAGATTTATCTAGCCTAGCTATAACTGCCGCAAACATGTTCTGGTCTATAGTATATTGCCATAGAGTTTTATCGTTCTTAAACTTAGGAGCAGATACTGCACCTACAGTTTTGCTACGAATCTTGTCGTTAATAATGTTAGACGCTATTTTTTTAACTTCTATCCCGTCTGCACCAGCAAACTTACTTTCCCACACAAGTGACGCTTCTTCACCAACCCCATTTGATATATCAGCAGCTCTCTTCCATGCGGCTTTATTTGGCTCACTATTTCCACCTTCTCCTTCAGTCAGGTACACACTTAAGATGTCTTCTGTCTCGGCCTTCCATGTAGCTTTATCGGGGTTGTTGCGCAGTGATTCTAAGCTTGCTTCAAGCGCATCAGTACGGGGGTTACTTTTTTTACCTCCGCCAAGTTGCACAGACGCACCTCTTGCACGTTCAGCATCTCTAAAAGCTTTTTGTTCTTTTTGTTGAGGGGTTAAATCAGCTTTCTTATCCGTAGGTATTAAACGTATTTGGCGTTGTGTTGGGTCCGTCAAACTAAGTCTAAACTCTGCTCCGCCGGGAGCTATTGCTCCTTCAGGAAAATTCTGCCACTCATCAGTAGCCTCAAAAATTATATCAGCGGGTTGTTGTTTTTTCCTGACAGCGGGTTCCGGCTTAGCCGGTTCAGATGGCTCCGTTTCTTTCGTTTCAACTTTTGGGTCTTCGACTTGCTGCCCCGCACCTTTTGTACCACGTTTAAGGGCTGCTGCTCCTTTTGGAGTTGGCTTAGAACCTGCGGGTTGTTTTGGCTTAGCCACTTTTGCTGAGCTTGACTTCTTACTCCGGGTTTTAGCTTTGGCTTTTTTGCTTGCATCTTTCTTCCCTTCAGGTAAGTCCATCTCCGTCTGGGCTTCATTCTCAAAACGTTGGGCTTTTAGGTCTTCAAGTAATACGCCATCGTTATTAACAATGTTAGGGTGGTTACGTTGTATCTCAGCAACAATCTGCGCTCGCTCAGCATTAGCTTGCCCAAGCATAGACTCAACCGCCGCTCTCCGCGCAGAAGAAGCGCTTATACCGTTCCTACCCCTGACACTACCGTATCGCTTCTTATCTTCAGGGGATAGCTTTCCCGCTAGTAGACTACATGCTTTAGCCATTAGTTACTTCCGTGTTCGATCCGCATCCATACGTCCATACTAGCACCAGAATAAGTTCCAGTAGTTACAATTCGAGCGCGGACATGCTGCCCAATAATACCTGACACTGCTGTGTCATCCGTAAGAGCGTCGGCTGTACCTACATGATCTGCTACAACAGCAGTCTCTTCGCGCACTGAGAGATATTTAACAGCATCAGCAGAAGCAAATGCAAAGGCCATGATGTCAGTCCATGTGGTCTGGTTATCAAAGCAGGTTTGTATATACACAGTAGCCTTGGTGCCACTAGAGCCAGAAGTCCAGTTGCACATAACTGTAAGGCCAGCAGTCTCGTCGGGAAGACGGTGTACTTTACCCCGTGAGGCAATAGATTGCGCACTAGTAACAGGGTGGTCGATCACAAGATGTTGTATAGAAGCCATAGTATATTCCTTATCTAAAGTCTGGTTAGTATTTTAACATGTATTATGCGTTCTTCGCTAAACAATTTCGTAAAGCTTGTAATGCACCAATACGACTATCGCTTGCTTCTAATGCTTTACGCACAGTAACTGCCTGCAAACGCCCCTTCACTGGCACGTTAATAGTAGGTTCTCCTACAAAAGTAGGTGTAGTAGGAAACGGCGTACTCATAGGTGCGTCAAACGCAGGGAAGTCAGAACTTGGAACTTGATCTGCAACACCACCCTGTAGGTTTAACTCCCGTTGATCTAGTGGCGTGGAAGGGATTGGATTAAAAAAGTTAGCTTCCTGCATACGTAGCTGCTCAGGAGTAAGCTGGCGTTGTGCATCTAGTGCCTGTTGCTGCGCAATCCTGCCCGTAGCCGTTAGGTCAGGAGCTAAAATAGGTGGAGCTAACGTAGATGGATCAAACGGCATTTGAATAGGAGGTATATTCTGTTGAGCTACATCAGTAGGAGCTGGTGTCAAATCTACTTCAGAAGGTATAGCTAGTGTAGACGGATCAAACGGCGTAGGTGTATCACTCTGCTCAAGTAAAAGTTGTTCTTCAGGTGCAGCTAACTGTTCAGGTGGAAGCGGATCGTACGGTAGTTGTTGTTGTTCTACACCTTCAATAGCCGGTTGTTGATACGTTATTTGTTTTTGTTGCTCGGGGTTAAGGATGTTAGCGTTTTCTTTCTCAGTATCTACCGGCTTCTTCTCTTCTGGTGTAGATTTAACAATATTAGAAAGAGTACCAATTGGAGCGCCAACACCTGCACCAGCAGCGAACGCATTGATTAACTGGTTACGTACTTCTGGGTCGTTAAAGTCTAATTCTCCAGCCGCACCTAAAGATACGATCTCTTGAAATGCTTCTGTACTACCTTCAAGACCACCACCAACACCAAACCCTATTGCACCTCGTTTAGCCCGCCCGCCTTTAGTAAGAGCTGGTCTACCCGCTTTGCCAAATACAGTTTTAGCCGCAAGGAACGCAGGTAACACTTCAGCAGCGGCATAAGGAACAGAGGCAACAGCCGTAACAAGCCGTGCAAGAGTAGGACTATCATAGTTACCTGACTCCTCAACAGCCTGATAAATATCACCAATAGCCACACCTTCAGCAGCCGCGACAGCACCCAGTTTAGCACCGCCAATACGACCCGCTGTACGTAATGCTTTCATATCTTCTACGTCTGGCTTTAATCCTTGTACAAGAGCATCTCTAGCCCGTATAGCAGCGTTCGCTTCAGCCTGTTTAATTGACGCTGTTCTAGTAGGCCCACTTTTAAGTTCTCTGGAAGCTTTCTTAGTAGCACCCTTTGCTAAAAATCTAGCACCACGGGCAGTACCAGCAGCGACACCACCAACACCTCCAGTTAAAGCAGAAGTAATAATCATCTCGGCCATAAGTGGGGCCATCTGTGCAGCGTTAGCTACAAACCAATCACCCACACCCCCAGCACTATCAATGTCAGTAAAGTTACGTTGGTAAGGTTGGTTAAACCCAATGTCTTTTTCTTGCTGGTCAATAATAGCTTGACCTGTTTCTTCAGCGCCTAAGAACTTAAGCGCACCACCTGCAAGTTGTTGTGATACATCAACACCAATACCAAAGTTTTTACTAGCTAAGCGCCCAAGGGTAGGGTCTTTGATACGATTAATATATCCGCCATACTCACTTGGACTCATAGGGCGAAAGTTACTAGGCATAGGCTGTAGAGGTTTGTCTAGGTCAGCAACAGACTCTAAAGCAGACGCATGGTCATCAGCGTTGAATGTGCGCCCGTTGACAAACACCTGTCTACTAGCTTCATCAAACCCAACAGGGGCTACCGTAGGACCAGCAGGTGCAGCAGAGGGAAGAGCTAACCCTGCAAGAGAGTTACCATCAGACTCGTTAGCAAATGAAGGGTCGTACGACCCGCGAGAGGGTGTAAAAAAATCTGCCATCAATTAACTTCCAACTGCATTTTGGTATTGACTTAGGTCTACAAGGCCAGAGAACGACCCCGATCCTCCTAAGGGTATATTAATAGAGTCTGATGTCATCCCCGAAATTTTCTCGCCATCGGGCGTAGTTATTACGCCATCAGGATTTACTTTTATAACCTGTCCACCTTTCTGAATAAGAAAAACGCCGTCTACTTCTTTTACAGTAATTTTAGCGTCCTCAAGCTGTAGTTTGCTCATACCTTTTACCTTCTCAACATATAATTGAGTCAGCAAGTCTCGCCTAGCTTTATCAGCCGCAACATCTTGCGCGACACGAGCACTACGAACACCTTTAGCATACTCGTTAGAGGCAGACATACGAGCAGGAGAGGCAATTTCACCGGTAGTTTTATTTTCATGTATCGTTTTATTGCCGTCCATTATATTCCAATTTCCATCAGAACGAGGGACAATAGTAATATTTCTACCACTTTGTTTTGACCACATAGCCTGCAACATCCGTGGATCGTTATTGTTTTCAAATAAGTTTATGGCTTTTTGCTGGGAAATATTAACTACTCTAACAGTCTGATCTTCTAACGCTAGTTTCGCCTTTATGTATTCCTCACCCATACCAGCCTGTTTATACACGTTAGCCATTTGCAGTAATTGTGCGCGTTTATTTAAGCCAAGCTGTAGCTCTTCGTTAAGAAGCTGCACGTTAACCCTAGTGTAGTCTTTAGGAGCAGAAGGTAGTCTGCCTGTCATTGAGGGGCTAACACC
>TARA_R110002167_G_scaffold1368_3_pt1 | contig 18359 bp, 21 predicted proteins | sample TARA_R110002167 | Tara Oceans TARA_R110002167 (sample SAMEA4398238) | marine metagenome | biome: Polar Biome; feature: [MES] marine water layer (ENVO:01000295) within the mesopelagic zone...; material: water (ENVO:00002006), including particulate matter (ENVO:01000060) such as...... | reverse complement strand
AATAGTCAGTCGGCAAAAGATTTCGGAAGGCCGTTCCGAATACTGCAGAAAACCCCCAACATCATTTGAACCGAATAGAAATAGTAATCAGCTCAACTAAAACAATAGAAATGTCAAAAGAAAGATTTTACACAACCCTAGTATGCGACCTACACGAAATCGCAAATGCAACAACAGATGCAAAAACTAAAGAACATCTACTAAATTTATGGAAAAATACAAGTATGTATTTAGCAGCTAAGGAAGCAATAGGTATTAGCTACTTGCATACTGAAAAAACTATAAATGAATCTAAAACTGAAATAAGTTGTTTGTCATCAGCAAAGAATTTATATGAGGATATAATGTCTAAGCCATTATGATTAAATATAAAAACCATACATTTGCCGATATGGAAATTGACGGCAATACTATTTATCACATACCAAGAGTAAAATTCGTTAAACATATAAGGCATAGTTTAGGAACGACAATGGCTCAAATACAAGCAAGTGATAATCTACGAGTAGAGTACAATAAAAATACTGCAATAATAGATGTGCAAGTATTGACAGAAAATAACAGATGGAAAGATTGGTTATATGATAATCAAGTAATAGTGTGAGATTTGAAATAAGAGATAACCAAGACAAACATAGTTTGATTCAATACCTAAAAGAATTAGAAAACGATTATGTAGTTGAGGTAAAGAAAAGAAGAAACAACAGAAGCAATATGCAAAATAGTTATTACTGGAAATGTATAGTGCAGGAATTAGGAAACTCACTTGGCTATTTTCCAAACGAAATGCACGATATATTAAGGGCTAAATTTCTGAATGAATGGGAGATGCTAAATATAAATGATAAGAAAGTAGGTGTAAATAAAATAATAAGTACGGCAACCCTTAACACAAAAGAGTTTGAGATTTATGCAGAACAAATTAGAATATGGGCTATTACAGAATTAGGAATTAGATTAGCATTACCCAATGAACAGATTTAAATCATATTTTAAAAACATAAAAAATATACTAATCTATTTCGATTATCAGACTTTGCTATTTTGGTGGTGTATTAGCGATTGTCTTAACAATCAAGTCTTATGGACTAACTATTCTTATTGGTTAGAATTAGGGCAGCCTAACACATACTGGTTGTACTTTGTTTATTTGTTATTCTCTTCACTTATCGTAATATCGTTAAATAACTTAAATTGGCTCGTAAAATTTGTTGGTTGTTATTTAATACTATATTTGTTTTCAACTGTAAGGTACGTTGTAGATATAGTAGTACAAGACGACTTCCAATTAGTTAAAGACTTTAGAGCTTTATTGATTACTGGTTGGTATTTCTCTATGTGGCTATGGATATATTTTAAATTAAAAAAAGAAAAATTGCATAAGAGTTTAAATAAAAGCAGGTATTATTACATAAAAGATAGAAATGTCTGATAATTTAACTACTATAATAATAACTGCTATAAGTGTAGTTTTTGGTGCAGGAGGTTGGAAATTCTATGAGTTTTTAATTAGAAGCAAGAGAGAAAAAGAGAAAGATGAAAAGTCAGAACATACTATTTATAGAGATGATTTAAAATCTAGAGTAGATAAATTAGAAAAATACAAAGACGATTCGCAGAATATATTAACGGAGTTAAAAACAGAGTTAGCTGAAATGAAAGTAACTGTTAAGTTTTTACAAGCAGAAAACGAGGTGCTTAAAATAAGATTACAAAAATGAGTTTTAATGAAAAATTAGATAAGGTAGCAAACAAAATAATAGAATTATTAAAAGAGAAAAATGCTGCTTATGGAAATACTGCTTTAAATCCTCCAAACATATTTAGTAAATTAAATTCTAGAGAAGCTATTTGTGCTAGGTTAGATGATAAATTAAGCAGAATAAAAAATAAAGGAATAAATGATAAAACAGAAGATACAGTTGATGATGTAATTGGATATTTATTATTACTAAAAATGTCAATAGATGAGTAAACCTAAAGGTGCAAGATTACGATTAAGTGCAGAAGAAGTAGATTTAGTAAATGAATACAGAGGAGATTCCTTAGATAATATAAATGGAAATACTGCTTTAGATACACATTTATTAGAAAGAGGGATAGATAAAAAAGATGTCGTTAGTGTTAAGCACTGGCAAAGTATGGGAGGAGAGTTACGTTTCTCTATTGTAACAAAGGAATTATATGGTTTAAATGAAAATCAAATATTCAAAAAAATAAATACCTACATAGAAGAATACTCTCCTGCTTATACTAAAATAGAACATATAGAGGGTAATCATCTTTTAGTTATAAACCCAGCAGATATTCATATTGGAAAATATGCAAATGCTAGAGAAACTGGAGAAGAATATAATAACACAATAGCAATAAATAGAGTTTTAGAGGGAGTTAAAGGATTAATATCTAAGTCTAGAGGATTTGATATTGATAGAATATTGTTCTGTATTGGTAATGATATATTACATATTGATAATGTTTATAATACAACAACTAAAGGGACACACCAAGATACAGATGGTAAATGGTGGGAACACTACGAAATAGCTTTAGATTTATACGTTAAATGTATAGAGATATTAAGAGAGATAGCACCAGTAGATGTTGTACATTGTATGAGTAATCACGATTATCAATCTGGATTTCATCTTGCACATTCTTTGCAAAGTTGGTTTCGTAAAGCAGAAGATATAACATTTGATATTAGTGTAAGCCATCGTAAATATTATTGCTATGGAACTAATTTACTAGGACTTGAACACGGAGATGGTGCAAAGATGGATAAATTACCTTTGTTAATGGCTCAAGAGAAGCCTTTACTCTGGTCTAAAACTTCTCATAGATACTGGTATTTACATCATATTCATCATAAAGTAAAGCATAAATGGTTAGATGCAAAAGACTATATAGGGGTAACAGTTGAGTATTTAAGAAGTCCTTCATCTTCAGATTCTTGGCATAGCAGAAAGGGATTTACGGGAACACCTCGAGCAGTTGAAGGCTTCATTCACGAAAAAGATTCTGGACAAACGGCTCGTATAACTCACTATTTCTAAAAAATTTTTTGTAGTTTAGCAATATGATTGCAAACACAAATACAATTAAATGATTCCAGAATACACTAAAGAAGAAGTAGATAAGAGGTTAGCAGATGCAGAATATAAGTTTGCTAAGACAATGGCTGATATACCACATAGTTACACATTATTACATAAACATTGGTCAAATAGAAAAGATGAGTGGTTTGGAGTAATTAAATTTGTATGGGAAAATAGTGTAAAAGAACATTGGAAATATGGGAAATATTACAACTACTATTATGCTAATGGTTATAAATACTGGAGTATGGACCCATCAATAGCTAAAACAGATTTGCTAAATAGAGCAAAAATTCCTAGACAATTTCATATATAATGAAAAAGTACATTCTTATAGCAACAACTAATGATAGATGGGAAATGCTAATTGAATGCTTAACAAGTATAGAGAAATATTTAAAGGACTGGAGAGTTGTTGTAGTTTCGCAAGGATATTCAGAGCAACAAATAAGTGTTCTAAACACTATGTTAACTTTTACTCAATCTGTAAATATTAATATGCCAGAAAATGCAGGAATGCACAATGCAAAAATGGTAGGATTAGAATACATAAATAATGCAAATAAGTATGATGATATAAGGGGAAGAAGAATACATAGAGATTGTATTAAAAAATATATAGTAATGTCAAGTGATGACGATATGGTATTTACTTCAAGAACTAAATTAAAAAAATCGTTAGAATTTGTAGATAAAGATAATGTTGGTTTTGTAAGTTTAGGTTGGGTAAGACATAAAAATCAATTACATACATATAAATTAGTAGATGAATTTGTTAAGCAAAAAATAGTATATACTGGAGGAGGAATGTTATTTCAAGATGACATAGCACAATTACTATTAGCAGAGCCAAAAGGAAATTACATATCAGATAATGCATTATGGAGTATAATAAGTTATTCTAATGGATATGATAATTACAGATATAGAGGTAGTTGCACAATACACAATATATGCAGAACTGGAGGAAGAAAAGCTTGGGTAAAAGATGCAGACATTAAAATAAAAGGCAGAGAAGAATTACTGGAATACAAAGAAAGTAAGTTACAAAAAAATAATAAATACGATTATCTAATTCCAGATAGTGCTTGTGTTAAAGAAATAGCAGATAGAAAACATATAAAAAATAAAAAATGATAGAACATAAACATTTAATTGTCAGAGGCGAGATGACAGTGCCTTTAAAACCAGCAGACGTACATAATCTTTTAGTAGATATGGTAGATGTATTACATATGAAATTGATGCAAGGAGTAGTAGCTAATCCAAACGTAGGTTATGAGGGAGGAACTGATTGTGGGGTTACTGGTTGTGCATTAATAACTACTTCTCACATAGTATTACATACTTGGGATAAAGATATGTATTTTCAGTTTGATTGTTATTCTTGTAAAGACTTTAATCCAGAACAAGTGCAGGAGGAATTAGATAAATGGGGATTAATAGTAGAAGATAAAAAGTATTTTGATAGAGCATATAACATAATAGAATTAACTTAATGACACTACACAGAGGAACAATAAGAGTTTATAAGGGCAAATCAGTATATGAGGAAACACTAAAAAGGTTACGCTTATTATTTGATGACTTTCCTAATGTATGTGTTGGCTTTAGTGGAGGAAAAGATAGTACGGTTTGTCTTAATTTAGCTTTAAAAGTAGCAGAAGAAAAGAATAGATTACCTTTAAAAGTAGTATTCTTAGACCAAGAAGCAGAGTACGAAAATGTTATAAATTATATGCGAAATGTAGCTGCTGATAAAAGGGTAGATATGTATTGGATACAAGCACCATTCAGAATTAACAATGCAACATCTTTTGAAAATCCTTGGTTAAATGCTTGGGAAGTAGGTGGAGAATGGATTAGACCTAAAGAGCAGAATAGTATAAAAGAAAACATATTTGGTGCAAAAGAGTTCTTTGACTTTTTCCCTAGAATAGCTACTACATTGTATCCAGATGAGCCAATGTGTTACATTTCTGGAGTAAGGGCAGAAGAAAGTCCTGCTAGAACAATGGCATTAACCCACGATGTAACTTATAAATGGATAACTTGGGGTAAGACATTATCTAAAGAAAAGAAACATTACACTTTCTATCCAATATATGATTGGAGTTATACTGATGTATGGAAAGCTATTGAATCAGAACAATGGGAGTATTGTAAAATATATGATTATCTTTATCAAATGGGAATACCAGTTAAGGATATGAGGGTAAGTAACTTACACCACGAAACTGCTTTAAAGTCATTACATACTTTGCAAGAAATAGAGCCAAATAACTGGAATGCATTATGTAAGAGATTAGATGGTATAAATACAACTACACAATTAGGACACGAACAATATAAGAAAATACAGAAATTGCCTTTTATGTTTTCTGATTGGAGAGAATACAGAGATTATCTATTAGACAATCTTATTACAAGTGATGAATACCATAAAGGATTTCATAAGTATTTTACAAGAATGGATAAGAAATATGGAGGTATAAATAACATTGATGATTTGTATAAAACACAAATAGCTAGTATTTTAACTAATGATTTTGAATATACAAAACTTAAAAATTGGCAAGCCAATCCAAATGTAGGTGCATACATAAAATGGACTAATGGTATCCGTACTTCGCAAATGATGAAAAACAAATACATAAACCAAGATAACTTAGAAAACGAAATATATGAATACCAGAGAGCAAACTAAAGAGCAAAAAGAATTTTTTGACAATCACCCAATTAATAATGTATTATGGATTAGTAAAGACAGAGTACAAGCAAATGACTATAATCCAAATAGTGTAGCTAAAGTAGAGTTAAAGTTATTGCATACCTCTATATCTCACGATGGTTATACTCAACCTATTGTAACTGTTTATGATGAAGATAAGGATAAATACATAATTGTAGATGGATTTCACAGACACCTTATATGTTCTAGTTATGATGATATTTCTGAATCTACTGGTGGTTTAGTACCAATTGTAGTTTTAAAGAAACAAATCAATGATAGAATGGCAAGTACAGTTAGACACAATAGAGCAAGAGGTAAACACTCAGTAAAAGGAATGTCATCTATGGTATTCACAATGCTATCTAATGGTATGTCAGATGAAGATATTTGTAATGAATTAGGAATGGACGCACAAGAGATTGTAAGATTAAAACACATAACTGGCTTTAGTAAATTATTTAAGGATACACCTTTCAATAAGGCTTGGGAAACAGATAGACAAATTAAAATAAGAAAATACTACAAAGACAATGGAGAAGAAGAAACTAAGAAACATTTTAAACAAATCAATAGTAAACGTACCGATAGGGAAAGTTAAACCATATTGGAGAAACGCTAGGAACAATACAGATACTATTAAGCTAATCAAAGAATCAGTTACTAAATACGGATTTAATGGAAGCATATTAGTAGATAAGGCTTATACGATAATAACTGGTCACGCAAGGTATTCGGCTTTAGTACAATTAGGATATGAAGAAGTACCAGTAGAAATATCTGATTTAAATGAAAAAGATTGTAAGGCATATCGTATAATTGATAATAAGATAGCTGAAAAGACTAATTGGGAAACTGGAGAACTAATGATGGAGATTAGAGAAATAGGAGAAATAGAGCATATGCAACAATTCTTTGATGTTGATTTAGATAGTTGGTTAGATGTATCAGTTGGAGTTACGGTTAATGATGTAACAGAAGAAGATGTAAATAAGACAAGACATAATACAGATACTCAATTTCAAGAAAGAGTTGAAAAGATGCAGGATAGTATGGTTAAAATAACTTGTCCAGAATGCCTAGAGGATATAGAGATTAATAGAAAACAATTAGAAGTTTACTTAAAGTAGAAAAATGACAAATAGTGACATAGATAAGGACAATGATAAAATAGCAGAAGAACTATCACAAGAGGTAATTGATGATTTGGCTTTAGCTAACAATCTGTATCCAATTAAAAAGCAAGAGATGTTAATTGCATTAGAGAAATCACTTGGTATTGTAACACCTGCTTGTAAGGCAGTTGGTATTGCAAGACAAACGCATTATAGATGGTTATCAGAAGATGAGTTATACCTTAAATTAGTTAAAGATGTTCAAATGACTAAAAGAGATTTTACTGAAAGTGCCGTTTATCAGTTAGTACAAAAAGGTAATGTACAAGCAACATTATATGCTAATCGTATAAACAAAGATAGGGGTTATTCTGATAGCATAGAACATACTGGTAGTGAGGGAGAGCCAATTAAATGGGTTGAAATAAAAAACTATGACAAACAAGAAGAAGAATAGTCAGAAACAAATGTTCTTTGAAATCTGGAATGAGAGAGAACATATATGCGAGAATTGTACAAGGCACTTAGGAAACGAGCCTTTAGCACAATACTTTAGTCATATTAAGCCAAAGGGATTGTATCCAGAATTTAAGTTTGTTAAAGACAATATACAATTATTATGTTTTGAATGTCATTATGCTTTTGACTTTGGTGGAGAGGAGAAGTATAAGAATAGACAAAGATGAATCTATCAGTCAAACAAACAATAGCATTAGATATATTAGAGGACGGCACAACAAATAGTTTATTGTTTGGAGGAGGTGCAGGAGGGGGTAAATCATTACTTGGTTGCTACTGGATACTTAAAATGTGTATGAAGTACCCTAATACAAGATGGCTAATAGGTAGGAGTAAACTACACACCTTAAAAGCTACTACATATAATACGTTACTAGAAGTTATGAAAATGCAGGGCTTAAAGTCTGATGACTATAAATACAATTCACATTCTGGATTTATGAAGTTTAAGAAAGGAGGAAGCGAGATAGTATTTAAAGACTTATTCTATTACCCATCAGACCCCTTTTATGATAAGCTAGGAAGTATGGAGATTACTGGTGCTTTTATAGATGAGGCTTCGGAGGTAACTCAAAGGGCATTTCAAATACTTTCTTCAAGAATAAGATTTAAATTAGATGATAATGACTTAATACCTAAAATATTACTAACTTGTAATCCAACAAAGAATTGGTTATATACTGAATTTTATAAGCCAGATGAGGACGGCACAATAGAGCATCATAGGAAATTTGTTAAATCATTAGTTACTGATAATCCATTTATATCTAAACACTACATAGGGCAACTACAAAGGTTAGATAGAATAAGTAGAGAGAGATTATTAAATGGTAACTGGAAGTATGATGATACGCAAAACAAGTTATATGATTATGATAGTATAAATGATATGTTTACTAATAAATATGTAGAGGCAGGAGAAACGTATTTAAGTATTGACATAGCTAGATTCGGTGCAGATAGTAGTGTAATATGTGTATGGAGTGGTTGGAGATGCGAAGAAGTATTACAATATAAAAAGCTAAGTATTGTAGAATTGAGCAATAAGGTTGCAGAAATAGCTACTAAATATAAGGTAAGGAGAGGGCATATTATAGCAGATGAAGATGGAGTTGGTGGTGGTTTGGTAGATATGGTAACTGGTTGTAAGGGATTTGTAAACAATAGTAGAGCATTATTAAAGGAAAACTATTCTAATCTAAAGACACAATGCTATTATAAATTCGCTGAAAAAGTAAACAAAGGAGAGATTTATGTTAATGCTGATATGAAAATGAAAGATGCTATAATACAAGAATTAGAAGTAGTTGAGATGAAAGATATGGATAAGGACAATAAATTAATGATAATAAGTAAGGATAAAATAAAACAAAACATAGGCAGAAGTCCAGACTTTTCAGATGCGTTAATGATGAGAATGTATTTTGAATTAAGTAAGTTAAACAAAATTACCTACTACGGATAAACTGCATTACTGATAAACAAACAATAAATATATTTGCAATATGATAATAGTAGAAGTAAACGGAGTAAAGCATAACGTACCTAATAAGTATTCAGAAATCTCTGTATCAGAGTTTATAGGATATTGGAAGATACTATGTAAATACGACTTACAACAAGAAGAAGATATAATAAAACGTGATTCAGATGAGATGGATTGTACGTTTGAGATTGTAGCTAAATTATTAAATATGAGTGTTGAAGATGCTAAGTTTATAGATTACCAACAAGGCAAAGAAGTAATAAACTGCTTTAATAGTATGTTAAATCAAGATAATTTAGACCAAGATTATAGTGGTTGGACTTTTATACACGAAGATGAAGCATACTGGTTTCCTAAATTAGAACTTAACAATATGACGTTTGGAGAATACGCAGAGGTTAAGCAATTAGAAGCTATGTTAGGACAAGAGATAGAAAACAGATTTGACTTTATACCAGAGCAAATGAGTATTCTTTGCAGAAAGAAAGATGAGAAAAAAGGCACTTATGATAGGGAAGAAAGAGTAGAGTTGTTTAAGAGTATTAATATGGACGTAGTAATGAGATTCGCTTTTTTTTTGTCCAAGTGGAATCGTCTATTAAGTCAAAGCTCCCAAATCTCTACGGACAATCAGAAGGAGTTGGAAAAAAAATTAGTCATATCCTAGATGAATATGGTTGGCTAAATAGTATTTATGATATTGCAAAGGACAATATCTTTACTAAAGGTTGGAAGTATAGTGCCGTTGAAAGTGTAGAAGAATCAGAAGTATGGGAGATACTAACTTATATGAGTTGGAAATCAGCACAAGCAGAATATAAAAATAAGTACCAAGAATTAGCAAATAAAAAGGCACAACAAAAAGGATAAACTATGAATAGAAATTTACAAAACCTAATAACAGATTTAAACACTGCAAGGGTAGGACATTTCCAAAAATTTGAGTTTGGATATTTAGGAGAGATAAATGCTATGAGAGGTACAAAGTATCCTTTAATAATGTTACTTCCTCCATCAAGCAATTATGAAGATGCATATTCAAATGATGAGAAATATACTTGTGTGTTTCATTGTTACGATTTTAATCCAGATGCATTAGATAATAGTAAGGACTTAACTACTGGATTAGCATTATCGTTTGTAGAGTTAAAACATAAGTTTAAAGAAACAATAGAGAATTTAGTTAAAACTAATGAGAGCAAATATATAATAAGTGGTGGTTGGAGTATAGATAGAGTAAGCAAAGAGTTTAACGATAATCTTGTTGGAATAGTATGCACAATACAAATATCAATGTTTACTGATTGTTTAGAATACTAATGATAATAAGTCCTAAAATATTAAGATTGATTGGAGAGGAATACGCAAAGGCATTTGGTATTGAATTGGTAAGACAAGGCAGAGAAGCAAGAGCAGGTGGTTTAATTAAGAGTTTAGAGGTTGAGACAGAACAAACTTCTGTAAGTATAAGTGGTAATCACTATTGGACATTTTTAGATAAGGGAGTACAAGCTTCACAGATTAAATACCCAAAAGCACCTGCTAGAATTAATGCTTTAGTAGAGTGGTTAGGACGAAAAGGTGTTGCAGGAAGTGATAGTGTTATAAGAGGAATAGCTTACGCAATCGCTTATACACATAGTAAAAATGGAATGCCTACTACAAATGGTAGGTTTGATAAGAGTAGAATTAACTTTGTAGATAAGGCAATTAAAAGCAGACAAAGAAATATTAATGAAGTTATAGATAGGGAGTTAGGAAAATCCGTAGATATAATATTAAACAAATTATAATGGCAAAAAAGAAAAAAGCATATTCAAAAACAAAGCCTAAAAGCAAAGGCAAGAAAAAATATTAAGTTATGGCTATTACAGAACAACAATCTGGTGGACACCTATACGATTTAACAAGACCTTTTGTATGGTTGTATCGTTCTTTTACGGCAGTAAATTTAGTTTATAAGATACAGAAACGAAATGTATTTGGTAGTTGGACAAATATAACCGGTAAGATAAGACAACCAAGAGAGTTTGGTAGTTTGTTTAATTTCTATATTAACCCATCTGAAATATTAGCAGATGAACTTATAACACAAATAAGAGCAAAGAATGAATTTAATATCAGAGATGAGTTTAGTGCATCTATACAATTTAGATTAATACTAACAGAAGAAAACGTAGTGAATAATCTTTTAGTACACGAACAAGATGAAACACTATGGTTTAAAGCACAAAATGCTTATGGTATTGACGCTGCAATACAACACGAAGAAACATTTGGAAAAGCACAAAATGAATGGCTAGATGTACATAGAATACGAGTAGGTACATCAATAAATTCAGTTAAATTTATGACTAATAAACCAGTAATAACTACTGATATGAGTGTTGATGATAACGAATACATTTATGCTTTTAATAGAGAAAAACAAATAAAATTAAAAATAAGCTTTTTGTCAATTAATAATTCATCTATTGGAAGTCCAATATATTCTGGCTTTCTTGTTTTAGGAGTAAATAGCATAGGTATAGGTGTTCCAAATATAATAGCACAAATAGGACAAAGTGCTTGGGACGCTATTGCATCAAACGTATATAAGATAAGATATGTTTTATTAAGAAGTGATTTTACAGAAGTAACAGAGGTAGGAGAATACTTTTTAAATAAGGATAAATGTACAAATGAAAGATTAAGAGTATATTGGAAGAATAGGAGAGGAGGAGTTGATGGATATACATTTAATGGAGAATTATCTGTTAGTTTAAATGCAAAAAGCAAGACAACTAAAAACCACTTAGGATACAGAAGAAGTAATTCAGAGAACGAAAATCACGGAGATTATATTGTCCACAATACTTATGGCTCTCAATCAAGAACTATTGGCTCTACAAATATGGTGGCTTCTGAATCTATACAAGTTACAAGCAGATACCATAGACAAGATGAATTAAGATGGTTAAGCGAGATAGTAACAAGTCCACAAATTTGGATAGAGAATTTGCAGACTGGACAATTAAATGCCGTTTACTCTATAACAAGAAAAGCAACAACAAAAGCAAAAGGCAAGTCTTTAGGTCAAATGAAATTAAGTTTGAGAATGTCTAATGAGGTAATGACACAAAGATAGATGATAAACGGAGATGTTAAAATAGAACTATTTAAGATAAATGAAGTAACTGGAACTCTTGATTTGTATGACAAAACAGAATACCCTCTTGCTTTAAATTTTGGTATTAAAAACATTATTAATATAAATGATACAACTGGTACTTATAGTAAGACACTTAAGGTACCTGCTACAAAAAATAACAATAAAATATTTAGAGAAGTAGGATTTGATAATAGTATTAATGTAGTTACATATTTAGATAATAGTATTGAGTGTAGAATATCATTAAACAATAGAGTATTAGTAGTAGGTAGTGTACAAGTTAAAGGAGTAACTACTTTTGAAAGAATAGATTCATACGAATTAACAATCTTAGGAAGCAATATAAGTTGGTCTAAGTTATTTTCAGATGAATTTATGTGTGATGTAGATGACAATTATGATAATAATGCAACTAATGTTTGGAACAATGCAACTTGGAAATATATAAACGACAACACTAATTTACCTTATACAAATAATTTTTGGTGTATGCCTATTATATGTTGGGGAGAATGGCAAAAAAATTACAACAATTCACCTTATATGTCTAAGATGGATTTGTCAGAGGCTAGACCTGCATACTTTATTAAAGCATTAATATATAGTTATTTTAAGAAAGCAGGATACCATTTAGAGAGCCAGTTTTTTCAAACTACTGATTTTGAAAAGCTAATAATACCTACTACATTAGAAGATTGGAGTATAATGAGTCCAGAATTAGCTGAATACAATAGAGTTAAAGCTGAATTTAAATGTATAGAGATTGATGCACACCCATTTCCAGATGCAGTTTCATTTCCTACAAAAGCCAGATATATTTCTAAAGAATATGAGGGTAGAGGTTGGGATTTATTTGTTCCATTTGATGTAGAAATACAAGACAATGTAAATGCACAGACAATAGCAAAACACGATATAAATAATAATGATTTATTTGGTGGAGGTACTTATAATAGTGGTGGTTTTACTCATTTAGAGCCTAACAAACCACACACCTATATAGCACCAAGTACTGCTATGTATGATATTAAAGTAGAATTAAGTATTGCTAGACAAGGTAATAATGATGTTCGTTTAGAATTGCTATTGTTTAGAGATAAACAAGATATATGGGATAATGACCCCTCCGTATCAGTTTTGCCTATTCCCCCTGCACACCCTACAAATCCTTTATATACTAAAATAATTATGAACGGAGGTTGTGCAGCAGGAGAGCCAATAGTTTTAGATAGCCATACTTGTCCTTCAACTGTACCAATGCAATTAGCCTTAGACCAAGATGCTGCAAACCTAACTAATACTGCACCTTTTGATTGGGAATTTTATAATTATGAAGAAGTAAATCTTAATAGTGGACAAATAAAATTAGAAGCAGGAGATATGGTAGTAGTATTTGCAATCAATAATTGGGGTGGTTATGTGCCTTGGATGGATTCAACAAGAGGAAAATGCTACGTTATAACAGATGAAACACCAGAGTATTTTGGAGGATTACACAAAATCTGGAATTACCCTACTGCACCAACTATGCCTAGACCTACAACATTTGAAGTAGAGAAATTAGGAATAGTAGCTTATGGAGATACTATTAGTATAAAGGAATATTTACCTTGTACAACCCCAAAAATAGATTTAATAAAAGCTATTACTGGTATGTTTAATCTATATTGGACGACTGATGAATTATCAAAAATAGTAATTTGTGAGCCTTATGATGATTTTTATAAAAATAGAACAGAAGCAATAGATTTTAGTGATAAGTTAGATTTTAATAAACCACAAATAACTAAGTTTATTACTGATGATATAAATAAAAGTCTATATTTTAAATATGCACAAGATTCACAAGATGGGTATGTAGAAGAAGTAGAAAGGCATTTAGAACAAGAATTTTTATCACTTAAAGTTGATATGCAAGATGGCTTTGTAGATGCAGAGGAGGTTTTAGGAAATGAGGTTACGGCACCTACTTTTATGTTTTCTGATTGGGAATTAACTCGTACAACAAGTGGTCCCAGAATACCTTTAATAGTAGGAGAGTATGTATTTGACATAGAACATTCTACAAAACCAGAGGTAATGGATAGTCATTTAATGCGTATTCTTTCTTATGAGGGTATGCAACCTCTTGCTACACAAGGTTGGGGAAGTTGGGATTGGACAAATTCACTTGGTGGTTTAGTATCTGAATACCCTGCAGCTAGTACATTTAGTTTAGATGATACTACTTTTAATAATCTAGATTGGGCTGACAACATAATACCTGGTCTATACACAACATATTGGAGTAATTTTATAAATAAATTATCTGAAAGTCCTCGTATAAAAACTGTTTATCTACAATTAGAAGCAAATGATATATCATTATTAGATTTTTCTAAGCCTATATTTATAAAAGATAATGCTCAAGCTAATGGTGGGTATTGGTTATTACATAAAATTATAGATTATAAACCACATAATCAAGATAGTACAAAAGTAGAATTACTGCAATATGCACAAGCAGAAGAAGTAAAGGGTTTAAAGCCTAATTCCAGAAAGAAGATTAAAATTGGTAAAGACAGACGTGCAGCAGGAGATGGAAGAATAAGCGTAAAGACTGGTGGTGGTAATGGAAGAACAAATGAAGATTTAATACTAAAAGGTGGAAATAAAAGTATTAGAAATAATGGTAACATAATGCTAGGAAGCAATCTAACTACTAGAAAACAAAATCAAGTATTAATAGGACAATTCAATAAGAAAGATGATGATGCTATTTTAATTGTAGGAGGGGGAACGTCAGAAGATGATAGACGTAATATATTAGTAGTTGATAGTAAAGGCACACTACACTTTGGAGAGAATGGTGGAGGTGGTAATATGGTTACTAAAGATGATAATGGAAACATTATAGATTTATATACAGAAGAAGAAAACGAAACAATCATAAAGGTATTTAAAGGGTAACTTAATAATATAATTTAGTATGAGCAAAATAAGTAAGATAATAGATATAAAAATTGTAGGAACGCAGGAACTTCTACAATTAGAAAAGGCTATTTCAGCAAATGAACAAAAGCTGAAAAATATGAATAAAGCGAGTAAACAAAATGCAGGAATGCAAAAAATACACGCAAAAAATATTGTTAATACTAAGCTAAAACTAAAACAATTAAGGTCAGAAAGAAACAAAGAGAGTAAAGCTATATTGCAATCGCAACAAGCAACCGTTAAACTAGACGGCAGTTATAATAGTTTAGTTAAACGTAATCAGCAATTATTGGTTAAGATGAAATCTACTACTGGTGGTATAGATAGTAATACTGATTCAATGAAAAAGCTGAAAAAAGAATATGCCGATAACAATAGTAAACTAAAAACATTTGATAAAAGTATTGGTAATTCACAACGTAATGTAGGTAATTATGGAAGTGCATTAGGTAATGTAAAAGAGAAATTAGCTACTGTTGGTATGGCTATTGGTGGTGCAGTTTTAGCCTTTCAAGCAGTAAGTAGGGTTATAACTATGGTTACGCAAGATTTTGGAGAATTTGAGAAAGGATTTACAAACATACTATCTCTAATGTCATCTTCAGACATAGATAAATTTGGAGAAAGATTAAAGTCTGGTGCATTAGATGTAATGCAAGAGTTTGGATTAGAAATAGGGGATATGAATAAAGCCTTATTTGATGCAGTTTCAGCAGGTGTTCCAGCAGCAGAATCTATTGATTTTTTAAGAGCAGCTTCTGAATTAGCTATTGGTGGTGTTACAAATTTAACTACTGCAACTGATGGTATTACAACAGTTATAAATGCATTTGGATTAGAAACGGCTGATGCTACGGAAGTAGCTTCTGCATTTTTCTCTGCACAAAAATTTGGTAAGACAACGGTTGAGGAACTATCAAATACTATTGGTAAAGTTGCACCAATAGCAAAACAAGCAGGAGTAGGATATAAAGAATTACTATCTGCAATGGCTGTTTTAACAAAGCAGGGATTAAATACTAACATAGCTACAACCTCATTAAAAGGTGCTATTGGAGCATTAATTAAACCTAGTAAAGAAGCAGAAGTAGAGTTTCAAAGATTAGGTATTTCTTATGGAGTAAGTGGTATTCAAGGTGCAGGATTTATGAATATTCTTAAACAAATAGCAGTTGCAGCCGAAACGGATAAAGATGCGTTAGTTAAATTAATACCTAATGTAGAAGCCTTAACTGGTGTTGGTGCTTTAGGAACGGCACAATTAGAAGATTATGATGCTATACTGCAACAAGTAAATGTTGATTACGGAGAAAATAGTAGTTTAGCTGCAGCCGTAGCAATGCAACAAGAAACATTAGAACAACAACAGAATAGGTTAAATGCAGAATTTACTAAACAAAAGATACTATTAGGAGAAGAACTAAAACCAATATTTTCAGCAGTCATTAAATCGTTATCCTTTATAATAGAAAATGCTAAAGGTATAGGTATCGCATTAAAATCATCTTTAATAATATGGGGTGCTTATAAGGCTTCAATATTACTTACTACTATTTCTTTAAAAGGATTAAGTGTAGCTTCTGTTTTAGCAACTGCAAAACAAAGAATACTAAATAGCGTTGTAATGAAAAACCCTTATGTTTTTGCTGCAACTGCATTAGCTACTTTAGTTGCAGGACTATATGCTTTCGGTGCAGCTAGTAAGGAAGCAATTACTATACAAGATAGATTACAAAAAATAAATCAAGATGCAAAAGATACATATTCTGGACAAATAAGTAACGTAGAGGAATTAGTTAAATTAGCTAGAAACGAAAGTGCAAGTACAAAACAAAGGCAAAGTGCAGTTAATAAACTAAACAAAGAAGTAAAAGGATTAAATGGCTCAATGACTATCCAGAATGCTAACACATCACAAGTTACGGCAACATTAGATAGATATAAAAGTGCTATTATTAATGCTGCAAAAGCAGCAGCAGGAAAAGGAGAAATACAAAATATGGTAGATGAACAAACCAGATTAAACAAAATAATAAAAGATAATGCTACTGCTTTTTTAAGTTTTGATGAAAATACTGGAATGCCAACTGCTAATAGTATGGCTAGAGTTAAACAAATGAATGCAGACCACGTTTCTGCATCTAAGGATTTAACTAGACAAATCGACCAAGTGGCTGCATCAATAGCAAAATTAGAATTAGAAAATACTGGATATGCAGAATCTATAACTTTAAGTCAAATAGCAGATAAGAGTTATGCTAAAACCATAGCAGGAACACAAGCAAAAATATCTGATTTACAAATTGCATTTAATAATGCAGTTAACGGCACACAAAATTATAGAGATGCAAAAAGATTGTTAAATCTAGAACAAGCTAAACTTAACAAACTTTTAGATACAACTGTAACAACATCTACTACATTATTAGGTGTAGATAAAATGGCTGCAACTACAACAGAAGAAATTAATAAGAAAAAAGAAGCATACAATTTATTATTAAAAAAGGAAGTAATCAATAGCGAAAATTATAAAGCTATACAATTAAAAATGATTGCTTTAGATGAAGAACTTGCAAAGGGTAAACTAGAAGTAACTGAAAATAGACAAAGCAGTATAGATAAAATTAATGAAGAAATTGTAGAATTAGAGAAATTAGAATCTGTATATGGCACTAGTGTTACATTAGAAAAAGAAAGAACAAAGAACTCTATTGCACTTGCACAAAAAAGATTAGATTTAATAATTGCCGAGGGTATTGCAAACGGAGAATTAACTTCAACACAACTTACAGAAATTGGAAATCTTAAAACTCAAATAGAGGGACTTAAAGGTAGTGCTACAATGGACGGAGAGGAGGGCTTTATGCAAGCCTTATTTGGTGGTGGCGAGGGAGGTCAAGAAATTTTGGATAATACATTTGCAGGATTACAAGCTATAAATGGATTAATAGGACAAAGGGCAGCTTTACAACAAGCAGAAGCAAATGCCAGAATTAAAGTTATAAATCAAGAAGAAAATGCAGAAGTAACAAGTTTAAAAAAGACTGCTAAGTTTAAAGCTATGACATCAGAGCAACAAGAGAAAGCGTTGATGAATATAGAAGAAAAATATGCAGGACAAAGAGAGATAATAGAGAGAAAGGCATTTGAGCAAAAGAAAAAAGCTGATAAGCAACAAGCTATTATAGCAGGTGCAATGGCTATTATGAGATTAGCTGCTGATGTTCCAAAAGGAGATTTTGGAATTATGACTGGAATACTAATAGCTGCACAAATAGCAATGACT
>TARA_R110002167_G_scaffold15727_10_pt1 | contig 18362 bp, 12 predicted proteins | sample TARA_R110002167 | Tara Oceans TARA_R110002167 (sample SAMEA4398238) | marine metagenome | biome: Polar Biome; feature: [MES] marine water layer (ENVO:01000295) within the mesopelagic zone...; material: water (ENVO:00002006), including particulate matter (ENVO:01000060) such... | reverse complement strand
TCACCCAAGTTTGGTCAGGTTGCTGGCTGTATGGTGGTCGAAGGTACGGTTTACCGTAGCAAGAAGATCCGCGTACTGCGTGACAACGTGGTCGTGCATGAGGGTGAGCTGGACTCGCTGCGTCGCTTCAAAGACAACGTTGCCGATGTGCGTAACGGCGTGGAGTGTGGCATCGGGGTGAAGAACTACGATGTTAAGGTCGGTGACCAGATCGAAGTATTTGAAGTCACTGAGGTTGCGCGTCATCTGTAACCGGGGCGCTTTTATTATCCTTAACCTTGGAGCAGATACTTAGATGGCCAGAGAGTTTAGTCGTTCCCAGCGGATTGCAGAGCAGCTCCAGCGAGAGCTTGCTCAGCTGATCCAGCAGGAGGTCAAAGATCCGCGTTTAGGGCTGGTGACCGTCAATGCTGCCAAGATCTCACGCGATCTCTCCTATGCCGATATCTATGTCACGGTGATGGGGAGTTACGAGGAGGTTCAGGCGCAGGCCGAGGTGACGGTTAAGATCCTTAACCGTGCCGCAGGATTTTTGCGTGGGCGTGTTGCCAAGCTGATCAAGATGCGTGCGGTGCCGCACCTCCGGTTTCATTACGATAGCTCGGTGGTGCGCGGCAACTATATGTCGTCGCTGATTGAGCAGGCGGTGTCTCAAGATCATCTGCGTCAGGGTGAGCGCGGCGAGCTTGAAGCCGGTGTTAATCCTGAGACTGATGTTGAATCTGACGTTGAGGCGGATGCTAACGCTGAAGCTGAGACCAAAACTAATCCAGAAATGCTAACCGACGACGCAGCCAACGTGCGCGACGGCGAGGCTTAATCCGTTTGGCTCGAAAGCGCAAAGGTCGTGCAGTCGATGGGCTGGTGCTGCTGGATAAACCGGCTGGCGTCAGTTCTAACTACGTGCTGCAACGGATCAAATTTATCTACGGTGCTGCCAAGGCCGGCCATACCGGAGCGCTAGATCCTTTAGCGACCGGTATGCTGCCGATCTGCCTGGGTGAGGCGACCAAATTCTCTCAATTCCTCCTCGAAGCTGATAAACGCTATCTGACCACTGCCAAGCTCGGGATCCGTACCGATTCCAGTGACGCCGATGGCCAGGTGGTTGAAACCAAGCCTGTCGAGAGTTATAGCGTCGAGCAGATCGAAACCTTGCTGGAGAGCCATTTCAGCGGTGAGATCGAGCAGGTGCCGTCGATGTTTTCGGCGCTCAAACACAACGGTCAGCCGCTGTATAAGCTGGCGCGTCAGGGTATCAAGGTCGAGGTAAAACGTCGTCGCGTCACCATCTACGCCATCAAGTTGCTGGCGTTCCGAGGGGATGAGATAGACCTTGAGGTGCACTGTTCCAAGGGTACCTATATCCGCTCTATCGTTGAAGACCTGGGGCTGATGCTCGGGTGTGGTGCCCATGTTAAAGTGCTCCGCCGACTCGATTCGGGCCCCTACAAAGCGCCGATGATGCACACCCTTGGGGAGATTGAAGCGGTTGCCGGTGTGGCTGCGGATGAAAAGGTCACTGAAGCTGAAAAACAGTGCGACCTGAAGGCGCTGGATGCGTTATTATTGCCGACTTGGACGGCTGTCGATCATCTACCGCGGGTAGAGGTTGATACCGAGCAGCAACGCAAACTGGGTCATGGCCAGCCGGTTTCCAGTGATTGTCCAGTGCTGGACCAGGTACTTATTTTTACCCAGGGCGAAAGCGAACAACGTTTTCTCGGTCTGGGTCAGGTTTCAGACCTAGGGCTATTAAAGCCCCTGCGTCTGATACAAACCGCACAGGATTAGCCTGGCGGTTAGATCGCGTCGTACTGTAACTCTGCACGGTACGCACGTTTGTTTTATACCGCGCGTCGCTATCAGCTCGCGTGTGCTGAGTAGAAATGGAGCATTATCATGCTATTAGCAGAAGAAAAAGCAGCTATCCTTGCTGACTACCAAACCAAAGAAGGTGATACCGGTTCTCCTGAAGTTCAGGTTGCCCTTCTGACCGCTAACATCCTGGGGCTGCAGTCGCACTTCAAGGCTAACAAGAAAGATCACCACTCACGCCGTGGTCTGATCCGGATGGTAAACCAGCGTCGTAAGCTGCTGGACTACCTGAAGTCCAAGAATGTTGAGCGTTACACGACTCTGATCGGTCGTCTGGGTCTGCGTCGCTAAACGCAGCTCCGCACAAAGGCTCTGACCGTTGGTCAGGGCCTTTGTTGGTTTAAGCAGGTCGTAATTGAGTTGTTGTAGTTATATATAAAGTTATAGATCGAGCGTTGAAGTTGGAATGCTGCCAATAGAAGCAGTAGTTGAAGTGCTCAGCAGTCTGTTAATCAGCCCGTACTTTAATACGCCTTAGCCACCCTAAGACGCATTAAAGTACGGTTTGCAGGCGGGGCGAAAGCCCAGGATGGATTGTCGGCCATGGGGTCGGGAGCGCTGTAAGTCAGTTAATTAAATGAGGCATTCATTGTGTTGAATCCGAAAATCAAAACTTTCCAGTACGGTGACCAGCAGGTTACGTTGGAAACCGGCCGTATTGCCCGTCAGGCATCTGGCGCTGTATTGATCACCATGGGTGAAAACCAGGTCCTGTGTACCGTCGTGGGCAACAAGAAAGCCCGTGCTGACCAGCCGTTCTTTCCGTTGTCGGTGCATTACCAGCAGAAGACCTACTCGGTGGGTAAGATTCCCGGTGGTTTCTTCAAGCGTGAAGCGCGTCCTAGTGAGTTTGAAACCCTGACCTCGCGTCTGATCGACCGTCCTATCCGTCCGCTGTTTCCGAAGGGCTTCATGAATGAAGTCCAGGTGATCTGTACCGTTATCTCTGCGGACAAGAAGAACTGCCCTGACGTTGCCGCGATGATCGGTACCTCTGCGGCTCTGGCAATCTCCGGTATCCCGTTTAGCGGTCCTATCGGTTGTGCACGGGTTGGTTTCGACGAAGAGAATGGCTACGTACTTAACCCTTCTTTCGAAGCGATGAGCACGTCACTGCTGGACATGGTTGTTGCCGGTACTAAAGACGCCGTGTTGATGGTTGAATCTGAAGCTCAAGAGCTGTCTGAAGACGAGATGCTGGGTGCGGTACTGTATGCTCACGACGAGATGCAGGTTGTTGTCGATGCGATCGTCGAGTTTGCAGCTGAGAACGCCAAGCCGACTTGGGAATGGGCCGCACCCGCTGTCAACGAAGAGCTGAAGCAACAGATCGTCGAGGGTTTCGGCGCAGCGATCACCGAAGCTTACGCGATCAGCGACAAGATGGCCCGTTACGGCCGGCTGGGTGAAGTTAAAGCCGAAGCCGTTGCCAAGCTGGCTGGCGAAGCGATCGATGCCAAAGAGGTTGAAGGTCTGTTCGCTTCAGTCGAGAAGCATATCGTGCGTAGCCGTGTGGTTAACGGCGAGCCACGTATCGATGGCCGTGATACCAAGACCGTGCGTCCGATCGAAGTAGAAGTTGGCGTGCTGGGCAAGACCCACGGTTCTTCGCTGTTTACCCGTGGTGAGACGCAGGCGTTGGTAACCGCCACACTGGGCACCAGTCGTGATCAGCAGATTATCGATGCATTGGAAGGCGAGCGTAAAGATCCCTTCCTGTTCCACTACAACTTCCCTGGCTACTCGGTAGGTGAGTGCGCTCGGATGATGGGTACTGGCCGTCGTGAGATCGGTCATGGTCGTCTCGCCCGACGCGGAATCCAGGCGATGATGCCATCGCAAGATGAGTTCCCCTACACTATCCGTATTGTCTCCGAGATCACCGAGTCGAACGGTTCCAGCTCGATGGCGTCTGTCTGTGGTGCCTCTTTGGCGCTGATGGATGCCGGTGTACCGGTTAAGCGTCCGGTGGCTGGTATCGCCATGGGTCTGGTTAAGGAAGGCGACAAGTTCGCGGTTCTGACCGACATTTTGGGCGACGAAGATCATCTCGGCGACATGGATTTCAAGGTGGCAGGTTCTGCTAACGGTATCACTGCGCTGCAGATGGATATCAAGATCGAAGGGATCACCGAAGAGATCATGGACAAGGCGCTGGAGCAAGCGCTGGAAGCCCGTCAGCACATCCTGCGTGAGATGGCCAAGGTGATTGGTTACGCCCGTCCTGAGCTGAACGATAACGCGCCAGCGATGACCCAGCTCAAGATCAATCCAGACAAGATCCGTGATGTGATCGGCAAGGGTGGCGCGACTATCCGTGGCATAACCGAAGCTACGGGCGCTTCTATCGATATCGAAGACGATGGCACGATCAAGATCTTTGCTGCCGACAAGGCTGCAGCACAAGCCGCGATCGATACCGTGATGGCGATTACCGCTGAAGCGGAAGTGGGCCGGATCTACGAAGGCAAGGTTGAGCGGATCGTCGATTTCGGCGCCTTCATCAATATCCTGCCGGGCAAAGATGGTCTGGTACACATCTCCCAGATCGCTCAGGAGCGGGTCGAGAAAGTGACCGACTTCCTCAAAGAGGGTCAGATGATTAAGGTTAAGGTATTGGAAGTCGATCCACGCGGTCGCATCAAACTGAGCATGAAAGACCTGCGCGCTGACGAAGGCGTTGATGAGTAAACACGGCTTATTAGCGTAAACTAAAAGCGGGCTTCGGCCCGTTTTTTATGTACAGGATGTACGTGCAGTTATTTGCTCCTGCAATAACGGCATTTCCCACATATATGTGGGTCATATGCCGCGGGCGCATGGATGCGCAAGAGCTGCGATGTACAGGGCCGTTGTCAGTTCCCGACAACAACGGCATACCTGCGTCCCTGCAGGCAATGTACGTGCAGTTATTTGCTCCTGCAATAACGGCATTTCCCACATCCATGTGGGTCATATGCCGCGGGCGCATGGATGCGCAAGAGCGGCGATGTACAGGGCCGTTGTCAGTTCCCGACAACAACGGCATACCTGTATCCTTACAGGTAATGCGCAAGAGCGGCGATGTAGAGGATGTACATCAAGCTAACCCGTCGGGTTAAAACCCGACCTACAGCCCGGTACTGGGTGGGTTGGAATTCATTCCAGCAGCGATGGTCCGTTATGACTGCAAAATTCGAACACCATCTCCCCATTACTGAGTCCGGTCGCAAAGCGATCGATTGGCTAGCGCAGGGCTGTGAAACGGTTGCCGCTGGGCTATCGCGTGCCGAACTCAAGGCGGTGATGCAGAAGGGTGCGGTCTGGCTGACCCGGCAGGGGTCAACCCAGCGGCTGAGGCGTGCCTCACGGCTGTTAAATTGCGGTGACGCGCTGCATCTCTATTACGATCCCCAGGTGTTAACTCAGCCACTGTTAGTACCCCAGTTGATCGCCGACGAAGGGGATTATTCGGTCTGGAATAAACCCACTGGAATGCTCTGTCAGGGCTCTAAATATGGCGATCACACCACTCTGTATCGCTGGGCTGAGACCCGGCTCCAACCGGAGCGGCCCGCCTTTATCGTTCATCGGCTGGATCGGGCGACATCGGGTTTGATCCTGTTGGCGCATAATAAGCGCAGTGCGCAGCGGCTTTCCGCTTTGTTTGAAGCCAGGCAGGTGGATAAACGTTACCGCGCGGTCGTTAAAGGCTGTCTGCAGTTAAATGACCAGCTGGTTGATGGCGCTGTGGATGGCAAAGCGGCATTAAGCCGAATGACTACCCTGGAGGTCGACAGGGAGCGCGAGCGAAGCCTGATAGAGGTCAAGTTAGAGACCGGACGCAAGCACCAAATTCGGGTTCATCTACTCGGGCTTGGATACCCGATACTGGGTGATCGCTTGTATGGCAGCGGATTGGAGGATGGTTGTGACCTGCAGTTGCAGTCCTATTATCTGGCACTGATGAATAATGATAGCGTGACGGCAGAGTACCGGTTGCCGGATACGGAGCTATTGCAGATTGGAAAATAAAAAAAGCCGCTCAATTGAGCGGCTTTAAGCTCCAGCTTTCGCCAACGTTAGGCCGCTTTGGCACGCCGGGTTAAGCGGATCAGCGGCAGCGCAGCTAAGAAGAGGAGTGCGGTTGGTGGTACCGGCACGCCGGGTGGAGGAGGGGTTGTTGCTCCTGGTGTTCCCCTTACTGCAAGCAGCTTGAAATAATCATTGCTACCGTCACTCGCGCAAGTCCGCGTATTTTGACCGCTGCTGCAACCCGCACCATTCAGCTCAGGGTTAAGCACCGACAACAGGTAGTAGCTAGACGAATAAACGGTGCTTCCAGTGTTCACCGCTGTCGGTGTTCCGACGACGGCGTCGTAGTAGTGTCCGACAAGGTTCCAGCCATTCTGGTCAAGGCTATCATAAGTCACCCCCAGCAGGCTTGCTGGTGTACCTGAACCGGTATAGGCCATCAGCGAGAAATCGGAATCATATCCGCCATTCCAGCCAATAGTTACCGATTGCAGCGTAGTGACTTCATCAAAGCTCAGTAACACGGCGTCCATATTTTCGAACGGGTCATCAAATGATGATCCACCAAAGGCATGCTCTGGCTGGCTGCTGCCTGTATCCGCATTAATAACACCGAGTCCGTAAGTACCGTAGCTGGCAAGAGTGGCTGTTTCTATAGTATCCGCAGCGTTAGTTACATCACCGGTACTGGAATACGCCTGGAGACTGAGTTTATGCCCTGCCTCGGAGACCCCCGTTGGGTTGTAGCTCCAGCTCGTCCCAGAATTATTTAAATTCCAGTCCCAGGGCGGTAGCAGATCAGCGGCCGGAGGGGTCGGTGGCGAGTGCCAGGCATTAGCGGAGCCGGAGGCGAGTATTAATAACGCCGACACCAGCGTTAATAGGCTAAAAGTAGTTTTCTTCATGATTACGTCCTACGAAGCACTGCTATTACTGCTTAAAATAAGCTTCTACGTGATTTCTAATAAGCACATTTTGTACCATAAATAATAAAGTGTTTTAAATTCAATTCATTGCGTTATTGTAATTCTTTGTTCATTCGAACACTGTAAAAAAAATAGACATTTATTCGCCGTTTTTTTCAATCAGCTGTGCCAGCAGCACCTGGGCTTCTTCTCTGCCTTCAAATGAAAACTTCAATGCCAGTGCTTTCCCCAGCGTCTGCCTGGCTTCGCTGTAACGTTCGAGTTGATTCAGGGTATAGCCGATATGGTAAAGAACCAGCGGATTATTGGCCGAGCGTACTGAGGCATTTCTGAGCTGTTGCAAGCCGCTGTTTAGATCGCCTTGATTGACCAGAATCCAGCCGAGGGTATCACTGATCGCAGGGTTCTCGGGATCCAAGCGCTGCGCTTGCTGTGCGAATTCCAGAGCGCGGGGATCTTTTGCTCTCAGGTAGAGCTTGGCTAGATTATTCAGGACTGAGGACGTCCGAGCACCCTGTTGTAGCAGCCGCTCAAATTCCTGACGTGCCAGGTCGTGCTGCTGAAAGTGCAGGTAACCATCGGCCAGCACCTCGGCGACAGCCAGATCCTGTGGGTAACGTTGGTTCCACTGTTGTAAGAAATGGATCGAATCATCTGCTCGGTTGGTCGCTAGATAGAGCTGATGGATTTTCAGCGCGATAGCCGTTTGCGGGTATTTCTCGATCACCCGCTGGTAGGTCGCCAGGGCATCCTCCAGCTTGCCTTGGGTTGCGAGCAGGTCGCCTTTGAGTAGCTGGGTTTGCGGAGCGCTGGGATGGTTAGTGTTCAGGTAATCCAGCTGTTGTTCTAGCTCATCCATCCGCTGTGACTGGAGTAACAGGCTGGCGTACTGGCTACGGGTCGGGATATCGCTGGGATCAGCCTTGATCGCCTTGGAGAGGCTGTAGATAGCGCCAGAAGGGTCTTGGGCCTTGAGCTGCAACCCTGCGGTCACCCGGAGTTGGTTGGCATCGTAGCCCGATTGCAGCGACAGTTGCTTGAGTTTTGACTGGGCAGCGCTGGGGTCGTTGCTGGCGATGAGGGTTGCGGCGACGGCTTTGGTGGCCTGCCAGTCCTCTGGGTTGTTCGATGAAAGTGTCTGGCTGAGCTCCAGCGCCTTTTTAAGTTCCCCTTGCTGGAGGTAGATGTTGACCAGATAGCTGCCGACAGCGGTGTCGTTGCTATCGGTGGCCAGGGCTTTCTCTAACCAGAGCAGGGTCTGCTCAGGGTTGCCGAGTTGCTCGTGGTTGCGTGCCATCTCGAGCATCAGCAGGGCACTTTTGGGATGCTGCTGCAGTAAACGCTCCAGCCTAGGCAGGGCGTCTTGCATCTTTCCCTGGACCCGGTCTAGTTTTGCAAGGTTGATCTGCGCGGGCAGAAACTGCGGGTCCAGCTCGATCAGCTGCTGGTAGAGCTCGCGGGCTTGATCGCTCTGACCCACGCTGATGTAGGCGCTGGCAAGCAGGTTTTTTAGGATCAGATTGTCGGGCGCTTTTTGCAGCAGCCCTTCGGCGATCGGAATCGCTTGCTGATAACGGCGCTCTTTGAGCAGGGTTATGGCTAGAATCACTCCGGCCTCTGTCGCTGCAGGGTTCTGCTCAAAGGTGCGCTGTAGTGATTCCAGACCTAACTGGGTATCGCCCATTCCCAACTGACTCAGCCCCAGGCCTTTGCCCGCCGCGGGACTGCTCGAGTCGCTCTCCAACGCCAGTGAAAACAGCTCCACGGCTTTGTAATGCTTTTGCTTTTTTAGGTAGGCATTGCCGAGCATGATCAGCAGTTGCGGATCGCGGGGTTGTGTCTTACGAGCATTTTCTAGGCTGCTGATCGCCTTGTCGAGGTTGTTGAGCCTAAGGTAAGCGCTGCCGAGTAATTTGCCGGTGCTGGGCGCAGCCGGGTAGGCATTCTGGTAGCGCTCAAGCTGTTCTACCGTTTTTTGCCATTCCTGGAGGTCGAAATAGATCAGCCCGGATAGCAGCAGAGAGGGACCGTGCGCCTGGGTGACTTCGGCTGGAATCGACTCCAAAATATCGCGCGCTTTGCTCAGCGCGGCCTTGGCTAGCTCGGTATTGGTCAGTTTATTTTCAGCGAATTGCGCTTCTGCTCCTTTATCCTCGGAGGCTCCAGCATCGTTGATCCTAGTGTAGGCGACGCTGAGCATATAGGCGGCCTGGGGATCGTAAGGTGCCAGTTGCTGCAGAACGATCAGCTCATCGAGCGCGCGCTGGTTGTCACCGGTATCGACATAGATACCTATCCGTGACAGTTTCGACTGGTAGTGCTTCGGATTGAGTGCCAGGGCTTGGGAGTACAGCTCCAGCCCTTGTTGAAACTGATTTTGGGCGTGGGCGATCGAGCCGAGCAGGTACCAGACCTCTGCGTTTTCAGGATCGGTAGTTTTTGCTTGATCGGCAAGAGTCTGGCTTTTATTGAATTCGCGTCGGGACAGATAGATGCGTGCCTGGCCCAGTAGCGCGGCGAGATTGCCCGGGTCGGTTTTAGCGGCATCCTGAAAGGCCAGTTCGGCCTGGTCGTATTGGGCGAGTTCGAAATAGGCCCGGCCACGATTGACAAGAATGCTGGCGTTGAAGGCGTTGCTGAAATTTCCGGGGTAGATCGCCTCGAGTAGCTGATGAAATTTCTTCTGTGACAGCAGCGCCTGCGCCAGAGGCTCAAAGATCAAAGCGGGATCGGCGCCCAGCTCTAATCCACGCTCGAGTTGCTTTTGCGCCAGTACGGGGCGACCCTGGCTGAGGTAGGTTTGTCCGAGTAAAACGTGACCGGCTAAAAACGCAGGGTCTGCTTGGAGTGCGTTCTTGAGGTGGATCTCGGCGCTGCCCGGTTCACCGCCATCGAGGTCGATCAACGCCTGCTCATAGAGTTGCGGGGTATCGGTTTTGTTATAGACCGCATACGCCAGTGGCTGGCAGCACAGCCAGAGGATCAGGCTGGGGATTACTCTGAGGCGGTTCACGTCGTTGACGACTCCTGTATTAGCAACTACGAAAGCAGCCGGTTACCGGCGACTCGCTCGCTAGTCCTCGTAATCTAGGGGCTGTGGCTGCCGGAGTCAATTGGTCAGAGCCTCAGTGACGGCCGAAAAAGGCGGCGACAGCCGAGGTCTCAGCCCAGTATCAACCAGATCCCCACGCCCATCATCAGGGTGCCGGCGCAGCGGTTCATTAAACGCACGTTGCCGCTTTTCAGCAGGAACTTACTCAGGCTCAGGCCGCCACAGGCGTAAAGCAGTAGGCAGAGCAGTTCGATCAACAGGATCATCGCAACCAGAATGCTGATCTGGGGGATCAGGGGGTACTGGTCGCTGATAAAGGGGGGCAGCAAGGAGACAAAAAACGCCCAGCCTTTGGGGTTGGCTACGGCGGTGATAAAGCCCTGGCTGATCAGCTCGGTTGCCGAGGCACGGCGCACTTCGGTGCGGTTATGGCTGATCGCCATCTTGCCACGTGACAACCAAAGCTGAATCCCCAAGTAAAACAGGTAGCCACCGCCGAGCCATTTGAACAGTTCAAACGCTTGGGGGTATTCCAGCATCAAGGCGGCAACACCCATCACTGAGAGTACCGCGACCAAACCTACCCCGACCAGTTCGCCGGCCATCATCCACAGGGTGCGGCGTACTCCGATCGTCATCCCCAGCGTCATCGACAGGGTCATGCAGAGCCCCGGCGTCGCGGAAACGAAGAGGAACGTGGGGATAAACACCGCCAGCAGGGTGGTATCGATTAGGGTATTAAACATCGGTTTGGAGGTCCGCAGGTTGATAGCCGCCAAGCCTAAGGTAACTGGCTTAAAACCGCCAGCGCAGAGAGCAGGGGGACAGAAGGGGGTGCAGACGAGGCGGGGCAGCGCTGTCTGGTTGGTCAAATAGCTAGCGATACAGGCGTAGCTTCGCCAATTCGGTATCTATCCACTCCAGCAGCTGTTTGTAGGCATCGCTGTTTAGATCCTGGTAACGCTCCTGGAACTCGGCTTGGCTGAGTCCTTCGGGCAGGGTATCGATCGGGATCATCAGATCGGTTTCGCGCAGCGGTTCCTCGAACCGCTTTAGAAAGGCCACCGCCTGCTGTGGATCATGGCTGATCTGGAGCGCGAACAGGGTGCCGGCACGGTCTGCGGCTAGATCGGGAAAACTGAAGCCACTGCCCCCTCGACGGCTATCGAGTAACTCTTTAAATTCTCCGATCGCATGGCTAAAGCCCGCTTCCGCCAATACTTGCAGAGCCGCCGAAACCAGAAAATGCTGACGCAGGTCGATCCGTCCTGACAGCAACGTGCGGTGATGTGGGGGTTGCTGGCGTTGTTCGGGGGTTAACACAGGTCCGGTCAGTTGCTCTATCTGACCGCTGCCAAGATAGATGGCAAGCGCTAGTATTGCAGCAGATCCATCTCGCTGAGCCTGTTCAGGGTCAGGCTGCTGGTCGAGTTGACGAAACACTGGGGCGATAAACTGGGTTATAGAGACCCACTGCTTGGGATCGAACTGCTCTGCCTGCTGTTGCAGCAGGCTGTACTGCCGGCTGATCTGAGCGGGGTCGATATCGACCCTGTCACCGCTGAAGCTTTGGATCCGTGCCAGTAGCTCCCTGACGCGCTGGCTGGCGTTGAGCGGTGGCTGAATCAAAACACTTAAATGTTCAGTACGGGTACTGTCTAGACGTAGGGTCTGGAGCAAAATCTGCCGCTGTTCCTGCCCGAACAGGCTGTCGAGTAACCAGGGTAGTGCCGCTTTCAAAAGTGGGTCTGGAATGCTACTACCCCCTAGTTGCAACTGCTCAATCCTCAGCTGATGCGGCGCAATCGGGAACACTAGTTGCCATGAGAGGTACCGGCCCAAGGGGTTGCTGGGTAGCTCTACCGACATCGTTAGTTGCAGTCCTCCAGGGAGGATGTTGAGTTGGGTTCGCAGTTGCGGATAGGCGCGGCCTAACAGAGCGCTCAGGCTGTCGAGTTCGGTTTGCTCTACAGCGATTATGCCGCTGCGCTGCTGGCTGAATAGCCGCAGGGTGCGTTTGGCTAAGGATTTGGCCTTAAACACCTGTTCAGGTGTCGCTGCCGCTACTGGCGCCGCAACCCAGGCTTCATCGCTGATAGCAGATTGCAGCAGGTACAGCGCGCTAACAAAAAATAGCAGCAGCAAAGTGACAGCGAGCAGGAACAGGCGGCGAAGCAGTTTCAGAGCTATGCCCTCCCTCAGAGCTAGACCTTATAGACGTGTTAAATAGAGTGAATTAGCAAGCCTGGAGGTTATAGCGCTCAGGCTTGGCTTGGCAATAGCTAAGGGTAGAACAGGAAGGTTTTTCTGAGGTCTGTCCTGTGTGAATATAATCGATCCGCTAAGGCGTTAGTGCGGCAGGTCGCTGCTCTGAGCATTGTTCAGAAGTAATGTTTTGATCTCCGGTACGCATGAACCGCAGTTAGTGCCCGCTTTGAGCGCACAGCCGACGGCTTCTACCGAGTCCAGCTGTTGGCCGGTGATCGCTTCGGTGATGGTGTTTTTTCCTACCCCAAAACAGGCGCAGACGACGGGGCCGGCGCTGCTAGCCCCTGAGGGTGGCCGGGCGCTGAGCAGGCTGCAACGATCGCTCTCATCCAGCTGCGCCTGGTTGAATAGGCTACCGAGCCACTCTCGCTCGGGCAGTTGTGCTGTGGCGCTGACGACGAGCACCGCCTGGAGCTGGCCAGCGCGGATCAGCGCACAGCGGTAGACGCCCTGCGCGGGGTCGCTGTATTCCAGCCATTCGCCCTGAAGATTATTTATCCCGAACCAGCGGCGCGCCTGTAGCGGCCAATCGGCCACTTTACCGCTATCGGCCAGTTCGTAACGCTGGAACCCCGCGCCGGTAGCGCGTACCTGGTAGCCGCAGCTGCCAGTTGCGATCTGTTGCAGTGGTTCGCGGCTGAGCAGGAAGGCGTGCCAGCGGGCGCCGAAGGGTTCTATCTTAACCGGGGTCTGTTTGCTTTCCGGCTGGCCGGAGAGTGGGTCGACCGCCGGATTGATCAGCGGCCCCATCCGCCCGAGGCTGGCGTATTGGCTGGTCCAGTGCATGGGTACAAACAGCTGTCCCGGGCCGATGCTGTCGCTGATATTGACCCGTGCCAGCATCTTTCCCCAACGGCTTTCGATACGGGCAATAGAACCGTCTTTCAGGCACTGATGTTCGGCCTCAGTGGGATGGATCTCGACAAAAGGCTCGGGCTGATGCGAAGAGAGCCGGGGGCTGAGCCCGGTGCGGGTCATGGTGTGCCACTGATCACGGATACGGCCGGTGTTGAGCACCAGCGGGTAGCGGGCATCGGTGGTATTGATCGGCCCACGCGGGCTGATCGCGACGAAACGGGCCTTGGCGTCTGGCGTGAAGAATTGAGCATCGGCGAACAGCCGCGCGGTGCCCTGCGGCGTGCCATTGGTAGACGTCGCAGTGATCGGCCATTGGGTCGGGGCCAGCGTCTCGTAACTGTCGGCATCGATATCAACCAGCGCTGCTAGGTTGAAATCGCGGAGGATGCCGTCGGGGTTGTTTTCAAACGCAGATAGCCGCGCGTGCTCGCGGAAGATCTGCCAGGGCGCCTGATAATCGAAGGCGGTTTCAAAACCTAGTCGCTGGCCGAGCTGGCTAATCGCCCACCAGTCGGGCTTGGCCTCAGCGCTCGCGGGGAGGATTGCACGCTGGCGGGAGATGCAGCGTTCGGCATTGGTAACGGTGCCATCGCGCTCACCCCAGCCGCTGGCAGGCAGACGAATATGCGCCAGTGCGGCGGTGTCGGTGGCGGCCATGCAATCGGACAGCATCACCAGCGGGCACTGTTCCAGCGCGGCGCGCACCCGGTCGGCGTCGGGCAGACTGTCGACCGGGTTGGTGGCAAGGATCCAGACCGCTTTGACCTGGCCCGATTCGATGGCACGGAACAGATCCACCGCCTTATGGCCGGGCTTGGCGGCAACCTGGTCTGTGTCCCAGAAGCGCCCGACCAGATCGCGGTGAGCAGGGTCTTCCAGCTGCAGGTGGGCGGCGAGCTGGTTGGCGAGCCCTCCCACTTCGCGGCCACCCATGGCGTTGGGCTGTCCGGTGATCGAGAAAGGGCCCATACCGGGCTTGCCGATGCGCCCTGTAGCCAGATGCAGATTAATAATGGCGTTGACCTTGTCGGTACCGCTGGAGGACTGGTTGATCCCCTGGCTGAAGGCGGTGACGGACTTGGGGGTGTTGGCAAACCAGCGATAAAAGGTCTCGACCGCAGCAGGGTCTAGTTCACAGCTGCGGGCGACACTGGCGATATCGGCAGCACTGCTGCGGGCCTGCTCGAGTGTCGCCTCGAAGCCTTGGGTATGGGTCTCGACAAAGCAGTTATCGAGCCGGTTGTGGTCGGCGAGATAGACCAGCAGGCCATTGAACAGGGTTGCATCGCTGCCGGGCTTGAGCGGCAGGTGCAGGTCGGCAGCGTCGCAGCTGGCGGTACGGCGTGGGTCGATCACCACCAGTTTGTGATTCGGGTTCACTGCCTTGGCGGCTTTGATCCGCTGAAACAGGATCGGGTGGCACCAGGCCAGGTTGGAGCCGGTCAAGACCATCAATTCAGCCTGATCCAGGTCTTCGTAGCAGCCCGGTACCGTATCGCTACCAAAGGCGCGTTTGTGTCCGGCGACTGCCGATGACATGCACAGCCGCGAGTTGGTATCTATGTTGGCGGTGCCGATAAACCCTTTCATCAGCTTGTTGGCGACGTAGTAATCCTCGGTTAATAACTGTCCCGAGCAGTAGATGGCAAAAGCATCGGGACCATGTTGGTCGATGATGCTACGGATCTGGCTGGCGGCACTGTCCAGCGCTTGGTCCCAACTGACCCGCTGGCCGTTGAGTTCGGGATAAAGCAGCCGGGCAGCGGGATCCAGGGTTTCGAGCAGGTTGATCCCTTTGGAGCAGAGGGTGCCGCTGTTGGTGGGGTGGTCGGTATCGCCGCTCAGGCTTAACTCAGGGGTGCTGTCTGTGTCTGTGTCTGTGGCTGTGGCGATAATTTTTGGGTTGACGGTAACCGAGACCCCACAACCCGTGCCGCAATAGGGACAGGTGGTTTTGACGCAGCGGCTAGTGGACTCAAAGACCTCAGCTTGAGTGGTGATAGGGTTGACTTGGCTATTCATTGTGCCGTTCCTGTTGCAAGCGTTTCGGGCGGACGGCCGAAAATAAGGCCGTCGCGGTAGGGCGTCAGATCAACCCCGTCACGCATTAATTCGTGGTACCAGGGGCCATCGGCGGTATCGCCGTAGAGCACCGCGCCAATCAGCAAGTTGTTGCGGATCAGCAATTTTTTGTAGACCCCCGAGGCTGGATCGCGGTAGTGGATCGGTTCGACATCATGGTCACGGTTGTCGAAGTCACCCATCGAGAACAGGTTGATCCCCGAGACCTTCAGCCGGGTGGCCGGTTTGAGGTAGCTGTAGCTGGCCACGCCGTGGGCAGCGAGATGGTTGGCGCAGACCTTGGCCTGCTCAAACAGCGGTTCGACCAGACCGAAGGTGAGATTCCGGTGCTCGACGCATTCACCGACCGCGTATATTTTAGGATCGAAGGTTTGCAGACAGTCGTTGACCCTAATCCCCCGGTTGCATTCCAGACCACTGTTTTTGGCCAGTTCGATATTGGGGACGATGCCGGTGGCCATCACGATCAACCGGGCGGGTAAGCACTCGCCGTTATCCAGTTCTAAGCCACTGACCCGGCCACCTCGGTGATGAATCTGGCGGCTATTCAGCGCTAGCCGGAAGCGGATTCCACGTGCTTCCAACGCCTGCTGCAACAGCGTTGCGGCTTCGCTATCAAGCTGGCGGTTGAGCGGATACTCAGCGCGATGGATCACGGTGACTTCCATCCCCAGTTGATGCAGCCCGTGGGCGGCTTCGAGTCCCAACAGCCCCGCGCCGATAACGATAGCCTGGCCACCGCCATCGGCGAACTGTTGCATCTTCTCGACATCACGGATACCGCGAAATCCCAAAACCCCTTGGCTGTCGGCGCCTGGAATGGGCAGCAGCAGCGGGTCTGAGCCGGTGGCGATCAGCAGTCGGTCATAACTGATCCGCTTGCCGTTACGGCAAATAACCTGATGTCGAACCCGGTCGATAAAAGTCGCCTCGTACTCGTCACCGGCCAGCAGTTCAATGCCTTGTTCTTGATACCAAGGACGGTCGTGGATCAGGATCTGATCCAGGCTGGTTTCACGGGCCAATACCGGTGAGAGCATGATGCGGTTGTAGCTACCAAAAGGCTCTTTACCGATTACCGTAATCTGGTAGCGGTCGGGGGCGGCCGAGAGCAGTTCCTCGAGGGTTCTGATCCCCGCCATGCCATTACCGATAATCACCAGATTGGGTTTCATAAGCTGTTTTCCAGCGGAATGACTAAAGATCCAGATCCCCGGCTGTTATGTCCATTACCGATAATGACCAGATTGGGTTTCATAAGTGCTATCCCGTGCAGCCTAGGCCGCAACCTCGACCTGACCATCATGGAGTCGGACCTGATAGACGGGTACTTGCAGGGTTTCGTCTTCCTGGCAAATCCCTGTTGTCAGGCAGTAATGATGCTTATAGAGCGGGGAGGCGACACTGGTAACGTTACCCAGCTGTGCCAGTAGCCCGCGTGAGAGCACATTGGCCTCACCAGCGGGATCGTAGTTGCCGATGGCGTACAGCGCCTCGGTACGTGCCTGGCGGAAGATGGCGACCTGCTGGTCGTTGACCAGTGCGCAGACGCCGGTGTTGGGTGCGATATCGTTGAGTGGGCAGACAGTTGTCCAGTTCATGGGATGCATTCCTGTTAGCTGGCCTTGGCGATTAGATGGGATTCTTCGATTCGTACCGCTTTCTCGCTCTGGAACGCAGGACGGATCTGTTCGCGCTCCTCGACAAAGAGGATGTTGCTATCGGTGTCGGCGCTGTTGATGAAGTGGCCGAAGCGCTTGAGCTTCTGCTGATCTTTGAGGGTGGCGGCCCATTCGCACTCGTAGTTGTTTATATTGAGCTGCATCTCTGCTTCCAGATCGGCACTCAAGCCCAGGCTGTCATCGAGGATCACCTGGCGCAGGTAGCTGAGACCGCCTTCGAGGTTATCCATCCATACCGAGGTGCGCTGCAAGCGGTCGGCGGTGCGGATATAGAACATCAGCAGCCGGTCGATGGTCTGGATCAGAGTCTCTTTATCAAGATCGGTGGCGAACAGGTCGCCGTGGCGTGGCTTCATCCCGCCGTTGCCGCAGACATAAAGGTTCCAGCCGTTTTCGGTGGCGATCACGCCGATATCTTTGGACTGGGCCTCGGCGCACTCGCGGGTACAGCCGGAGACACCGAATTTGATCTTGTGCGGCGCCCGCAGCCCCTTGTAGCGATTCTCCAGTTCGATCGCCAGACCGACCGAATCATCGACACCGTAACGGCACCAGGTGCTACCGACACAGGATTTAACCGTGCGCAGCGACTTGCCGTAGGCGTGGCCGGTCTCAAAACCAGCATCGACTAGACGTTTCCAGATCGGTGGTAGCTGATGCAGTTGGGCGCCGAACAGGTCGACCCGTTGGCCGCCGGTGATCTTGGTGTAGAGTCCGTACTCCTTGGCGACTTCACCGAGCACAATCAGCTTGTCCGGAGTGATCTCGCCGCCGGCGATTCGTGGCACCACCGAGTAGCTGCCATCCTTTTGCATGTTACCCAGGTAGATGTCGTTGGTGTCCTGCAGGCCGATGTGTTCATCTTTGAGCACATACTCGTTCCAGCAGCTGGCTAGAATCGATCCTGCAACCGGCTTGCAGATCTCGCAACCCTGGCCGTTGCCGTGTTTCTCCAGCAAGGCATCAAAACTTTTAATTTTCTCGACCCGCACTAGGTGGTACAGCTCCTGGCGGCTGTAGGGGAAATGCTCGCAGAGGTCTTTACTCACTTCGACCCCCAAGGCTTCTAGTTCGTGGTTGACCAGATTGCCGAGCAGCGGCACACAGCCACCACAACCGGTGCCCGCCTTGGTGTGGCCTTTAACCTCGGTCACCGAACAGCAACCGGCGCCGACAGCGGCGCGGATATCGCCTTTGGAAACATCATGGCAGGAGCAGATCTGGGCGGTTTCGGGCAGCGCAGCGACACCAAGACCGGTCTGGCCGTCGTCGTTGCGACTGGGCAGAATCAGCGCTTCGGGGAACTCCGGCAAGGTGATCTGGTTGAGCATATATTGCAGCAGGGTGCCGTAATCTTCGGCATCGCCCACCAATACCGCACCGAGCAGCAGTTTGTTGTCGGCACTGACAACGATCTTCTTGTACACCTCTGCAGGTTGGTTGTAATAGGTGTAGATCTGCGCGCCAGGAGTCGCCCCCTGGGCATCGCCAATACTGGCGACATCGACACCCATTAACTTTAGCTTGGTGCTCATGTCGGCACCGTCAAAGGTTAAGCATTGTTCACCACCGGCCAGATGGCTAGCGGCCACCTTGGCCATG